>Ga0123357_10009825_pt1 | contig 12104 bp, 6 predicted proteins | sample TergutEmb28metaG_FD_89873 | JGI IMG/M metagenome (GOLD analysis project Ga0123357, IMG submission 89873) | Embiratermes neotenicus P4 segment gut microbial communities from Petit-Saut dam, French Guiana - Emb289 P4 | ecosystem: Host-associated > Arthropoda: Insects > Digestive system > Gut ...
AAGCAGCGGGTTGCTATTGCGAGGCTCTTCCTGAAAGATTCTCCTGTTTTTATACTGGACGACCCGTTATCAGCCGTTGACGCAAAAACAGAAGAGGAAATACTTGCCTCAATAAAAGAATATTACGGTAAAAAAACAGTAATTATAGTTTCTCACAGGCTTTCTGTAATACGTAACTGCGATAACATCGTATATCTGGAAAACGGCAGAATCATTGAACAGGGAAACCATAGAGAGCTATTGGAGCTTGGTGGAGCTTACAGCGGGATATGGCGGGAAGAACAGATAAGACAGGAAATAGAAAGGTACTAAATGCATTACGGGCTGTACGAAGACGAAATAGTGGGAAAAGCTTATGACCATAGGCTGTTAAAGCGGTTTATGGGCTATTTGCGCCCATATTTACGTATGGTCATAGCTGTACTTTTTATTCTCCCCCTTTCAACAATAACAAAGCTTGCGCAACCTTGGCTGATAAAGCTTGCTATAGATAATCATATCGTGAAAGGTGATGTGTCCGGTCTTTTCTATATTGCGATACTATTTCTATTACTTATAGTTGCTGATTCCCTTCTTTCATTTTTTCAGGTCTGGTTTTTACAATACATAGGCCAGCGTATAATGCAGGACATAAGGCTGGAGTTATTCTCTCACGTACAACGTCTCTCTTCTTCCTTTTTCGATAAAACTTCAACAGGAAGCCTTGTAACCCGCCTTACCAACGATATAGAAGTTCTTGGCGAGATGTTTGCTGCCGGCATTATAACCGTGGTTGGCGATATACTCCTTCTGGCCGGGATTATAGGGGTGATGTTATGGATGAACCTTAAACTCTCACTTGTTACCTTTACTGTTTTACCGATACTTGTATGGTTTGCTTTTACTTTCCGTAAGCTTATGCGCACGGCTTTTCGGCAGGTACGGGCGAGGTTATCCAATGTCAATTCTTTTCTGGGGGAAAGTATATCCGGAATGGGAGTTATACAGCTCTTTAACCGCCAGAAACTTGAGCAGGAAGAGTTCAGACGGTTAAATATGGCTTACAGAGACGCCAATCTCCCTGTAATAACTTGGGACGCTACCCTTTATGCAGGTGTGGAGGTGCTTTCTTCGATAGCTGTTGGCCTTCTTATATGGTATGGCGGCGGTGAAATAATAAGGGGAACTCTTACATTCGGCGCTTTGGTCGCTTTTATCCAGTATATAGAAAAATTCTTCTCCCCGATACGGGACCTCTCCGCCAAGTATTCCGTAATGCAAGGCGCAATGGCTGCTTTGGAGCGCATATTTAATCTTCTGGACTGCAACGAGATTATGGAAGAGAATCAGGCAAACGTAGTAAAACAGCCAGAGTATGATAATGACCGATCAGATTTTATATATTTTAAAGATATCTGGTTTGCTTACAAAGATGAAGCTTACGTTCTGAAAAATTTTTCACTTAAAATAAAAAGAGGTGAGACAGTCGCTTTGGTGGGAGAAACTGGGAGTGGCAAAACAACGGTAACTCGGCTTCTCTCAAGGCTTTACGATATTAACAGAGGAGCTATATACCTTGACGGAGAAGATATAAAGGAGTTTCCTTTGAAACACCTGAGGCAGCGGATAGGGGTAGTCCTTCAGGATCCGTACCTGTTTACAGGAACTGTTGAGGATAATATTTGCTTTTGGGATGAGAGTTTGCGACCAAGGGTGAAACGTGCGGCAGAGGTTGTAGGTGCGGACAGGTTTATTCAAAAGCTGGATAAAGGGTATATGGAAGAGGTAAGGGAGCGTGGGAATAACTTTTCAGCAGGAGAGAGACAACTTATCTCCTTTGCCAGAGCTGTAGCTTTCGATCCTGAGATCCTTGTACTTGACGAAGCCACAGCCAGCATTGATACTGCCAGTGAACGGCTTATCCAGAGCGGGCTTAAAGGGCTGATGAAAGGGAGGACGACTCTTGTTGTAGCACACAGGCTTTCAACTATACGGGATGCGGATAAGATAGTCGTAATGCATCGCGGGGAAAAAGTTGAAGAGGGGAATCATGATGAGCTTATGGGTAATAAACAGGGGCTTTACTATAAGCTCTATCAATTGCAGTTCAGAGGTTGATAGACTACTTTTAGAAAGTTGAAAAATTGTTTTTTAAGGAGCGAATATGAGAATTCAATCTTTGGTCAGTATTTGCCTTAAGATTATAGGATTCATTTATCTTTTAAGCGCTATTAGAATGCTGTTAATTAATATGAGTCAGATTATGGCAACTGATCTGTCCCAACAGCTTGCTCCTTTAGTTCCATCTAATTCTTATACGATTATAGTATTGGCGGTTCTATTAAACCCACTGATCACTTTAGTTGTTGCAGGAGTAGTAATTATTAAATCTAATAAAATCAGTAATATTATTGCCCCGGATAATGATTATCTAAACTTTGATAATATAAAAGTTGAAGATTTGATAAACGTTGCAATCAAAATTTTAGGTTTTTGCTCTATTTTGTTCGCTATCCCGTATATAGCAAAAATTTTGTCTAAATTATGGGCTTTCAACAATTATAATATCAAGCTCTTTGATATTATTTATGATCCTAAGGAAATTGACTTTGTTTCGTTACTATTGACTTGCCTGCTATATGTTTTTATAGGAGTTGTATTGATTTTTAATTCAAAGAGTATTGTTAACAGAATTCATGTTACTGATAAGATAGAATGATTGTTGTTCAGGTTGACTGCCTACAGGCGAAAAAATTGCCTAATCCTACGGTTTATCGGAGGATTAGGCAATATGAATATTGTCGTAATATATGACAATGATAATTTATAAGCTCAGATATTATCTGAGCTGACATAAATTACACTATAGAGGCAAGTGTTAAGATGTTCTTGCCTAATTGTATGAGCAGTAAGAGAATTAGGCAATAAAAACGCGGGCGACCGGAGACGGTTGCCCCGACATAATGACACAGGATTTTGGTTCATCTGCAAGGCTTCCTGTGTAGGCAATCATTATTATGTGGCCGTTTACCAACGGCCCCTACATGAACAAGATACAATGGAAGCAACAACAGCGTAGCATCCGGTCTTTAATCGAAGCTGTAAAGTTACTTTTCGCCGCCACCAAGGACTTTATACAATGTTACCAAATTCGCAAGCTGAGTAAGTTTAGTGGTAATAAGGTTTTGCTCTGCGCTGTACATTGAGCGCTGAGAGTCCAGGACATTCAAAAAGCTGTCTATCCCCTGGTCAAAACGGGCTTTAGACAGTTTGTAACTTTCTCTTGTGGCATCAGTAAAAGCCTGCTGTGCAGCCATCTGCTCATCAATGGTTCCTCTTTGGGCAAGGGCATCTGCGACTTCTCTAAAGGCTGTTTGAATGGCCTTTTCGTACTGGGCAATATAGATATTGCGGTCAACATTCGCAACCGCCAGATTTGCTTTGTTTACTCCCGCGTCAAATATAGGAATTGTTATATTAGGTGATATATTCCATGCAAACGAACCGGGTTCGAACAGCTTTGCAATGTCTGCCGCCCCAAATCCTACAGAAGATACCAGAGTTATACGGGGGAAAAAGGCTGCTCTGGCCGCGCCGATGTTAGCATTGGCTCCTTTAAGCTGGTCTTCCGCCTGAAGTATATCCGGACGATTTAAAAGAACATCTGATGATGTCCCCGGCGCGATATCCTTTAAGGAAATTATATTGCCGGAGATGTTCGGAGGAAAGGAGCTTGTATCTATAGGCTTGCCTACCAGCAAGCTGAGAAAGTTCTCATCCTGGGCCACGAGCGTTGTAAAACTGGCTATATCACTGCGAGCCGCTTCTACGCTTGTTCTTGCCTGGTTAAGATCCAAAGCCGAATTTATCCCTACCTTAAAACGGTTTTCGATCATCTTGTAATATGCTTCTTGATTTGTAAATGTATCTTTCGCAAGCTGAAGGTGCTCTTTGTCTGCAAGAAGATTCAGATACGCAATTGCAACCTGTGATACGATAGTAATTTGTACAGCTCGTCTTGCCTGCTCGGTGGCGAGATATTGGTATAGCGCCTGGGCTTTAAGGCTGCGGACTCTTCCGAACAAGTCCAGCTCATAAGCTGCCAAACCAAGGCCGACAGAGTATTGATGTACTTCCTGAACTGTTCCGGTTGTAGAGAATGCTGTAGGGACTCTTTGAAAGTTAGCGTTTGCGGTGCCGTCAATTTCGGGAAAAAGAGGAGCTCTCTGTATCTGGTATAAGGCAGCGGAACGTTCAATATTTAAGACTGCTACCCGCATATCCCTGTTATTTGCGATGGCATCTCCAATAAGTTTCTGAAGGACAGGATCAGTAAAAAATTCCTGCCAAGGGATATCTGCGGCAGTTTTGTCTGAAGCAGCCGACTCTTTATAAGATGCTCCGGTCGGCCAATCCTTCGGCACCGGTGATCCGGGCTGTTGATATTTCGGCATCATGGTACATGCCGTCACTGATATTAAAAGTATAATTACTGCTATAACAGTACGAATCATTTATTGATTCCTCCTGAAAAACCGTATCTTATTTTTGTTCCAGCTCACCCTTCTGTTCCGGCTCATTCTTTTTCTTTTCTGGGAATATCCGTCTGACTACTACGAAGAACAGAGGAATATAAAATATCGCCAGAAAAGTTGCTGTAACCATACCTCCGATAACGGCGGTACCTATGGCATTTTGAGCTCCTGATCCTGCACCGCGGCTTATGGCAAGTGGTAAAGTTCCCAGAATAAATGCCATAGAGGTCATTATAATTGGTCTTAAACGAAGCCGTGACGCTTCAAGTGTTGCTTCTATAAGGGGCACTCCATGTTCCATCTGTTCTTTTGCAAATTCTACAATCAAAATCGCATTCTTGGCTGAAAGCCCCATTACAGTCAGAAGCCCTACCTGAAAGTAGACGCCATTCGGCAACCCTCTTGTAAAGGTTGCCAGCAAAGCACCTATAATACCGAGAGGAAGTACAAGCATTACAGAAAATGGTATTGCCCAGCTCTCATACAAGGCTGCAAGGCAGAGAAATACCACTATAATAGATATTGCGTACAAAAACGGCGCCTGTGCCCCTGCCAGTCTCTCCTGATAAGAGAGCCCTGTCCATGAATAACCTATACCCGGCGGCAATTTTGAAGCCATGTCTTCCATAGCTTTCATGGCTTGACCTGTACTCTTTCCTGGGGCGGGTTGCCCAAGGATTTCCATAGATGGCAGACCATTGAAACGTTCAAGACGCGGCGAACCGTATCTCCAATGACCTGTCGCAAAGGCTGAAAATGGAACCATTTCACCGGCTTGATTTCTGACATACCATCTGTTTATGTCATCCGGAAGCATTCTGAAAGGGGCATCCCCTTGCACAAACACCCTTTTTGTCCGGCCTTTGTCTACAAAGTTATTAATATACGTACTTCCCCATGCAGTCCATAATGTATCGGTAACTGTATTCATGGGGATTCCAAGAGCGCCGACTTTTTGATCATCAATATCCAATTTATATTGGGGGGTGTCGTTCTGGCCGTTAGGGCGGACTGCCATTACATCATGATTTTGCGCTGCCATGCCAAGCAGTTGATTACGGGCTGCCATAAGTTTATCATGCCCAAGGCCGGCCATGTCTTGTAATTGGAAATCAAAACCATTGGCATTACCCATTTCAATAACGGCAGGAGGAGGGAATACAAATACTATAGCATCCCGTATTTTTGAAAAGGCCGCTGTTGCCCTGGCAGCTATCGCTGGTACTTTTAAATCCGAAGAACTGCGTTGATCCCAATCTTTGAGTTTCGCAAAAGCCAGTCCGTTACTTTGTCCGCGGCCTGCATAACTGAATCCTGCTACAGTAAAAACAGATGCTGTAGTCTTCTTCTCTTTAGTTAAATAGTAATTTCTGATAGTATCAAGTACCTTTTCAGTTCTTGCTCGGTTGGCCCCCGTTGGCAATTGTACAAGGTTCATTAATATACCCTGATCTTCATCAGGCAGATAGGCGGTTGGGAGTTTTACAAACAGATATCCAACTGCTATACATACTACTACATATACGATGAGGTACCATTTTCCTGCCCCAAGGATTTTTCCCACTACGATGTGGTATTTATGGCTCCCTTTATTATAGAAACGGTTGAACAGTTTAAAAAATCCTATGAACCAGCCGTGTTCTCCTGCTGTATGCCCTTTTTCAACAGGTTTCAGCATTGTTGCGCACAGGGCGGGTGTCAGGATCAAAACGATTGTTAAGGAAAGTATCATCGCTGAGACTATTGTAATTGAGAACTGCCGATATATGACTCCTGTAGAACCGCCGAAAAACGCCATTGGTACAAAAACTGCCGTAAGTACCATTGCGATACCCACAAGAGCGCCTGTTATCTGTTTCATGGATTTTCGTGTTGCTTCAACAGGCGATAGTCCCTCTTCAGACATCAACCTTTCAACATTTTCAACTACAACAATAGTGTCATCTACCAAAAGCCCTATAGCTACAACCATGGCGAACATGGTAAGAGTGTTGATGGAGAAGCTGGTAGCGGCTAGTACTGCAAAAGTTCCCAGCAAAATTACCGGGATATCAATAGTTGGTATGAGGGTTGCCCGGAAGTTCTGGAGAAACAGGAACATTACCAAAACTACCAGAAAGACCGCGATTACAAGAGTTTTAACAACTTCTTTAATTGAAATTTTTATAAATGGTGTTGTGTCGTATGGATATACTACTTTCATTCCATGAGGAAAATATTTGGAGAGTTCTACCATTTTGGCTTTTACCAATGAGGCTGTTTGAAGAGCATTGGCGCCTGTCCCCAGTTGTATAGCCATACCTGCTGACGGATATCCATTATACTCTGACGTAACATCATAGTTTTCACTTCCAAGCTCGGCTCTTCCCACATCCCGCAGGTATACTACTGACCCGTCACTGTTTGTTTTAAGAGGGATTGCTTCAAATTGTTCAGGGGTCCTTAATAATGTTTTGCTTGTTACTGTAGCGTTTAACTGCTGATTATGTATGAATGGGGTACCGCCTAGCTGCCCCGTTGAAACCTGTACATTATAAGCCTGAATTGCCTGTGATACATCATCTGTAGTGAGATTAAAGCCATTCAAACGGGCAGGATCCAGCCAGATACGCATTGCATACTGTGATCCGAATATTGTAACTTGTCCTACCCCTTCAACACGGCTTATAGGGTCTTGTACGTTGGCGACCATATAATCTGTAAGGCCATATCTGTCCATGCTGCCGTCTGCCGAATATAAACCGATAATTAAGAGGAAGTTTCTGGTTGATTTTGTGACTTGTATACCCTGCTGCTGAACAATTTGCGGTAATAACGGTGTTGCCAGCTGTAACTTATTTTGAACCTGTACCTGAGCTATATTAGGGTCTGTTCCGGCTTGAAAAGTCAGTATGATGGTTACATATCCTGCTGAATCACTGGTGGAAGACATATAAATAAGGTGGTCAAGGCCATTCATTTGTTGTTCAATAACTTGGGTAATTGTATCCTGAACGGTCTGAGCGGACGCACCGGGATATACAGCTGTAATAGATATTTCAGGTGGCGCTATTGCCGGATATTGGGCAACCGGAAGCGTTCTTATTGCAAGAAGGCCGGCCAGCATTATGATTATCGCGATAACCCATGCGAAGATTGGCCTGTTTATAAAAAATTGAGACATAATCTGAAACTCCTTCTAAACTGATGCAATTCGTCAAGGATTGGTAAAAAGAAGTTACTGCTTCTGGCCAGCAGGCGCGCTGCCGGCTGGAACGGCTTTAACAGGAGAGCCTGGTTGGGCTCTCTGTACCCCTTCCACAATGAGGCGGTCTCCAGGTTTTAAACCGTCAAGAACTATCCATTTATCGGCAATGGCTTTTCCAAGTTTAAGGGTCCGTAATTCTACCTTTTCCTCTGAACCAACTACAAGGGCAGTAGGGTTGCCTGCCTGGTCTATAGTCACTCCCTGTTGTGGGGCTAAAATCGCGTTAGACTTTATTCCCTCTTCAATAACTGCCTGCACATACATTCCGGGCAGCAGAACCCCATTCGGATTTGGGAAAACTGTTCTTAAAGTAACAGAACTTGTACTTTGGTCCACTGTTACATCAGAAAATTTTAAAATGCCTTTAATTGGGTATTGTGTGCCATCTTCCAGAATAAGCCTTACCATAGCTTGGGTAGGGCTGGTCTGAAGTTGGCCTGCCGCCATCTCATTCTTTAACCGGAGCAATTCGGAAGTGGGCTGAACAACATCAACATACATTGGATCCATTTTTTGTATTACAGCCAACGGTGTTGCCTGGGAAGCTGTTACTAGAGCACCGGTTGTAACCAGTGATTTACCTATTCTACCGGATATAGGTGCGGTTATGTTTGTATATCCGAGATTTATTTTTGCGGTATCAAGGGCAGCTTGTGATGATTCCACGTCTGCTTCAGCAAGTTTAAGAGCTGCGGTTGCGTCGTCAAAATCCTGCTTGCTGACAGCGTTTATCTTGACCAATTCAGCGTATCGCTGCTGTTTCAGCTGTGTTGTCACAAGATTTGCCTTTGATTTTGCGAGAGCCGCCTGAGCTGCTAAATATGTAGCCTGATATAGCGATGGATCAATTTTGTATAGGACCTGTCCGGCTTTTACATTACTTCCCTCAACAAAGAACCGCTCTTTAATAATACCGTTTACCTGCGGCCGTACTTCTGCGATAAGCTGAGGATTCGTTCTCCCCGGCAGTTCCGTAGTCATCATGACAGGCTCAGATTTCATCGTGACTACCCCAACTTCAGGTGCGGACTGCGGAGGGGCCTGAGACTTACTACATCCGCTGATAAAGACGCTGCCAATAATAATTGTGATTACAAAGATCAGGCTGATTCTTCTCAAATTTCGCATACAAACCTCTACTTTAACTTTAATATTCATATGTTAATCGCATTCCAGCTTGCTTCAATAATTTCTTCTATTATCTGGTTATTAAGGGTTATAAACCCGAGGATATGGTCTCTTGCCACAGTGAACAGAGGCCCAAAAGCTATAGCAAAAAGAGCCGGATAAGGCAATTTTCTGATCTGATTTTTTTCAATTCCTTCATTGAAAATTTCCAAATATTTATTTTTAGAGTCTTTTTTTTCCTGGCTTCTGATTTTGCGTATGGCTATTCCATATGGCGAGTTATAAAATTGCTCAATGTACATAAAGTAAAACGGGTTGTTAATAAAGAATCGTAACAGCTCAGTGCCAAGTTTTATGAAACGTTCTCTAATCGGATGCTCAGGGTTATACTGTTCGATCATTATTATTGTAAGTTTATTTTCAATTTCCAGGTATAACTCATTTATAAGAGCATCTCTGTTTTCAAAGTATCTGTATATTGTCCCTGTTGCAACATCCGCGCTTTGGGCTATCATAGCCATTGGTGCGCCATGAAAACCTTCAGTAGTAAAGAGCTCGAGAGCTGCTTTAAAAATTTCTTTTCTTTTGTCGCACTTTTCCACATTTAAGCCTGTTAACATTTTGAATGAATATTCATTCATAACTCTAAAGAGTGGTGTTGTCAAGAATGATAAAAATGAAAAAGTAATATTTATAATTATTTCAGTGATACAAACACAAAACCATCTGCCTATATTTAATTATTCTTGAATTAACATTTTTGGTTTTGCGTAGGAATAATCTGTTGTTGTCTGAACATTAGGATACAGGCTACATTTTTTAGTTCAATCAATTTTAATTGCTTAATATAAATTATTTGTTCTCTATTGTGAAAAAAATACAAAAATATTTGACAATATAATAAGATAATAGTAATCTTTTATATCATTTTAGTTTAGTATTGTTAAAAATATATTAGCGCTGATTATTTCCCAATGATTTTTAAAATAAAAAATAAACAGAGGAGAAAAAATATGAACAAAATATTCAAAACAATCTGGAATGAAGCACTCTGTGCATGGGTAGCCGTGGCTGAAATAACAAAAGTATCCAAAACAGGCAGAAATAAATCACGTATAGTGATATCAGCCTTAGCCCTTGGCATATACATGTTGCTGGCGTCTCCTGTTTCTGCGGCAACGGTGACATGGTCTGGAGGTTCATCTTCCACTGATTGGTTCGATGCTGGAAATTGGATTCGAACACCGAACAGCGCCCCGGTGACGGGCGACACTGTTTATATTGGAACAAACACGGCCGGTGCAGCGACTGATGGTAGCGTAACCATTGACTCCGGTGGTGTCGCTCAGAGCGGCCCACTTTACCTTGGGTATGCGGCTGGAACGACTGGTGACTTGACAGTTCAGTCAGGTGGAAGCCTTGCTGCTAGTAGTATAACACTCGGAACCTTAGGGACCGGTTCTCTGAATATTCTTGGTGGCACTGTCTCTGCTTCTGATACGCTCACTGTTGGTAATCGTAGTGGTTCCAATGGTGGGGCTGGTTCCTTGCAAATCACAAATGGCGGTATTTTGAACTCGACTAGCAGCGCCTATAACTACGTTTGCTATCAATGCAGTTCGCCAAGTACTGTTTTGATTGATGGTACAGGATCAGCATGGAATAGTTACGGTGGATTGATAATTGGCGAGAGTAACACCTCCGCCACTTCCGCGACAGTAACTGTCCAAAATGGCGGTTTGCTAAATATGACGAATACGTTGAATTCAGATACCAACAACGGTTTGGGCATTGCAGATGGCACTGGCAGCAGCGGTTCGTTGATTATCAATGGTCCCGGCTCGACAGTTATAACAACTCCCGGAATTACGGTTGGTATACAGGGAACTGCTTATTTATCAATTCTCGACGGTGCGACTCTTGAAAGCGGCCAGAATCTGTATGATTATGACTATATAGGAGCATCTACATCAACAATAAGCACAGGCGGTATCCGTTCAGAAGGGCATGTAGTTGTTGATGGGCAAGGTTCATCCTGGATTAACTACACTGGGCTTATGGTCGGTTATACCGGTATTGGAACTCTGGAGATTAGCAATGGAGGCTCAGTTACCAGTATTTATGACAGTTATATCGGAGCTACCTGCGCCAGTCAAGGCGGAGTGTACGCCCCCAATGCAGGGCACGGTGAAGTACTGATTACCGGTCAGAACTCAATCTGGACGACCGGGACTCTTGATATGGGCGTAATGAACGGTGCTGATGGCATTCTCACAGTTACAGATGACGGAACACTTAAAACAACGGATCCGTATGGCATTGGTGCTGGTGCCGGCGGACAGGCTACAATTAACATCGGGGCTGCGCAAGGAGATTCCGCAGCAGCGCCAGGCTGGCTCGATACTTCTAACGTTGCTCTTGGCGGGCAGGGCACGCTGGTCTTCAATCATACCAGCGATAGCTACACATTTACTCCTCAGATTAGCAGTCAGCAAGCCGGAACCGGAAATGTAGATCAGCTTTCCGGCACAACCATCCTAACCAGTGATAGTAGTGCATTTGAAGGTTCGACTAATGTTATCGGCGGTACGCTGCAGGTTGATGGCACTCTTGGCGACAGCGTAAGCACAGTCGCGGTTGCGGCTGACGCTACACTAAGCGGTGTCGGCACTATTGGTGGTAATGTGGCGATTGCCAGTGGTGGCATTCTTGCCCCAGGCGATGCGGCTGCTTCCGGGACACTTACAATTAACGGTGACCTTACACTCAACAATGGCTCTATACTCAATTACAGATTTGGCGAGGCCAACGCCAATAGTGCCAATACAGCCACCGGAGCAACCGGTGGCGGCGGAACATACAACGACTTAACCGTAGTCAACGGCAACCTGACACTTGAAGGCAGTACCCTAAATGTTACTGAAACACCGGGAGGCACATTTGGTCCGGGAGTATACCGTATATTTAACTATCAAGGCGCACTAACCGGTGATAGCAGCGACATAACTCTTGGTACCATGCCGGAATCAAGCGGAACCTACACTGTTCAAACCTCGGTTGCCAATCAGGTAAATCTAATCTACGCCACGGCCAATCTCACATTTAACTTTTGGGACGGGGATTTAGGCCCGAAGAATAATAATGCAGTAGACGGAGGAGATGGTACATGGACAGCAGACAGTGGCAACAGTAACTGGACAGATAGCACCGGCAGT
>Ga0123357_10009826_pt1 | contig 12103 bp, 10 predicted proteins | sample TergutEmb28metaG_FD_89873 | JGI IMG/M metagenome (GOLD analysis project Ga0123357, IMG submission 89873) | Embiratermes neotenicus P4 segment gut microbial communities from Petit-Saut dam, French Guiana - Emb289 P4 | ecosystem: Host-associated > Arthropoda: Insects > Digestive system > Gut ...
ATCATCTACCGGATGAAGAGCTGTCCTGCGCAGCCGGTTCCACTTCCCCCGGGCTTCATTGGCGGCGCGGCAGAAAAAGCCTTCGATAATTAATATAAATGGAGGTTGATATAAAATGCTCTTAGGCGGAGATATTTTTATTAACACTGAGGACCCTGAGGAATATGCGGGTTTTCTTGAGGGGAGGGGTTTCAAAGCTGGTAATTTTCCGTTCCCGCCCCCATGGGAAATAAATTCAAAAATGACTCAGGTACTTTCAGCAATGAGGAATGCTTTTGAGAAAAGGAATCTGGTCATTGCTGAGGTCGGCGCATGGAGAAATCCCTTTCATCCTGATCCTGAAGAAGCAAAGAGAAACATAGAATTTATCATAGATAGGCTTGCCATTGCTGAAGAGGTCGGAGCACGCTGTGCGGTATGCTGTGTCGGGTCTGCAGGTACCGGAAACATCTATGCTGATAATATAAGTGATGAATTCTATCATTGGGCGATAGAGCTGTACCGGAAGATCATTGATGCTGTAAAACCAAAAGTTACCAAAATGTCACTTGAGATATTACCCTTTAATTTTCTTGATAATGCCGAAACATATGAAAAATTCCATAACGACATTGATCGCAAAAATCAATTTGGTGTACATCTGGATCCGGTAAACCTTATTACTTCGCCAAGGCTCTATTATCGGTGCAGCGAGGTTTTTACAGATGCCATTAAGCGGCTTGCTCCTCTTGGTATTGTCTCCATGCACATTAAGGACCTCATCATGCATCCTTCTCTTCCGAATACGTTCCTGGAAGAAGTCCCGTTGGGGACCGGCGGTTTGGATATTAAGTCCTTACTTATTGCTGTTGAAAAATATCTCCCGAAAGATACTCCTGTAATGATTGAGCACCTTCACAATAATTTTGAATATGATAAGGGGGCCGCTTACATACGGAAAATCGCAAAAGAGATAAAAATTCAACTTTAGTCCCGTTACAGAAAAAAAGGAGAAGTATAATGAAATTAGTTTGGAGACCATTTGATTATGTGGATCTTGGCGATCTAAAAAAAGATATCAATGCTATGGGATTGGATCTTCCCCTGAGTGAGAATTTGGATATACTTCGGCAACCGATTGAGATTTATGGCAAGAAAGTGAAGAACCGCCTTTCCATTCAGCCCATGGAAGGATTTGATGGAAAATTTGACGGGACACCAAGTGAACTTACCATTAGGCGCTACCGCCGTTATTCGGCAGGCGGCGCAGGACTTATCTGGATGGAATCCATTTCAACTACCAATACAGCAAAGACATGCCCGCGTATGTCAGGTATCAGAAGGAGTAATCTGGATGTTTTTAAACATATTATTCTGGAAATAAAAGAATGTGCCGCTGACGGGATTCCACCATTTATTGTTGGCCAGCTTACCCACTGTGGCCGGGGCGCGAACATGGATAAAGCTCCCTGGACAGGTTTAAATTATCCTTCAATGATCGCCTGTACTAATCCTTACCTTCCCAGAGAAAATACCAGAATACTCACTGACGATGAGATTTGGGGTATTATTGATGACTATGTTGAATGCGCTGCATTGATGAAAGAAGCAGGCTTTGATTGTGTAGATGTGCGGGCGTGCCATGGGTACCTATTGAATGAAATGCTCAGCGCCTATACGCGGGAGAACTCGATCTTCGGAGGTTCTTTTGAAAATCGTACAAGAATGATGCTTACGATCATTGATCGAATCAATAATGAAGTACGAATCCCCTTAGCAACCCGTCTCAGTGTAACTGATATTGTACCATATCCTTACGGTTGGGGAATGAAAGAGGACGGTTCACTGGAAGAAGATTTTACAGAACCGTTAAAGCTGGGCCGGATACTTCTTGACAAAGGTGTCAGATTGATGAATCTCAGCCTGGGAAGGAATCATGTTGGTCATATACAGAGCCCTTCTGATCATCCCAGGCTTTATCCCCGCGATCATCAGCTGGTTTCTGTTGAGTACTTCCAGAAAATGGCCGCAACCTTCAAAAAGAATTTCCCCGAAGCTGTTGTAATAACAGGATGTTTTGCATGGCTCAAGCAATTCTATCCTTTTGTAGCTGCGGGTGGTATTGAAAATGGTAAATTCGACATAGCTGGGGTCGCCAGAACCGCTCTGGCAAATCCCAATTTCGCCAGGGATTTATTCAGAGATGGTAAAGTAGATCCAAATAAAGTCTGTATAGGCTGTGGAAGCTGTGGTTCACTGATAGGGCATTCTGCTTCAGAGGGAGCTCCTACAGGTTGTGTTACCAGAGATCCGAAATTCTATCTGCCATACTTCAAACAATATGTTAAGACCAATGATACCAGTACCGAAGGAGGATTATCGCCAGAGAAGACTTATCCTCTTAAACTGTTCAACCTGAGTACTACTCCGCCCAAGCAGGAATAACATTATACCAAGAGGAGAAACAAATAGATTAGCGGCGAAAGACGGAAGGGAAAATATGAATGTAATCTTACGAACATTACATCATTTTTTGAAAACGTGTTCGTAAAATGTATAAAATGTATAAAAAGAGTAAAATTTAACCAAAATTTTGTATAATTTTTGAGTTTTTTATTGACAATCAAAAATTATCATGAGAATATAAAAGAAACCGTGTTCTTAAAATTTATATTGTTTTTAAAATTTATTAGGCTTATGCCTAACTAATTTATTTTTTGGAGGATCTTATGACTAAGAAGGTATTAGGTTTCGTGCTCGTGTTGATTCTGGCGGTCTTTGGTATGAGCTGCCAAAAAAAAACCGAAACAAGCGGTGGAAGTACTTCCAGTACAGGAGGAGAACCTGAGGGCCATCTCACAATCTGGACCGGAGTTGGAAACTTCTATATCAATGGCGGTATCTCGGATTATTATACAAAAATCCATCCCAAAGTTACTTTTGATGTTATGCCTACCCCCTCTAATGACCTTTTTGAAAAACTTCAACAAACTTTAGCTGCCGGTGGTGAACTTCCGGATATGCTGGATTATGAATCCAGCTGGTGGAAACGTGTGAATGAAATGGATCTCAGAGTCCATCTGAATGATTATGGTATCAAGGCTGAAGATTATTATGATTTCGCCCTTGGGGGAATGTTGGATAGTAAAGGAAATATACAGGGTATTAATTACGCTATCAATTTCTTCGCGATAGCCATAAAGACCGAAATGGCCAAAAAGTACCTGGGAACCACAAATCGTGATGATATTATGGCCATGTTCTCAACCGTTGATAAAATGATCGAAACAGGTCAAAGGGTCAGAGCTCAGACAAATAATCAGATAAATCTGTTTGGCGCCTGGAATTTCTTCAACTTTTGGTTCAACTTCAGGGTAGGTGGCGCCAATGAAAATGCCGCCGGAGAATTTGAACTGACAAAAAATCATCTTCCCATTTATCAGAACCAACTTAAGATTTGGAGATCAGGTATTGTTACGTATAATGCAGAGGGAACTCCCGGTTATATCAATCAAATGACTGATGATGTTAATATAGGCATGCTGACCTGTACTGGCGATATATTCTATGTATTTATGCCCAGAGATCCGGAAGGAAAAGTTGATTTAATGCTTATTCCAGTACCGGCTGATATTGGAAACGCTCAATTTGGCGGAACGAGTATTGGGGTCATGAAAACAAGCAAGAATATAGATCTGGCGGTTAATTTTGTAAAATACTTCCTTCATGATATTGATGGCGTAAAATGGGTAAGGGACAATTTAGGAAATTTTGTCCCTTTAAAGGCAGCATATGATGATCCGGCCACATTGGGACCCTATACTTATAAGAATTTCGGCGATTTTGATTACGGCGCTTTCTACCTCTCACAAGCTCCGGGTGTCCCGCGTATTTCATATTCAGTTAATGACTCGGTTGTCCGCCAGGCAATGTCTCTGGCACAACAGGAAATGCTGGTAAACAATAATATTACCGCCGATCAATTAATGCAGATGGAAATTAATGAAGTCAAGTCCCGCTTGCCGGACATAGTCATCAAGTAACACAGGTAACAGTTTTTCATTTCTGGGGAAATGTTAAAACATTTCCCCAGTTTATTTCCTTCAGGAGAATATCTATATGGAACAAAACCGGGTTCCAAAACCAAGAAAGAAAGATCCACTTGCAAAATGGCCGTATATATTTATGGTGCCATTTCTGATTAGTTTCTTCATTTTAAAGCTTTATCCAACACTCTATTCATTATATATCAGTTTTTTTAATTGGGATGGTTTTAGCCCAAAAATATTTTCAGGCGGGAAAAATTACATAAAAGTAATAAGCGATCCAAATTTCAGACTGGCGCTTTGGAATACAATAAGGATTGTTCTGACATCAGTACCTATAGCAATAGTAATTGGCGTGTGTATGGCAGCTTTTTTAAGTTCAGTAACAAGGGGACGCCGCTTCTTCGAAACGATTAATTTTTTACCCTATATTACAACTCCTGCAGCAATTGGTTTTATCTTTGCAGTGTTATTTGATCGGAATAATGGTTATATAAATATTCTTCTCCGTGGACTAGGGATTATACATGAAAACATCTTTTGGATCGGAGATAAAAAATACGCACCATTTGTTGTATCACTGATGATAATATGGAAAAATTTCGGCTATTATATGCTTTTATACCTTGCCGGAATATCCTCAATCCCGCAAGACATGTTCGATGCTGCAAAAATTGATGGTTCAAATGCTGTTAATACTTTTTTTAAAATTACCTTGCCACAGCTTACACCGGTAACCCTGTTTGTTGTCATTACAGGTTTAATTGGCGGACTTCAGCTTTTTGACGAACCAGTACTGCTTTTCAAGAGAGAGATGGCGAATATCATTGGCGGTCCGGGAAAAACATCATTAACCGTAAACTGGCTTATGTATGATAATGCATTTGGTACCCAGACACAATGGGGCTATGGTTCAGCTATTTCATTCGCTTTATTTATTCTGATCGGAGTATTGTCCTTGCTTGGCATGAAGCTCATGGCAGAGGAGGATGATATATGAAATTACAGATAGTCGCTCGCAATAGTTTTCTCAGGTTGATTCTAATAATAATCTCACTGATTTCTTTTTTCCCCTTTTATTACCTATTTATTATTTCTTCCTATTTTAATGAAGTAATACTGGGAAAAGGTATGACGTTAATACCGGGAACTTATCTGCTGGAAAACCTTAAGGGAATATTAAAGGGAAATTACCTCATTTCCTATTATAACAGTTTAATTGTTTCAATAGGTTCCATGATATGCAGTGTTATTATCTGTGCCGCAGCCGGTTACGGTTTAAGTTTATACCGGTTTAAGGCGCGGTCATTTTTCAGAGGATTAATTGTCCTAACAATGCTATTACCGCCTCAAATAGCAATTATAGGTTATATAATTGAAATGAGAACCTTTGGTATTAATCGAACCTTTCTTCCGCTCATCTTAGCCTGGTTCGCTAACAGTTTTGGAGTCTTCTGGATTATGCAATATCTTAGAGCTAATATACAGAAAGAAATTGTTGAGAGCGCAAGAATTGACGGTGCGAACGAGGGGTTGATATTTTTTGTCATTTCGGTACCGCTGATGAAATCTGCCATATTTACGCTGACAATACTAGTATTTCTTTGGTCATGGAATAGTTATATGCTGCCATTAATAATTATTACTAAATCATCAATGTTTACAGTTCCTCTTTATGTTCAATCACTCATTGGAGTATACAGAACGGATTATAGTGCACAGATGACGGGACTTTTTTTTGCTACAGTTCCACTCCTTCTGATTTTTATTCTGGGTGGCAAAACATTCCAGAAAGGAATCATTGCGGGAGCGGTAAAGGGATAAAATAAGGAAGTATAACGGTATGCTAAAAGTATCAGGTACATTATTTGCAGATGGTAGCGGCAAGGTATTTCCGTTACACGGTTTCGCACTTGGAACATGGATGATGCTCGAAAACGTGATGTTGGGTTTCCCGGGTTTGGAGCAGCATTTTAGACAGGATTTATTGGAATATGCCGGAAAAGAAAAATCCGATTTTTTTTGGGAAAACTTTTTAAATGATTTTGTTCAGGAAGCGGATATCCGATTCTTGGGAGAAATTGGTTGTAATGTAATACGCCTGCCGTTCAACTACCGCTATTTTGAATCGGACACGAAACCATTTGTATACAACATTAATGGATTTCACCATATGGATCGGTTAATTGGTTACTGTAAAAAATACGGTATCCGGGTAATATTGGATATGCATAGTTTGCCGGGTTTTCAAAACAAAGGCTGGCATAGTGATAATCCAACAGGCGAAATACGTCTTTTTCTGGAGCCACATTACCAGGAACGCACCCGAAAATTATGGCAGTTCATTGCAGAACATTATAAAAATGAAGATGCTGTTGCGGGATATGAATTACTGAATGAACCTGATGCTGTTGGTAAAGAGGCGATTAAGGGATTGAATCAGGTATACCGGGATACGGTTAAGGCTATCCGTGAAGTAGATAAAGAGCATATTATTTTTCTTGAAGGAAATACTTATGGCCGAACGTTCGCAGAGCTGGATGAACCCTTTGCAGATCAGTTAGCCTATTCATGTCATTATTATGGCGCTGACCCCAGCGTACAGCTCCACTATCCTGTAGAGTCCGGAATGAATAAATCTCTTATTGCGGCTCAAATCTATAATCTTGCCAGCTTTGCTCAAAAACATAAAGTACCGCTTTGGGTTGGTGAGTTCGCCTCCAATACGATAGGTGATCTGCGATATTTAACAAATGAAAATCAATTTCTGTCTGATCAGCTTGAGATTTTCAATAGCATGGGCCTTTCATGGACTTTTTGGAGCTATAAAACCATACCGAATTGGGGAACAGTTACTTGTACATCAGATTCTCCCTGGATGCAAATGGCTGCTCCTTTCTTAACACAGAAGAAAAAATACAACTGCGATTTTGACGGTAGCCTATATAAAATTTCAGAGCTCGGTGGGATACTAAAGCCGCTTTATTATGATGATTTCCGTGAATCAGATATCCCTGTGGATGCCATAATTCAAAGAGATCTTGCCTCGGCTTTCTCACGTGGACTCATCAATGTGTTTGCAAAGGAACTAGCCAAGTTACCTTTTGATGATTTGAAGCAGCTTACCGGATCTTTTCGTTTTGAAAACTGTGTACAATATGAAAACTGGCTTACGCCTATCCGGAAGCATTTGAAATAGAGCCAGGCTTGTGGGAGAATCATGTTTAAGCTATAACCAAAACTACAGGTTCTTTGCAGGCAAATAGACGTATTTCGAAAGATATAACGTCTATCGTCAAGGCGTAAGGAGAGAATCATGAGAAAACTGGTATATCAACCGGAAGGGTTCAGTATTGGTGATGCAATGCCTTTTTATGAAAATGGCTGCTTTTACTTTTACCATTACAAACATAAAACAGGGACACAGGGCCCTCAAAACTGGACATTAACTACAACACCGGACTTTATCCACTTTACCGATCACGGTGAATTATTTAAACACGGAAAAGAAGATGAACAGGATTATATTTTTAGATCGGGAACATTGTTGAAAATAGATGATGTCTATCATTTTTTTTATGGCGGAGACAATATTGTAGAATGTCTACTTCATGCTTACGGGACTGATATTAAAAATCTCCACAAGGATAAATTCAGACTTCCGATAGAACCCGGGTACGGACCCACCGAATGGCGGGATCCTTATGTGTCCTGGTGTGATGAAATCAATGCCTATATACTTATTTTGGGTACGCGGAAAATACAGGGTGAAAAATTCCACAATGGATGTACCGTATGGTTTACTTCGATTGATCTTGTAAACTGGATATTCAAAGGTGATTTTTGGGCCCCAGATCAGTATACGACTCATGAAATGCCGGATCTGTTTAAAATTGGAGATTGGTGGTATTTACTTATTTCCGAATACAGTGATAACACTCAGGTTATTTACCGCCGAAGTAAAAGTATTTCAGGGCCATGGGAACTGGCTTCCAGTGACGCGTTGGATGGATGTTCATATTTTGCCGGACGAACAGTCGCTGATGATAAAGGACGTCGCTTTCTCTGTGGATGGATATGCGGGAAATTTGATCGTAATGACCGCGCTCAGATGGGTCTTGACAATGGAATGTGGCATCACCAGGTCTATCAGGAAAATGACGGAAGTCTTGGAGTAAAAATCCCGGAACCAATTTACCAGGCATTCAATGAGCGTCGCAGTCTAATATCACATGAGGAAGTACTCGTTTCACCATTTGGCAGAAAAGAAGACATGTTAGGGAATATTAGCGGCTCTCATTTTATGGTTGAGGCGATTATTGAAGCGGGAGACGCAAACGCTTTTTCAATTAATCTCCTTGAAAATAAAGAAACTGGTGAAGCCTATGAATATAAATTTTTCATTCCAGAAAATAGGTTTATGATGAGCCGAACACCGAATCACGGAATTGTACCACCAGATCATTTCCGGGGAATGGAAAAGCTTTACCGTAATTGTCAGTTTACAGGGAAAAAAGAAATTCATATTCAAATCATATATGATGATACCTTTGTCATTGCTTACATAAACGGGACAGCCCTAAGTGGAAGGTTTTATTCACAACTTGGTGAAAGTGTGTCAGTTGCTGTGTTTAACGGACAAGTAAAGATAAAAGAGTTTTATGTTCGGGAAGGACTCAAAATATAGGAGAATTATATGGAAACAAAAGAAGCTGCTTTAACGATAAAGATATTGGACAAGAGCGGGAAGATAAAGGTAGAAAAGACAGGAGAAAAAAAAGTTGCACTTTCTTTCCTAGAAGCATTTTCTGATGGAGATATTATACGCATTGAAACAACCTTCTTTCCGATTGGCCTAAGTTTGCGGTTCACAAAAAAGATCCCTGAAGCCAATATTTGGCTTAAAGAAAAATATTTGGAATTCCCATTACCTCTTAATGAGATCGGGACGGCTTATCCGGAAGGTATTTTTTCAGGAACCGAGCACACTTTGACCGTAAGGGTAACAGATCCGGAATTGTTCAAAGAATACCGGAACTTGAGTGTCAATCCTCTTGATATGCATAATGAGACTACATATTATCCCCATTGTACGGCTACACATGAATCCGATAATCACGATCCACGATTCGTAGCGAGAAATGTAATCAATGGAACTATAGTACCCTCTGGACACTGGGGTTGGCCGTATACATCCTGGGGGAATGATCGGAACCCTGAGGCGGAAATAAAAATTGATTTTGGACGACCTGTACTCGTGAATAGAACCATTATACATTTACGCGCCGATTTTCCCCATGATAACTGGTGGAGGGCAATGACACTTGAATTTTCTGACAGAAGCAAGGAAGACCTTAAATTGCTCAAAAACGGAGACGCTCAAGTTTTTGATTTTAAAGAAAAAAAGATTGATTGGGTAAAAATTACAGCGCTGGTTCAATGTGAAGAAGATCCTTCTCCATTTCCGGCCCTTTCACAATGGGCCATATATGGAAGGGATGTGTTTGAATTTTAGATTTATGATAACTGCTACCGGTGGCTTAAAAATCGAAAAGGCTGTACGGAAAATCATTTCTGTACAGCCTCTCCTTTTTAGTTATTATTTACAGGCTAATCTATAGACCTCCGCTGCTTCAGCCCTGGTAAGCGGGTTGAAGTATCCTAATTTATCCCCGTTGTTGAAATTACACTTTTTAACAAGAAAGTCTATATCAGATTCCCTGGCTCCAAGCTCTTTAAATGTCGTTGGCAGACCCAATTCCTTAAAGAATCTCTCCAGCCTATCTACACCTTCCATTGCTGTATATTCAGGATGTTCAAAATCCATACTAATACCGAATACCCTTACTGCAAACTGCGCTATTCTCATTGTCCGATATTTGCATTGATACCTTAAGAACGCCGGGAAAATCACCGCCAACCCAGCGCCGTGCGCTACATCGTACAACCCGCTTAACTCATGTTCCAGAAGGTGACTACTCCAGTCCTGCTCCCGGCCTACACCCAATATATTGTTATGCGCGACCATCCCGGCCCACATGATATTAGATCGCGCGTCATAATCTGTCGGATTCCGCATTGCTATCGGCGCACTGCGTATTATCGATTGCAACACTGCCTCGCATAGCCTGTCAGTAAAATCTACATCGGCGGTATTCGTAAAATACCTCTCCATAACGTGTGCCATTATATCCGCAGCACCGCATGCAGTTTGAAATGGCGGAAGGGTATAGGTTAGCTCCGGGTCCATTATTGCGAACTCAGGCCTCATAATATCATAATCACAGCTCCTTTTGAGCTGTCCTTCTTCTTTTGTTATTACCGATCCAACTGACCCTTCGCTCCCCGCAGCGGGTATTGTCAGCACTACCCCTACCGGTATTTTCTCAATAGGCATTTTCCCGGTATACAGATCCCAAAAGTCCCCCTTGTACTTTACGCCTACAGCAATTGCTTTAGATGAATCTATTGTACTACCCCCTCCGACAGCTATGATCAGGTCAATGTTTTCTTTCCTGCATATCTCTATTCCTTTATAAACCAATGAATCCCTGGGATTAGGCTGAACGCCTCCCAATTCAATTGCCTTTACGCCGGCTTTATAAAGGGATTCCAGTACTCGTTTCAGCAATCCACTCTTGACTACAGAACCGCTGCCATAATGAACCAGAGCTCTTTTCCCGTATCTTGCAGCAAGTTCTCCTGTTTGTTTTTCCGCACCTTTTCCAAAAATAAAATGTGTCGGGCTTATAAAATCAAAATCCAGCATACTTTACCTCCTATGCTATTCATTATTATCCAAAGGTTTTAAACGGAACCGCTTTTACCTGGCTTCATTTCCCTTAAGGTTCAAGTATCAATAATATTCATACTTAAAATATGAGACACCTGTACAAGAGGAAACAATAATCGGCTTGCTTCGTCAGCTCCAAAAAAAACTGTATACTGTCTTAGATTCATATGTTTCGCCAGGGTGAAGAATACAATTAGGAAAATTCTTATGATTGGGGGCATCAGGCATATTCTGGGTTTCCAGTACAAGTCCGCCATATTCCCTATAAACTATACCTGTCTTTCCCTCAAGACCTTCCAGCCTTTTTCCTGTATAAACTTGGAGCCCGGGCTGATTAGTAGAAACCATCATATGACGGCCACTATCCCTTTCATAGTATTCGACACATGGTCTCATTGTATTAGCCTGACCATTGATGATAAAGCAAAGATCATATACATTATTTGGGGTTTTTGCTTGATCCTTGCCTATGGCCTTTGACTTTCGAAAATCGTAAATAGTACCTTCGACAGATGAATAATTCCCTGTAGGGATCAACTCACTGTCAACTTCCAGATATGAGTCACAGTGAAGGGTTAAATCCTGATCAAGAATGGTACCCTTCCCGGAACCCCGCAAATTATAACTGGAATGATTGGTAATATTAACAGGCGTATCTTTGTCAGTCCACGCCCGATAAATCTGGATAAAATCATTTTTATCATTAAGGAGATAATTAATTTCAATTTCCAGGTTTCCAGGAAAACCTTGATCACCATCAGGACTCAATCCGGTAAAACGAATCCCCGCCCCTTCAGGGGTCTCAATTATTTGTGAATTCCACAAACGATGGTTATATCCATTAAAACCACCATGAACATAGTTAGCGCCTTCATTCTTATCAAGATGATACTCTTCTCCATCTAAGGAAAAGGCTGCATTCTTTATTCTATTTGCATACCGTCCGACCAGAGCGCCAAAATAACCTTTTTGTGTCTGAGTATAAGCGCCAAAAGAAGAAAACCCAAGGGCTATATCATCCTTCTGACCATTTTTTGAAGGAAGAATAATACTTGTCACTAGACAACCATAATCTGTTACAGAAAAAGACATATCTCTATTAGAAACAGTAAACAGATGCGCCTCTTTCCCATCTGAAAAAGTACCAAAAAAATGTTCTTTGATTATCATAGTATCCCCGAAAAAATACTAACTATAATAATAAATTTTTGTTATAGGGAAGTCAAGGTAGTAAGGCTGAATGTCCAGCAGTAGAATGCCGCTCCAGTATTGTACAGGGGAGGTA
>Ga0123357_10009827_pt1 | contig 12103 bp, 8 predicted proteins | sample TergutEmb28metaG_FD_89873 | JGI IMG/M metagenome (GOLD analysis project Ga0123357, IMG submission 89873) | Embiratermes neotenicus P4 segment gut microbial communities from Petit-Saut dam, French Guiana - Emb289 P4 | ecosystem: Host-associated > Arthropoda: Insects > Digestive system > Gut ...
ACGGGTCGGCGCTGCGTCGCGACACCCGGATCCCCGCGAAGGCGAGCAGCGCGAACAAGGCCAGCACCGCCACGCAGCCGATCAGGCCCAGCTCCTCGCCGATGACAGAGAACACGAAATCGGTGTTGGCATTGGGCACCCAGGCGTACTTGGACGTGCCGTTGCCCAGCCCCACCCCGAACAAGCCGCCGGAAGCCAACGCGTAAATGCTCTCGCAGGCCTGGAACCCGCCAGTGTCGGCGTACTGGCATGGGTGCAGGAAAGTCGTCAGCCGCTCCAACCGATAGCGCTCGAACACCGCTAGCACGGTGACCGCGGCGGCGACCAGCGCCAGCACGCCGCCGAAGAAACGCAACGGCAAACCGAACGTCCACAGCAACCCCAGCAAGATCAACAGCAAGCACAGCGTCGTGCCCAGATCTGGCTCGCGCATGATCAGCGCGCCGACGAGGACGAACCCCGGAATCAGCGGGGCCAGCACTTGGCGCGCGCGGCGGACGGCGCCCATTGCCTGCTTGCGGCACAGCAGATCCGCGCCCCACAGCAGCATCGCGATCTTGGCCAGCTCGGACGGCTGCAGCTGCACCGGTCCCAAGTCGATCCAGCGCCGCGCTTGGTTCACCGACACCCCGATCCCAGGGATGAGCACCGCGACCAGCGCGACCAGCGCCAACCCGAGCAGCGGGTAGGCCAGCCGTCGCCAGGCCCGCGGCGAGAGCCGGGCGGCCAACACGAACACCGGGACCCCCACGACCACGAAGCCGATCTCTTTGATCAGCTGGCCCCAGACCCCGCCGGAACCAGCGGCGTTGGCGGCCGTGGCGGCCGAGACCGTGGTGGACGCGGCCATCAACACACCCATCCCCAGCAGGCAGACCCCGGCGACCGCCAGCAGCTGCACCGACGTGTAAGGCTGGTCCAGGTAGCGCTGCCCGGCGCGCAACGAGCGGCGCCAACGCCGCCGGGTCGCCGCGCCGGCCGGCGCGGCGACCGTCCCGTCCGATCCGCTCAGCACCGCGCGCCCCGCCCCGGCCAGCGGCCGCGACCAGCTCCCCGGGCCGCGCTGCGCACCGTGCCCATCACCGCGCCCCTGGCTCATGCGCGGCGGCCACCGCCGCCGCGAACAGGTCGCCGCGCCCCGCATAGTTGGTGAACATGTCATAGGAGGCGGCGGCGGGGGCCAGCAACACCGTGTCGCCGGGCCGGGCAAGCGCGATCGCGGCGGCCACCACCTCACTCATCGCACCATCGTCACGCCTGGGCACGTCGACCACCGGCACATCCGGCGCGTGTCGGGCGAGCGCGGCGGCCAGCACCGCCCGATCCACGCCGAGCAGCACCACCCCGGCCAGCCGTGAGCGGTGCGTGACCACCAGCTCCTCGACCGGCGCGCCCTTGAGCTGCCCGCCGGCGATCCACACCACCGGCCGGTACGCGGCCAGCGACGCCGCTGCCGCGTGCGGGTTGGTGGCCTTGCTGTCATCGACGTAGCGCACCCCGTCCCAGACGCCGACCAGCTGGTTGCGGTGCGGATCGGGCACGAAGGCGCGCAGACCCCCCGCCACCGCCGCGGCGGGCGCCCCGAAGGACCGCGCCAGCGCGGCGGCGGCCAGCGCGTTGGCCGCGTTGTGCGCGCCCGGTGGCCGGATCTCCGTCGCCTTGATCATCTCGGCCCATTCGGCGAACGCGCGATCGGTGAGGCTGTCGCTGACGATGCCGAACTCGCCCGCTCCGGGCGCGCCCAAAGTGAACCCGACGCGACGACCCGGCGCGCGGGACAGCAGCCGGGCCACCCGCGGGTCGTCGAGGTTGCCGATCGCGACCGGGCCGGCCCAAATCTTCGTCTTGGCGGCGATGTAGTCGTCCATCGCGCCGTGCCAGTCCAGGTGGTCCGGCGCCAGGTTGAGCAGCGCGCCGGCGGCCGGTCGCAGCGACGACGACCAGTACAGCTGGAAACTGGACAACTCCACCGCCAGCACGTCGTAGCGCGGCCCGGCGCGCACCGCGTCGATCAGCGACACGCCGACATTGCCCACCGCCGCGGTGCGCCATCCGGCCGCGTCGAGCATCGCGGCGAGCATCCGCACCGTGGTGGTCTTGCCGTTGGTGCCGGTGATCGCGAGCCAGGGCGCGGCCGACGGCCCGCGCAACCGCCAAGCGAGCTCAGCCTCACCGATCACCTCCACCCCGGCGGCGCGCGCCGCGACCGGCAGCGGGTTGCTCGGGGCCATGCCGGGGGTCACCCAAAGCAGGTCCACCCCCGCCGGCAGCTCGTCCAGCCCGGCGCCCACGAATCGCGCGCCTTGCTCCTCCAGCGCCTCGACCCGTGCGGCGCGCACCCGATCGGTGAGCAGCACCCGGGCGCCTTCGGCCAGCAGCGCGCGAGCGGCCGAGTCGCCGGCCAGCCCGACCCCGGCCACCAGCACCGTCCGGCCGGCGAACGGCGCCGTCCCGGCGGGCGCCACGGGCCCGTCAGTCATCGGCGAATGCGCGTCAGCCACCGGCGAACTCCGCGTAGAACAGCCCCACGCCGAACGCCACCGCGATACCGGTGATGATCCAGAAGCGAACGATGATGGTCACCTCGGCCCACCCCTTCAGCTCGAAGTGGTGATGGATCGGGGCCATCTTGAACACCCGCCGTCCGGTGCCGGTTCGATGCCGGGTGTATTTGAACCAGCCGGTCTGGATGATCCCGGACAGCGCCACCACCGCGAACAGCCCGCCCAGCACCACCAGCAGCAGTTCGGTGCGCGACAGGATCGCCAGCCCGGCCATCAACCCGCCCAACGCCATCGAGCCGGTGTCCCCCATGAAGATCTGGGCTGGGTTGGCGTTCCACCACAAGAACCCGAAGCAGGCGCTCATCGCGGCGGCCGCGACGATGGCCAGATCCCTCGGGTCGCGCACCTGGTAGCAGCCGACGGGCAGCCCGCCCGGGCCGCACGGGTGGCGCGCCTGCAAGTACGAGATCAGGGCGTACGCGCCGAACACCATCGACGCCGCGCCGGCGGCGAGCCCGTCCAGTCCGTCGGTCAGATTCACCGAGTTCGACGTGGCCGTGACGATGACGTAGGCCAGCACCACGAAGCCAACCGCGCTCAATCCAGCGGCCGGGATGTCGCGCACAAAGGACAGGTGGGTCGACGCCGGGGCGCGGCCCAATCGGTCGCGGAACTGCAACGCGAGCAGCGCGAACACCAGCGCCACCGCCAACTGGCCGCCGAACTTCGCGCGCGCCCGCAGCCCGAGGTTGCGCTGACGGCGCAGCTTGATCACATCGTCGAGAAACCCGACGCCGCCCAGACCCACCATCAGCAGCAGCGCGAGCAACCCGGACGCGGTCGGTCCCTGCCCCCCCTGGGCGAGCGCGACCAGATGCGCCACGGCGTAGCCGATGACGGTGGCGCCGACGATGACCAGCCCGCCCATGGTCGGCGTGCCGCGTTTGACCATGTGCTGCTGCGGGCCGTCGTCGCGGATCTCCTGGCCGAGGCCGCGGACTCGGAAGTACCGCACCACCAGGGGGGTCACCAGGATGGAAGTGAGCAGCGCGGCCAGCGCCGCGGCCAACGCGGTCCTCACTCGGTCATCCCCGTTCGCAGACCGACCCAGCGCGGACCGCTCTGGTCCGGATCGCTCCCCCGCGGATCATCGTGACGCGGGCCGGTGCCCGCCAGCGCGAGCGCCACCCGCTCCAGCCCGATGGCCCGGGACGCCTTGACCAACACGACGTCTCCGCCACGCAACTCGCCGGCGAGCAGATCGGCGGCGGCGTCCGCGTCCGGCGCCCACGCGCCGGCGCACCGCCAGGAATCGTTCTCGGGGGCAGCGGCCGCACCCGTCGCGGCCAGCGGCGCGGCGGCTCCATCGGCGCCAGCGGCCCCACGCAGGTACGGCCGAGCCAGTTCGCCCACCGCCACCAATCGGTCGACGCCGAGCGACGCGATCAGCCGGCCCACCCCCTCGTGCTCGGCGATCTCGTCGGGGCCCAGCTCGCCCATCGCTCCGAGCACGGCGAAGGTTCGACCGCCGCGTCGACCACCCAGCTGGGCCAGCGCCGTCAACGCGGCGCGCATCGACTCCGGGTTGGCGTTGTACGCGTCATTGATCACCACGACCCCATCGGCCCGTTCGGTGACCTCCATCCGCCAGTGCGAGCGAGCGGTCGCCGCCGACAGCGCGTCGGCCGTGTCGGGCAGCGACAGCCCGCACTCCAGCGCCACGGCCGCCGCGGCGAGGGCGTTGCCGACATGGTGCGCGCCGGTGAGCCGCAACGCGACCCGGGCGCGCGCGCCACCGGCGCGTAACGCGAAACCAGCCCGGCCCATGTCGTCGATGGCGATCTCCTCGGCCCGCACCGCCGCGTCGGGACCGGTGCCGAAGGTGACCACGCGGGCCGTCGTGCGTTCGCGCATCGCCGCCACCAGCGGGTCGTCGGCGTTGAGAATGGCCACCCCGTCGTCCGGCAGCGCCTCGACCAGCTCGCCTTTGGCGCGCGCGATCACGGCCCGCGAGCCGAACTCGCCCAGGTGCGCGCTGCCGACGTTCAGCACCACGCCGATGCGCGGCGGCGCGATCTCGGCCAGGTAGCGGATGTGGCCCAGGCCGCGCGCGCTGGCCTCCAACACCAGGAACTGGGTCCGCTCGGTCGCCAGCAGCACGGTGTACGGGAAACCCAGCTCGTTGTTGAACGATCCGGGCGGGGCCACCGTGGGCCCGAGCCGTTCCAGCAGCTGGGCGATCAGGTCTTTGGTCGAGGTCTTCCCGGACGAGCCGGTGACACCGACCACGGTGACCTCTGGCAGCCGTCGCAGCGCCGCGCCGGCCAGCGCCGCCAGCGCTTGGTACCCGTCGGCCACGAGCACGTGGGGCGCACGCACCGCCTTGGTGGCCAGCGCCGCCACCGCGCCGGACGCGAGCGCCGCCGCGACGTAGTCGTGCCCGTCGACATGTTCACCGGGCAGCGCGAGAAACAGCCCGCCGGGGCGGACCAGCCGAGAGTCGAACTCCACCGGCGCGGTCACCACATCGTCTGGACACGCCGTGTCACCAAGTGACCCACCGGTGATCCGGGCGATCTCACCCAGCGTCATACCGATCACGCCAGCGCTCCCGACCCCGCCGCTCGGATCGCTCCACGCAGCTCGACGCGATCGTCGAACGGGTGCGTGACGCCGCCGATCTCCTGGCCGAGCTCATGCCCCTTGCCGGCGATCAGCACCGTGTCGCCGGGCCGCGCGGCGGCCACCGCCGCCGCGATCGCCGCCGCCCGTCCGTCAATCTCGCGCACCTCGCCGCGCTGACCAGCGGGCGCCGCCAGGGCGCCGTCCAGCATCGCCCGGCGGATCGCCGCCGGGTCCTCCGAACGTGGGTTGTCGTCGGTGACCAGCAGCAGCTCGGCGCCCCGGGCGGCCGCCTCCCCCATCAGCGGGCGCTTGCCGCGGTCCCGATCGCCGCCACACCCGAGCACCACGATCAGCCGCCCCCGGGTCACCGATCGCAACGCGCGCAGCGCGCCCTCGATCGCCGCCGGCTTGTGGCTGTAGTCCACCACCGCCAGGTACGGCTGGCCCTCATCGACCCGTTCCATCCGCCCCGGGACGAGCGCGGCGGCCACCGCCGGCGCGACCCGTGCCGGGTCCACTCCGGCGGCGTGCAGGATGGCCAACGCCAGCAGCGCGTTCGCCACGTTGTACCCGCCGGGCACGGCGCACCCGGCGGCGAAGTCAAGGTCTGGCCCAACCGCCCGGAACCGGTTGCCGGCGAGCGCGTCCGCGGTGACGTCCACCGCCCGCCAGGTGGCCCCGGCCCGGCCGGCGGCGCTCACCGTGACGGCGCGCTCCCCGACCATCGCGGCCAGCCGCCGCCCCCACTCGTCGTCCACCATGATGATCGGCGTGCGCGCCCGGCCGTCGAACAGCTTGGCCTTGGCGGCGAAGTAGTCCTCCATGTCCCGGTGGTAGTCCAAATGGTCCTGCGACAGGTTGGTGAACGCTCCGACCTCGAAGGCGATGCCGTCCGCGCGGCGCATCGCCAGGCCGTGGCTGGACACCTCCATCGCCACCGCGCTCACGCCCCGATCCACCATCACCCCGAGCAAAGCCTGCGTCTCCGGCGCCTCCGGGGTGGTGAACTCCGTCTTCAGGGTCTGCTCCCCGATCATGGTGGCGACCGTGCCGATCAGCCCGCTGGGCACGCCCGCCGCCACCAGCCCGGCGCGGACCAGGAACGTCGTGGTGGTCTTGCCGGAGGTGCCGGTCACCCCCAACATGGCCAACGAGCGACTGGGCTGGCCATAGATCCGCGCCGCCATCGGCCCCAGCGCGGCGCGCACCTCATCGGTCAGCAGGATCGGCGTCCCGGCGGGGACCAGCGCCGCGCCGGCGGGATCGGTCAGCACCGCGACCGCGCCCGCGCCGATGGCCTCGGCACTGAACTGGGCGCCGTGCGCGCGCGCGCCCGGAACCCCAGCGAACAGATCGCCGGGTTGGACCCGGCCGCTGGCCGCGGTGATGCCGCGCACCAGCACCGCCCCCGGGTCGGGCGCGGCGCCGGTCAGCCGGTCCCCGGGCGCCTGGGCCAGCGCCGCGAGCGGCACCGGGTCCCGCCCGGATGGGCGGGGCACATCCTGGCGGGCGGGGCTGATCACGCTGGACACGTCAACACACGCTACGGCCATAGGTCGCGACGACCTGCTCGCTGCACACCATCAGCGGCACGTGTTTGCTGGTCGAGCCGGTTGGCGCGACGGCGGCGTGGCGCAGCTCATAGCCGGCGATCTCCTGGAACAGCGGTGCCGCCACGTCGCCGCCGTGCAGCCCGTGCGCGGGATTGTCGATCATCACCGCGACCACGAAGCGCGGATCGTCGGCGGGCGCGATCCCGGCGAAGGTGTCCCAGTTCGCCGAGCTGGAGTACTGGCCACCGCTGGACACCGGCTGCTGCGCGGTGCCGGTCTTGCCGGCAATCCGGTAGCCCGGGACCGCCGCCCGGACGCCGGTGCCCCCGTCCAGGGTCACGGACTCAAGCATGGTGCGCACCGTCTTGGCGGTCTTCGCGCTGACCACGCGGACCCCGGACGGCTGCGCGGTCACGGTGGTGGCGCCATACGAGCGGGTGATCGACTTGATCACCCGCGGCGGGACGCGCACCCCGTCGTTGGCGATCGTCTGATACATCGAGGCCAGTTGCAGCACGGTCACCGCCACCCCCTGGCCAATGGGAAGGTTGGCGAACGAGGAATCCGACCACTGGCTCATCGACGGGAAGATGCCGGCGCTCTCCCCGGGCAGCTCGACACCGGTCACCGCGCCGACGCCGAACTTGCGCTCGTAGTCGTACCAGCTCTTCGAGCCCAGCTGCTGCGCGATCAGCAACGTGCCCACGTTCGAGGATTGGGCGAGCACCCCGGTCGCGGTGTACGTCACCGGCTGATGGGCCCAATCGTCATGCACGATCACCCCGCCCATGGCGAGGTCGCCGGGCACCACCAGACGCGTCTGGGGGGTGATCACGCCTTTATCGAGCGCGGCGGCGAAGGTGACCACCTTGTTCACCGACCCAGGCTCGAAGACAGTTTGCACGGCCGGGTTCAGCGGCGCGTCCGCTGGCGCGCTGGCCGGATCGGCGGGATTCGCGCACCCGGAGCTGGCCAGCGCCAACACTTGCCCGGTGCGCGCGTCCAGAACCGCCACCTGCCCGTCCTTGGCCCCCGACTCGGCCACTGCGGAATCCAGGTACTGCTGGACCGTGTATTGCAGGTCCTCGTCGATGGTGAGCGCCACCGTGCCGCCGTTGATCGCGTTCACTCGGGTGGTGAGCCCGCTCGGGTTGGCCTCGCCGGTGGCGTCCACCGCGTAGGTGAGCTCGCCGTTGGTGCCCGCCAGCACGTCATTGAAGGCGTACTCGATCCCCGAGGCGCCCACTCCGTCGGAGCGCACCGCGCCGATGATGTTGCCGCCGGTGCTTTGCGCCGGGTACTCGCGCGACGTCGTCGTCTGGGTGAAGACACCGATCAGGCCCAGCTGGTGCACCCCGGTCACCACGGTGGGTGAGACGGCGCGCGCCAACACCACGCCCTTGCCCGGGCTGGCGAGCGCGCGCACCAGATCCGCCGCCGGCACCCCGAGCAGCACCGACAGCTGCGCGGCGTAGTCAGCGCGCTGATCGGGCGGGATCATGGTCGGGTCCGCCGTGATGTCTTGCACGTTGGCGGTGTAGGCCAGCGGCACCCCGAAGCGGTCCACGATCTGTCCGCGCAGCGCCTGCAGCGGCTCCGACTCGACCCGCTGCGCGGCCGCCTTCTGCGCGTTGCCGGCCCGGTCGAAACCTTGCAGGCGCACCAGCTGGCCGGCGATGACGACCAGCAACGCGCTCACCACCGCGAACCCGGCGGTGAGCCGACGGTGGGCCTGGCCCAGGCGCAACTTGGGGCGCGGCCGGCGCGGCTTGAGCGGCCGGCGCGGTTTGAGCGGCCGTGCCGGCGGGGCCGGCCGAGGGGGCCGGGCGGGTGGAACCGGACGGCCGGGCCGGGGCTGACGGGCTCGCGGCGGCGCCGCGCCCGGCCCTGGATCGCGGGGCGCGCCAGTTCGCGGCGTCGCCACGCGCGGCGCGACCACCCGCGGCGGCGCCCCGCGCGGCGCCCGATCGCGCGGTGCTGGATCCAGCGGCGGAACTCGGCGCGGGGTCACGGCCGGTGGCGGCGCCGAGCGGTCCCCTCGGCGGGTCGAATCGCTCACCCGGACCTCCGTGGCGCCGTCGACTTTGGCGCCGTCGACTTGGGCGCGCTCGGTCGCGACCCGGTCGGTTGCGACGCGGCGGTCGCGGCTGGCGTCGTGGCCGTCGTGGGCGTCGGCACAGTCGTCGTGGGCGTCGGCGCTGCCGTGGTGGGCGTCGGCGCTGCCGTCGTGGTCGCCGCGGCGGGAGCGGTCGAGGTGACCGGCGGCGGCGGGGCGCTGGCCGGCTGCGCGCTGCCGAGCACCTGCGCCGTGCCGTCCGGAAGGATCTTGACGAATGCGGGATTTCCCGCTGGAACCATGCCCAGCGCCGCCGCCGCGCTGGCCAATGAGCCCGGAGCCCGCCGGTCGGCCACTTTGGTCTGTAGCTGTTGCACTTGCGCGGACAACGTGGCGTTGCTGTCCAGCAGCGAGTTGCGCCGTAGCTCCGCCGCCGCCGACGCGGTGTTCAACGCCACCAAGGCGACCATGCCGCCGGCCAACAGTCCGATCACGAGCAGCACGAACGGGGCCCGTCGCGGCCCGCTGCGCGTCTTTCGGTCCGCTCGCTTGGGTCCGCCCGCGTTGAGCGTCGTGCGCGTCCAGTCGGCGCCGCGGCTCGGCGCGCGCGGGCTCATCGCGCGCCTCCGGCGGCGGACGCGCGGTCACTGGGCTCCTCGGCGCCGCTCGAGTCAACGCCGCGCCGATCGCGCTCGCGCCCATCGCCCAGCGCGTCGATTCGCTCCGCCGCGCCGATCGACTCAAACGCTCCGATCCGCTCGGCCGCGCGCAACCGCGCCGATGCCGCGCGCGGGTTGTCGGCCACCTCGGCGGCGGGGGCGCTCTCGCCGCGGGCGAGCAGCCGCAGCCGCGGCGCGTGGCCGGGCAACGGCACCGGCAGCTCGGGCGGGGTGCGATCCACCGCGTCGGCGGCGAGCGCCTGCTTGACCACGCGGTCCTCCAGCGACTGATAGGACAGCACGGCGATCCGCCCGCGCGGGGCCAGCGCGTCGACAGCGGCCGGGAGCGCGGCCCGCAGCGCGGTCAGCTCGCCGTTCACCTCAACGCGCAATGCCTGGAATGTGCGCTTTGCCGGGTTGCCCCCGGTGCGCCGCGTGGCGGCCGGGATTGCCTCGCGCACCAGTTGCGCCAACTGACCCGTGCTGACCAGTGGCTCGGTCCGCCGGGCGCGGTCGATGGCCCGTGCGATCCGCGGCGCGAATCGTTCCTCCCCGAACTCGCGCAGCACCCGGGCCAGCTCGGGCACCGAGTAGCCGTTTACGATTTCCGCGGCGGTGCGGCCGGCGCCCTGGTCCATGCGCATGTCCAGCGGCGCGTCGCGGGAGTAAGAGAAGCCGCGCCCTGGCACGTCCAACTGCATGGACGACACACCCAGGTCGAACAGCACCGCGTCGACCTCATCGAAGCCAAGGTCGGCGAGCACCTCCGGCATCCGGTCATACACCGCGTGCACCAGACGCACCCGCGCGGCGTGCTCGCGCAACCGCTCCGCGCTGTGGGCCAGCGCCACCGGATCGCGGTCCAGCCCGATGAGCGTCAGGCGCGGGTGGGCGGCGAGCAGCGCCTCGGCGTGCCCGCCCAACCCCACGGTCGCGTCCACCGCCACCGCTGGGCGATCCCGCAGCGCCGGGCCGAGCAGCTCCAGCACCCGCTGGCGCAGCACCGGCACATGCGCCGCCGACGCCGGGGCAGGACCGTCCGACGGTGCCACGGCGAGTCGCCCGCCGTCGTCCGGTGCGTCCATTGAAGCTTTCCTCGCGGGTCTTGGTTGGGTTTCGTCAGTGATTCGGTGTGGGGTCAAGTGGGGCGACGCGTGCGCCGCTAGAACTGGTCCCCACCCGTCGTATCGCCTGAAGCCGGGGAAGTTGCCTCAGGTGATGTGACGGGGGGAGGCCGGAACGAACGGGGCTGCCCAACGCGCATGGCCGCAGCCGGCTGCGCCTACAGCAGACCGGGCACCACCTCCTCATCGGCGTCCGCGAAACTCTGCTCGGCGCGCCGCTCGTACAGATCCCAAACGGTCGAGTCCCACACCTCAACTCGGGTGTTGGCCCCGATGACCACACAGTTCTTGCTCAGATGGGCGTACTCGCGCAGTTTCGGGGGGATCGTCACCCGTCCCTGGGCGTCGGGCGTTTCCAGCGATGCGCTGGCGAAGAAGATCCGGTTGTAGTCGCGGACCCGTCGGTCCGTGGACGTCGCGCTGCGCAGCAGATCGGTGATCCGGGTGAACTCGGGCAGCGGGAACACGTACAGCGAGTGCCCCTCGCCCTTGGTGATGACCAGGCCCTCTTCCAGATCGGGCCGGAACCGCGCGGGCAGCGCGAGACGGCCTTTGTCGTCGAGGCGGGGCGTGTGCGTGCCAAGGAACACTGAGCCCCACCTCCTTCCGGCATGGATACGTCGGATCTCTTCCGCCGCTCCCCACCTTAACCCACTTTCTTCCGACGTCAACCCCCAACACCCATTTCGATCACCACTGGCACCAGCGCTGCGCCCCGGAGGGCCCGCTCCCACGGCCATGGACGGCCCGCGCCGAGTGGATCACCAACCCGCGTCCGATGACGCCGCGGGCATCGGGTGAGTGCCGCGAAGCGGCGGTTGCGGCCCGGTCGGCCGTGGTGCGAGGATTAGGGGGCAGACCCCGTTTGTGGGCGGGATCTGCCCCGAGTGGGTCACCGGCCCGCGAGGGTCCGGATATGTTCGACGATGGCCAGGATCTGTGCGATTGCGGTCAGAACAATGCATACGATCCTGGCCATGTCGGCCCGTGATCTAGGCGACCTAGCCACAGCCCACTCCTCCTTCCTTCAGCAGGGCCGCAGACCGGATTGCTGCGACCTTGCCGCAAGGAAGGAAGCCTGGACTGACCGTAGCTTTTCGTCCGCTTCCGCGCTGGGCTCAGCGACAACTTGTGGATAACCCTCGGCCCGCGACCCCGCGCACCATTGACGGCCGGCCCGGTCCACAGCCGATCCGCTCTCGATCAGCTTCGACCGGCGCGTCACCGACCCAGCCAACGCGTTGGCGACGACGCCTGGCGTCGTGCGCGATACTGAGAGTTGACCCGGCTCCTACGGAGCGGCCCACCGCTCCCCACGCGGCCCACCGCCTCCGGCGCGGCCGACCGTGTTGCCCGTGACCAGATTGGCGAGAAGTGGAATATTCCTACCAGCCCAGCGTGCCCCCCGCGTTGGCCCCGCAGCCCGCCGCAGTGGGCGCGGTCCAAGCCGCCGCCGCCCGCATCGCCGCGAACATCGAGCGGGTGATCGCGGGCAAGGCGGAAGCCATCCGCCTCGGCCTCACGGTGCTGCTCGCCGAGGGCCACCTGCTCATCGAGGACGTGCCCGGCGTCGGCAAGACCA
>Ga0123357_10009828_pt1 | contig 12103 bp, 6 predicted proteins | sample TergutEmb28metaG_FD_89873 | JGI IMG/M metagenome (GOLD analysis project Ga0123357, IMG submission 89873) | Embiratermes neotenicus P4 segment gut microbial communities from Petit-Saut dam, French Guiana - Emb289 P4 | ecosystem: Host-associated > Arthropoda: Insects > Digestive system > Gut ...
AATAAAAAAAGTAGCGGCTCCAGGTTCAGAAAACAGAGATTAACGGCCGTGGGGACTCGTTGCGCTAACCACGTAACACCCCTCTATCCGCAAAAGTTGGCACTAACTTCGCCTACCGGCGGCCATCGCTCTGTCGGTATGGTTCGCTCGCGGACTAAAAGCCACGGAGTTAAAGTTAAACATAACTTCGCCAGAATATAGACATGGTTTCTTTAACGACAGATTTTCAAAAGGCTTATGTCACAAGCTTCCATTGTTCACTGTACAATAAATGCTAAATGGAAACAAAGTGGAAGAGAATTTCCTAAGATATTTTCAGGACCATCCCTGTATTTTCTTGAAAATGACAAAAGCAGAAGTCAAGACAGCTGACATTTGTACTTAATATGAAATTTGGCGGTAAGAAGGCGGCCATAAAGGTTATCAACCAGTTAAATTCCGTACGCATAAGCAACGTGTTTTTATACACCAAACTGTTACGTACATTGAGGGTCTCTGGGTTCGAGCCTTGCTCCGGTAACCAGTCAAAGTTAACTTTGAATATATTTCACCAATAATTCAGATATGAGGTTCTCACTATGGTGAGTGCTGTGGTGGCTGTTTGGTGGTAACTGTATGTATTTTGATAAATAGATACAAACGTTTCGGAGGAACCTGCTGTCCCTTTCTTCGGGGTGGATAAAACATGGAGCAAATTCTTCCGTGATGTTGGTAGGCAGCTGCAAAACTACACGTCAAACGACAGCAGACCGTAAGCTTGCAAATTACATCGACGCTGTCTCTCTTCTTTCATATCGTTCATATCTACAGCTACGTATAGTGTTACTTGGAGTACATGGGCAGCGAAAAAAGGTAAAGTGCACCCTTGTACAGGCACTGAGGCTCTCTACAGGCCGTACGGCCCATAGGGGTAGTAGAGGTATAGCTCTACTCTTTCTTGACCACGGGACTAGAAGGGGGTGAGGGTCAGAGTCACGCCCCGGCCGCTCTTTACCCCCCGGGAAAGACACGGTACCCATTTTACAGGAGACTGTGTGGGTCCCAGGGTCAGTCTGGACAGGTGCGGAAAATCTCGCCCCCATCGGCATTCGATACCCGGACCTTCCAGCCCGTAGCCAGTCCATACACGGGCAGTAGCTAATGTGTAATACATAACGTTAAACAAAATTTTCGTAACTGGATTCAATAAAATATTAAAATGAGACGAGGGAATTTGGAACACTGTGATAGCCGGAAGACTAATCGAGCTGCGAAAAGTATGTTTCAACAAAAGTTCGATTAAAAAAATATTTTTTGCAACGAGGAAACGAGAAGTATATACTGAAATGTGGTAAGGAGACTGCTGTATACACAGCCAATTCGAGAATGACGATGTTTGGAACGTTGACGTCGTGACGCCATGTAGTCTGTTAGAAGCACCAAAGTTTCAGAGGAATGTCCTGCCTCGTTACCAAACACCACAAGCTGGGCCTTCTGAAATACGACGTTAAATTTCAGAGTCACTTTCTTAGAAACTTAGATCTCACAGTTAGGATTTATGTCGTCTTTTACAAAATTAAATTTCCCCCTGTCCCTGCAGAAGGCGAATTAAGAAATTTATGCAGACATTCTTCTATGTTGGGTCCGTACTAAGAGCGTCAATTAAAGGTGTGTACAAGCGCAAAGGTGCGGCGACTCTTGTTTTATCCCGGTCTAAATCTGCAATAGGAGCAGCTCAGAAATTTATCTCTGTTAGTTTTGCACCAAAAGAGTGGCAGCGCTTGTTATTAAACGAAAGTATGTGACCCGTACATTCCACACTTTCCATATTTAGATGCTGTAATGGGACAAATATATCTTTGTGTCTCGTTTGTGTAGAATTTCCTAGAAAATAAACTGCTATTTTACACACGAGCGGTTGAATGCAAGGTTATACAAAGACAATCACACTCTTCGCTGACAAGGAATAATTACAGTGTTTGTTAATTGCTCGCCTGTGGATACCGATTTCGTTTTAAAAGAATCTCTCAACCAATTAAAAACTCTGGGATTATTTAAATATTACATTGAATGTTACAAGTATACCAAGCAACAAAAATTAATTTTGTAATTTACGTTTCCAGTTTTTTAAGTGTGTTATTTACAGACGACCACAAATGCTTGTATTGCAGGTATACTGTAGGTGTTAAGTGAATGAATGAGTGAGCATGGTGCACCAGTTGAAAGATAATGACGGGGAAAACTGAAGTAATCCGAAAAAAAAACCTGTTCAGTGTATCTTTGGCCACCACGAATCCAACACGGACTGGCCAAGGACTGAAACCGTACCTTGGCGGCAAGATGTCTACGACTAACCACTGGAGCCATGACACGTCCCGCACTTACATTATATTATACAGGGTTTATTTTCCTTCTTTACCGATAAGCGCAGGCCCAACTTTCCTCCCCACGATCCGGCAACATTGCGCCTTACGCCGTGTGTCGGCGAGGTTTAATAGTCAATGACGACAGATAAACAACTATCGCAGTGATAACAACCTTTAGAAAGTGTAATAAAAACTTGCTAGAGCGTCTGACCGGCGCTTATCGGTAAAGTAGGTATTATTATTTTTACCACCATTATTATTATTATTGAGGTAATGAGGAAGAAAAACCTTAGACACGTTTGTTTGAAGAACAGAATGTGCTACTTGCACATGGAAGGGGATGAATATAATTTGTAGCATGTTTCGAAAGATGAACTGGATTCCAGAAACAAGATACGTTCACCAGAAATATCTGACTGCATCTGAATCTCCAGGAACGTCTGTCTTGAAAGTTAAAATGCCAGCCATTTTCACTTTCAACAACAGGCCTGCTACAGATATTGCACTACCAGAAACTTACGGGAGAAAAAAAGAGTTTGGTAAGAAACGATAAACGTGCAGCGATAGAACAAATACATGGAGATGCCTGCAGAAAACGACGTCAATACAGAATGCATTTTCTACTATGACTTTCTCCCCACTGGAAGCAAGAAGCCTCGAATAAGGGCATGGAATGAGATGTATGAGCTGACGTGGCATGTGTTGGTACTGTCAAAAGGGGGTGAAGGGGGGAATAGGCTTGTGACATTTGTTAATCGAATCTGGACCAAAGTAAAGTTGATGGTTCTTAAATCTTATACTTCGTATGACATAGAATGTATTTAGAATAAAAAAGTGTTTCTATTGCTTACATTTCGTGTTTAGATTATATTCTTTTAGATACTCTTCTTTACGTAACTGGATGGATAAAAGAATGGTACTTTGTACGACTTATAAAAACTTGTACTGTTGATGTACAGAACTAGTCAAAGTATAACGTGCAGTTACATCAAAGTATGACAGACAAATACACTAGCTTAATTGCATACACCCAGTTTAAATCTATCCAAAAAAAAAAAGGAAAATAATACACAATTCGTCGTTCGAAACTCAATCTAGCTAATTAAATGTCAATTTGTAATACACGTTTCTGCCCTATTTCCAAACATCGCCACTTTTAAATGCAGTACCCGATGATGACTAAAAAAAAGGCCAACACATACAGTACACATTGATATTTAATTATACAGATGGCGTTGTGAACAACGAATTGTGTATTATTATCCTTTCTAAAATAAGCAAGCCCTCTGTGGTTAAAAATTCAATTTTTTTTGGCTCTTAATATTTTTCGAGATAGGATAATTATTTCAATACGTAGTAAGTATCACAAATTTATTCTACTTCTTTAAGAAATCTGAAGTCCTCGGAAGATGAATATGAAGACAGCCGTCTTCACATACGTGATGCCGTGCAGTTTGGTAGCATCCCTTCTGACCTCTGTTATATTTACCAAATTAATGGCATCATGTTTCATATTATCACAACACTGATTTTCTTTTATAATGCCTTGGAGTACAACTTGGCAATTTCCTGCATTTTCGGTTAAAAGATTTGGGGTGAAAGTCTTAATAGGAAAACCTTTAGTTAAAACGATTTCCCTTGCTGTTCTAATCCGCGTGTACGCATGTCCAGTTATTATGATGGAGCCTGACAACAATTTTTTTAACAAGTAGCAATCAGCACACGGTGTGTTGTGCCTGTCCTGGCCACAGCAGGAACGGCCGCTCGTTAGGGAAACCTAATTGACACTACCAGAAGGAGAACAAAGCTTACGGAGATAATGAGAGGAAAGAGACAGGAATTTATCTCGGTTGCGCTCCTGTAGCAGACCTGGACTATAAAAATGTATAAGACCACCCTATATCTACTGTCAACCCATCCTCTTTCAAATCAAGTCAACAAACAAACCGGTTTGTGAAAATGAGGTTTTGTCAAAAGCCAACACACATGTTTGTGTTTTATAATTGAAGGATTAATGTTGGGCGTGATGTTAACTTACTGATCAGTAGTTCTGCCTTAAAAACAACTGACAAACAAAATAAAAATATCTCTTTTTTAAAACCGAATTAAGTGTCTTAATTTGTCGCTCATGAACACCGACAAAACTACAACATCAATAAATTAGAGGACACTTCATAACGCCTGCTGTAATTTTTCATATAAAATATTGGTTGACACAAGTGTAATAATTCACGAATTTGTACCAACAACCACGTTACATTTTTAATGCCTCATTAGAATGATTCGTGACTTATTCATAGAAATACGAGCGTCGTTCAGAAAGTAGAGGCCGGTTGGCTATAAAGATAGCAAGCACTGTAAACAAAATTTCTTATACCCAAAAAGTAACTAGTATATGTACATTCCATTACTTTTCTAAAAAGTCACCGCTGGAATTGAGACATTTATCATAGCGAGACACTAAATTTTGTATTCCCTCCTTAGAGAAGAAAACTCCTCGCCGTTGGTGAAATATTGCCTAGTTAAAGAGTTTGGAGGTGGAGGAAATAGTGAAAGTCGCCAGGGGCCAGGTTCGGAAAACACGGTGGATGGTCGAACATTTTCCACTCGTATTTTAAGTAAATTAGTGCAGTGGGGCAATTTTTGGGAGAGTTATTTGCAAAGTTTGTGTTAGGCAGAAGTCGTGGTATGACTCACAAAACTATTACACTGTTTATTGGGATTCTTGCAGATAACCCCGAAAGATAGTCTGGGGTCCGAAATTTGCAACTCGGACTCCCAGTTACGAAAGCTCATTCCTTACACAACTAGGTAATTTAGTCAATATTTACACGTTTCTCTAAGTTCCGCTTTGATGTACGCATAAAATCAAGACGGCAGGAAGTGTAGTACTTTCAAATGTGCACGTTGACTTATTCAACTTTCAACTATCACTTCAGATCAAGCCTAATATCGTAGTCCCACTTAGTTAACCTTTACCGCCCTTGCGTCCTACCGTCTAGGACGCTAACCTCCAAACGTTGTATTTAATGTATTTATTCAACGAATACAGTTACTGAATATTTTAAACATGGTATGTACTCTCCGTTTTTTTCTCTCTTCAAAATGCAGTTTGTTTCATAAATCTAACCTATTTGGTTCCTGTTTATTCACATTTTATATACAGAGTGTGCTAAAATAAAAAAAAATAATTCCGGTGCCAAAAGGTTAATGATCTTCAAGCAGGCAACTTCTCTTGAGATTTTCTATTCGAAAGCACGTGGGATAGCTCAATTCGTATAATGCCTAGCTACGGGCCAGAAGACCAAGCAGTCGTGGTTGTGTTCCCGGTAGGCCACCCACACCGACCCTGGAGCCCGTCCAGGCTTTTCATTCGGCGGCTGCAAGGGGCTCATCTTCACGGATAAAAGGGCGGAGCGCATAGCTCACCACTCGGCTCCCTATATTGCTCCACGATCCCATATGCCTTAACAACAGAGTGGTTAATTTTATGCAGAAAGGCTTCTACCTTCAATTTCCATTTCAAATTTTGAAAGCACTTCCTCTTTACTTAATTTGTGGGCCACTTCATCTTATTTATTTTAACCATGTTAACCGTCCTGACAGACGAGTGTATATTATAAAGGGAATCACATACGAATTCCCTTAGCTTCCTAAGTATGTCATCAGCTGTCATTTCCTAACCTGATGCACAAAACACCTCGCAGTACCATCGGATCCTGGGACGTGAAGCTGAATATGATGTTGACATCGGGTAGAAAAGATCATAGAAGAAGCTGAATAACGTCATTAAAATACAGTATGAAGTTTCTAGACAGATATATTTTGGCAGATTTGAAATAGGAACACAAGGAAAATAACATAATTGAGTTAACTCAAATATCCCAAGAACAGTAAAAAAAATGTAATTATGTTTATTGAGTTGGAGGTCGAAATGCTTGCGTGCTCATACAATTACTTGTGGCTAATTTGAAAATTGCATTAGTAATAGAGTTACGGCTTGTGCTCCTATCTAGATATTATATTTTTGTACCACGACGCAACAGCCCCCAGTAGGTCAAGGTCTCCTCATTATCGAGGATTCATGATCACAAACAACGACGCACCAGAGCCGGTACGACTCCTCTGGACGAGTGATCAGTCCGTCGCAGAGACCTCTACCTGACAACACACAACACTCATATGAGATAAACATCCATGCCCCCAGCGGGATTCGAACCTATAATCCTAACAAGCAGACCCACGACTTAGACAGCGCGGCCACTGGGGTCGGCTCTCCCGATATTATTAGGTTCATTAAATCAAGGAGGATCAGATGGTCTGGGAATGTGGAATGCATGGGAGGTAAGGTATATGTACGCAGAGTTCTGGTGTGAAAATGTCGAGGAGAAAACACGTTCGGGAAATCACGGCATAGATGGGAGTGTTGTATTAAAATGAATCGTAAGAAACGAGATATTAGTGTGTGGATTGCATTCATCTGGCTCATATAGGGAACAGACGTGAGCTCTTGTGAAGGCGGTAATGGATTTTGTGTTCCCAAAATATAACGGGGATTTTTGGACTAGCTTACCAAGAAAGATTCTGCTCGCTGTAGCTTAGGTGTTTAGTTAGATAATTAGTTCCTTTACGGTCAGTTTGTTTGCCATAGCTCAGAGTGCACAGCGTCGAACTGTAGTCTGAACAGTGAATAATGATAAGGCAGGAGTGTGGACGGGCCGCAATGTGGCCTCATTTAAAAACACCACGCTGGCATTTGCCTGAAGAAACTTCTATCAAGGTAGGTGCTTCCGGAGGAAAATTTGTACTGAGGTCTCCCTAATACAAAACAAGAGTGCAACACTGTAGGGGGCCTTCAGTGACCGAGTCAAGAAATGCAGTACTGCAGGCTACGTGGCATTTGGCACTCACCAGTCTGCTGTGGCGACAGTGCTTTAATCCGACATGTAAAGGTAAAGCAGTCCCGTTATAGGCCTGGAGTGACCCAGAGAGTTCCAGAAAGTTAAAATTCCCAGTTTTCGTGACAACGGCACCGGAAGGTGGTAAGGTTGTCAGCCTTACGCGCCGACAGCCTTTTCCCTCAGACAATATTCCTGGTACGCATTTCTGTTAGAGGCTGAGTCGACCCCAGGGCCATAGTGCGATCGGAAGGATTTTATATGAATGAAAAATTCCAGCTGGAATCGAACCAGCGACCTTCCGATTTGTAGCACAGCACGCTAACCACTGTGCTACCGCGGGGGAGGGGGCAGTAGCTCTTGCGCAGTGTGCCATAATTTGGCGAGCATATAAACCTGTACACATGTAATGCGTTGTGCTATGTTGAGGTCTCTACTCATGCTCGTCGGGCCTGCGTGCGAACCAAGGACGTCAATCTCGTCCAACTTGCCAGCGCCCACTGCTTCATGGTGTTCCTTATTTTGACGCAAAGAATTTATATTTCCTCACTATAGGTCATGCCCATTATATCGCACGCAGTATCCCACGTGCCCACCGCCAATGCGCTAGATTTCGCAACATGCAGGGTTGCCCCAGTTGTCTTCTCGTAACAAGCTATGACGTCTTGGACTCACCTCACGTCCTCCTGCGATATTACCAAGATGGAGACATAATCGGCGTAAGCGATCACCGTGGTCTTCCGTTGTGTCCCATGTGCGCGAAGTCCCTGTAGGTGTTGATCCAGATAGTTTAACAAAGGGTTGAGACATAAGACAAAGAGTATCATGCTAAGGGGGCATACCTGTCGCACTCCACGTTGGATGGGGATGGGAGTAGACATATGTCCATTGACTTGTATGACTAATGTGGCGTTTCTGTACATCGTTCGAATACATTCTATGAATCCCGCACCAACACCGTAGCTACGCAAGACGGTCAGGAGGTTTGTGTTCGAGATCCTATCAAAGACTTGTTTGAAGTCTAGAGATACTGCATATAATGGGCGCCGAGTCGACTCGCGTAGGCAATGGCATCTGTACTGTGGCCACCGCGTCGAAGATCGTGTTTCCGGGCACACCGCAGTACTAGCTAGGATGGAGGAGGTCTGCTAGAATGGGCCACAGATAGGCGGCTATCAGTCTCGCTAATATTTTATAATCTGTATTGAACAGTGATGTCGGCCTATAACCCTCTGGTGTATGAGGCCTCGCGTTTTCGGGATGCAGACTATGACTCCTTGTTTCTGACGCTCTGATAGTTGCCGGTCCCGGAGCATTTGAATAAACAGTGTTCTCATATCAGCCGCTATGTCTTTCCACAGTACTTTAAAGAACTCTAGTCCTATACCGTCTCTGCCGGGAGATTGTTTGCTGTCTCCTTTGAACACAGCTGCTTTCAGCTCTTCGGCCTTAATTGGCATCTCGAGTATCTCCTTCCAAGCATCAGGCACAAAACCGTATCCCGCCTCTAACACTGTCCTGACGCTGTCCTCATTAACCTGTATGGGGCGATATTTACTTCGTTTGTGCTCACTGAACACACGCACTATATCCCTCGCAGACGTCTGCCATCCGTGATTCCGATCCTACACTTTCGAGATCTCTCGCTCTCCCTCCGTTGTCTCAGTTTAATCAAGAAGGAATAGGGACATGCGTTCCTCCTGGAAGATGCTTTGTGTTCGTAGCGCAACCTGTCCTCGTGCCAGTCTAGCATTGTGGAGTTTCACAATTTTGGCTTTAAGATGATTAAGCGCTGCCCTCTTTTCCGCGTGTTGGATCGGGTACTGCAGTATGTCACAACGACAGGCGAAATAGAAGTTTTCCATTTGTGATTACTCTCGTCGCTTCACAGGCCCTTCACGGATTAAGAGTCGCTTGATGTGCACTTTTTCCACTCGTTCCCACTACATCACCATGATAGGGTCATTTTTGGTCTGTTTGGAGCATTCTGCCCAACGGTATCGCAATTGTTCCTGGAAACTTTCCTCACGCAGTAAAGCAGGATTCATCTTCCAATAACTGCGTCTGCGCCGCATGGTGGTGACCTCAAGGGCTATTCGTATCACCACTGCCAGGTGGTCAGTAAACACAACGATTTTCGTTTCCGCACCTCGTTTTTGTCTACTCAGGTTGCGCGACGCATATATCCTATCAATCCTTGAGGCTCCCCGACTGGTGTAGTGGGTATAGGTAGCGCGCTCCTGGGACGTCTTCCACGTGTCTACTAGGTCAAATCCTCTAATGAACTCTTGCAGGGCCCGACTGTAGTTTGGGTGTCATGTGGCGTCCAGGTTTGTGGGAACGCTAGTGAAGTCACTTCCAACCAGGAGCGATGGTGGGATGACCGTAATAGGTATGGGAGTTCGTTCGAAAATAAGTTTTCCTTGTCCCACCTCCTCTCAGCTCCAGACGTTGCGTAGATGTTCACTATGGTTACATTTTGGAAATCTGCGGCCATTCCCCTGCCAGTACGGAGACATACTATGTTCCTGAGCTGAATATGGTCTCATGTCAGGATCGCCGTCCCCCGTCCCGTAGTGCCTATGTTTGTGTAAGCTGCTATGTCTCGGATGTCATCGAAGACAGGCCGCGTGACTTCCTGTAGAAGAATGATGTCTATTTCCTGTCTTTGCAAGAAGTCTTCCAGCATCGCTCACTTGGGTGGTGTAGCCATGCCGTTAATGTGGGTCACGATTTTATAAATCTCAGGCATCACGAGTGTTACTAAGGTGGGGGACGCCTCGTTCTTAAAGGTAAGTGATTCCCGTAGTCCTCGATCTACCCCGCCGTCGCACCGGAGGTGTGTCGTCCTGTCTGTCGATCTTCAGTTATGTGGGCCTTTTGGGACCGGTCGCCGTAGCTGTCTTTTGCATCCCGTCCCGCGGCGCTAGACGACCTTCTTCTTTCCCGCCTGTACTCCACTCCAGAGTGCCCCTTCCACGTCCATGTTGTCTCTGGTGGGCCGTCCACTCCCCTCGTTGCCGGGCTGCCGCCTCACTGGTTGCTGCTCTTGAGGTGTCTCCGTCCTGTCCTCCAGCCCCTCCCGAAACAGTAGGGCATGGTCGTTACAAACCGTCCGTCGCCTTCCCTCCACCTGTGCTCGTTCGCCCGCCGGGTCCGTTGTAGGTTCCAGTACCCGCTCTTCCTCCATTGCGGGGGCGGCCTCCATTCCCCTTTGGCCTATCTCGTTCTTCCGGGGGCACTATCAGGTGCCTACAATATCTCTGCCTCCATATTTTCGAGTGCAGCCACATTTGTGGCCCTACCCAATATTGTCGTGGTGTTTGAAATGGGCCCCCTCGCAGCCACTTCCGTCCATGATGCCGTGGTTGCCGGTCTGCTTTCCGCCCTCTTCCGCCGTTTGTGCGGGCACGCAGTTTGCAGATGACCCGGTTCGTTGCCGCTGTAACAAGTTGTCGGTTGCCCCTTTTATGATATTAGCGTTCTGTACCCTGCCACCACCACATGCGAAGGGATATATTTGACCAGTGACATGCTTACCACACGTACTCCATTGGAAACCCGATAGCGATAGGCATTTGGCCATATTTCCGGTTGAATATCACGTATTTCACCAAATGCACCCAGCGCCATTTTCAAGGTCTTGTCTTCCACTTCGGGGGGTAAGCTCGCCACCCTCACTCGTCGCATTCCTAATCCGACTGAATCGAATCGAACTTTGGAGATTTCGCCGTTCTCGTGTCGAAAATTCTCTTTCCCCTGGGTAGCTACCAATATTGCCTGTATCATCTGTGGGTCTCTGAATTTATGTAAACGTGTCTCGGAGGGCCAGCAATATGTATCATCATTACTTCATATTCTTGTAAATGCAGTGTTTTATAGACCCATTCGTGTATGCCGAACGCCGACACACGGGGGCTATGTTGACCGTTTGTTGCCGTTCAGTCACGTTTACTATCTCCCGCTGATAGTTTGTTGGTGTAGTATCACCGCATAAACACGCCCACTGTTTCAACGGTAGCTGCTCGGCCGGCTCACTCCTTGCGTAAACACAACCGCACTCCACCACGTTTCGAAGCAAACTGGGGTTTCGTATTCACAATCTCAGGGGGCGAGCGGCCGCAAACCTAAGCCTTAGACCGTGCAGCAGCTGGGACCGGCATTGTACATGAATAGAATAACTAAATACTTAATGAGAAAACAAATTACTTGTAGAATTTTGCACAGCACATCAACTGTGTTCAATAAATGATTATGAAGTTATTGTTAACAATTACGAGTACTTCATGTTCATCATAAAATCTCTGCGCAATCCGACAAATTCGGTAATCAGAGATTTATATTTGCCTAATGCTTCCCAATGAGTGAATTAAAATGGCCGCACACTACGCACCTTATACGTTATACAGCATGCTCCTCTTTCCCCTCGTAAGACTTGCGTTTTGCATTTCGTAATCGTCCTTTGAATTTATACGCTAAACCGCTAGCGTTCATTTTGTGAAAAAAGATCATAAAATGACCCCCCCCCCCCACAAAGCGAAAGAAACCATTTATATTCTCTAGTAACCATACTCTGCATTACGTAGCTTTGACTTATTTGCTACACACATTATCCTACATTTCAGAGTGCAAAAGACACAACCATCCCTGTACAGGCCTGCAGGCTCTTGAGGCTTCCAGGATTTCTAGACAGTTGCCACATGATGGTAGCAAGATTGTCAGCTCTACGCACATGCCGCCTTTATCCCCCCCCCCCCCCCAAGAAAATTCCCTGTTTTTTTTTTCCTCCAAAAACAAATTCCCCCAAGGGGCCAAAGTGGGGCGGGAAGGACAAAACAAAAAAAAAACCCCCAAAGCCCC
>Ga0123357_10009829_pt1 | contig 12103 bp, 8 predicted proteins | sample TergutEmb28metaG_FD_89873 | JGI IMG/M metagenome (GOLD analysis project Ga0123357, IMG submission 89873) | Embiratermes neotenicus P4 segment gut microbial communities from Petit-Saut dam, French Guiana - Emb289 P4 | ecosystem: Host-associated > Arthropoda: Insects > Digestive system > Gut ...
ACGGAGCCGAAGTCGTCGCTGGTCAAGCAGGCCACGGCGCTGCTCGAAACCGAGGGCCTCAAGCTGGAGTTCACCCGCGAGGCCATTCAGGAGATGGCGCAGTTTGCCTTCCGCGTCAACGAGACCACGGAAAACATCGGAGCGCGCCGTCTGCACACGATCCTTGAGCGCGTGCTGGACGAGATCAGCTTCCAGGCTCCGGACCTGTTCCGCAGCGCGCGCGCAGAGACGACCGAAGAGGGCGTGGTGGCGCAGATTGCGGCGTCGGCGGGACAGACTCCGCCGTTGCCGGTCATCGAACGCCAGACGGCCAGCGGCACTGAGAAGGTCATCGTCGTCGATCCGGAGTACGTGCGCCAGCAGGTCGCCAGCGTGGTGAAGGATCAGGATTTGTCGCGTTACATTTTGTGAAGCATTACACAATCTGGGTACCCCATACATGACACGGCCTTATCGTGTCATGTGTGGAAGGGATGTTGAGGGTGGAGAAAAGCGGTTCGTGCTTCGCACGAATATCCCACTCATGGCGCGATGAAACTGCGCCATGAGTGAGGCACCCGATTTATTGGTGTTATTGGGCCGCCACCGGCTCGCTGATCTCGGCCAGCCTCTTCGCTAGCGATTTTTCCAGGTCTTCGAGCGCCTTGGAGAAGCCTTCGATGCCTTCTTTCAGCTTGTCGCTGGCCATGCGGTCGGCGGCGTGCATCTTGTCGAAGGTCGCTTTGTCTACGACGATCTTCTCCAGCTTCATCTCCTTCGACTTGGCGGCGTCCAGCTTGCGCGTGAGCGTACCCTCAGCTGACTGCAACTCTGCCAGCAGCTTCGGAGCGATGGTCAGTAGATCGCAGCCTGCCAGCTCCACGATCTCGCCGGTGTTGCGGAAGCTCGCTCCCATGACCTGCGTCTTGTAGCCGAAACGCTTGTAGTAGTTGTAGATTGTCGTCACCGATATCACGCCGGGATCATCGGCTCCGGCGTAGTCCTTGCCGGTGTCCTTCTTGTACCAGTCGAGAATGCGGCCCACGAACGGCGAAATCAGCGTGACGCCCGCCTCGGCGCAGGCGATGGCCTGATGCAGCCCGAACAGCAAGGTCAGATTGCAGTGGATGCCCTCGCGCTCCAGCAACTCGGCGGCCTTGATGCCCTCCCACGTCGCGGCGATCTTGATGAGCACGCGGTCGCGCGCGATGCCCGCCTCGTCGTACTGGCGGATGATGTCGCGGGCCTGCGCGATGGTCTCCCCGGTGTTGTAGGAGAGGCGTGCGTCTACCTCAGTGGACACGCGGCCCGGAACGATCTCCAGAATTCTGCGCCCGAAGGCGACGGCCAGCGTCTTGAAGGCTTCGGCTGCGATCTGCTGCGGAGTAGCTCCGGCTCCGGCGGTCTGGCGCGCCTGCTGCAGCACGCCGTCCACGATGGCCTGGTACTCCGGCATGGCGGCGGCGGCCTGAATCAGCGACGGATTGGTGGTCGAGTCGGTGGGCTTGAACTGCCGGATTGAGTTGATGTCGCCTGTGTCGGCGACCACGGTTGTCATGCTGCGAAGCTGTTCGAGCAATGTAGCCATAGGGAGCGGCTCCTTTAATGAGACCTTCGTTCTAACCTGATTTTACCAATCAACGCCCGGGTGCCCCATCCTGAGCGGTTTCATCGCGAAGGGTGGGAAAGTATACGGCTCAATCAACTATCTTTCTTTACGACCGGAACAGTGGCGGGTGAGCGTCTTGCATTCCCACCCTTCCCCTTCGCTGCGCTCAGGGTCAGGATGGGGCACCCGGAGTTTCTACTCTGCCTGAAAGCTGTTACGCAACACGCCTATGCCGTCGATCTCCACTTCGACCACGTCGCCAGGCTGAACCGGCCCGACTCCGGCGGGCGTTCCCGTGGGGATGATGTCGCCGGGCTCTAGCGTCATGGCCGCCGTGATGTGCGCGAGCAGAACCGAAATCGGGAAGATCAGCTCCCGCGTCGAGCCTTGCTGCTTCACCGCGCCGTTAAGCCGCGTGGTGACCGTGACCGGCTCGCCGCCAACCGGATCGATCTCCGTGGACACGATGGGTCCGGCGGGGCAGAAGGTGTCGAAGCCCTTGGCGCGGGACCATTGTCCATCGCTAGTTTGCAGGTCGCGCGCGGTGACGTCGTTGACAATGGTGTACCCGCGAATATAAGGACGCACGTCTACATCGGCGCGGAGCCGCGATGCTCGGCGGCCTATGACGATGGCTAGCTCTCCCTCGTAGTCGACGCGCCGGGAAAGTGCAGGCATCCGGACGACTCCATTGGGAGCCAGCAGCGAAGACGGCGGCTTCAAAAAGAGCAGAGGCTCTTTGGGAAGGTCATGGCCGAGTTCAGCAACATGATCGCGATAGTTGCGGCCTATGCAGACGATCTTCGACGGCGTTACGGGCGCGAGCAGTTCGAGCGAGTCGAGAGGCGCTGCGGCAAAGCGCGCTGATACCGCTGGTGCGAGACGCGCGGCTAAGTCTTCCGGCGGCGCTTGCATCGGGCTCACGGCCCATAAGACTCCGCCGCGCCGCTCGACATGGGCGTAGCGCGGACTTCCGGTTTCCTGGTCGAGATATTTGCAGTACGTCATGTGATTTCTTATGGCGTTGCGATTTCCGTGACCTCGTTGCTGGGCTGGCTCTCATTGCCCGAGGTGTCGATGGCGGTTACGCGGTAGACGTATCTCTGGCCGCGCGCGGCGGTGGTGTCGGTAAACGCGGGCGTGGTGACGGGCGACTCGGTGAGCCTCTGAAACGGCTGGCTGGAGTCTGCCGGACGGCGATAGACATGGTAGCCCGCCAGTCCCGGATCGAGCACCGGACTCCACGAGAGACTGATGCTGCCGTCCTCGCCGGGGACGGAGACCAGCGCGGCGGGCGGTTCGGTCGGGAAGGTGTCGGCGAAGGGAACCGTAATCACCGGCGACGGCTCGCCGCGCAGCTCCAGCGCGCGCCCCGCAAGCGTGACGGTGCGGACGCGCTGCGCCTGATAGGTGTAGGTCGCGGCGCGCTCGGCGGTGCGGTCGAAGACGCCGCCGGGATCGGCTGATTCTCTCTGCTGCGGGGTTTTCAGGCGGACCAGACGGACCTCGGCGGTGGGCTCTGCGGCCAGCGGATTCGCTTTTGCAGCTTGCGGCTTTGCCGTCTGGGTGGGGCTGGAGACGCGGACGCGGTCGAGCTCGACCCACGCATCGGGAACGTTCTCGGGCTGCCATTCGAGGGTGATGCCGCTGCGCGAGGCCGTGGCGCGAAGGCCTGCGACTGGAGGTGGAGCGGTTCCGGCGGCGGCGTAAACGGCGCTCGATGCCGCGGCGGAGCGTCCTGCGCCGTTCAGGATGCGGACTCGATAAGCGATCAGCGACGGCGGACCGGCGGCAAGCGCGGCGGGCAGAGTATCGGTGTACTGGCCGGGCTGCGCAGGTTTGACGGGCAGCCTCGCAACCGGCGTGCAGGCCGGCGGCGAGTCTTCGCGGCAGAGTTCGGCGCTCACGCTGCCTTTGATGTCGAGGCCGTCAGTGGTGCGCGCGGGAGTTGTCCAGCGCAGAACGACTTCGTTGCCGGAACGCTGGGCGGAGAGATCCTTCACCGTCTGGGGGAGATGCAGCGACGGAGGCCGCGGCGGTCCGGGATTGGCGCAGGCCGCGAGAAAAGCCAGCAGCAGCAGGCCGCTGATGGCCACGGATGGCCGGAAGATTGGCTGAGAGATCACTGGTTCCAGCCTAAAGCATTTTCAGCGGCGCTGTGTGGTTCCGGAATCTGCTTTCCTTCGTCCTGCCACGAACGTCCGGGTGCCCCATCCTTGTCGCCGCGGCGACCGAAGGGTGGGAATGTATACGGCCTAACTTACGATTGTCTGGCAACGGAAAACATGGTTGATCGAGCGTCTTCGATTCCCGCCCTTCGTCCGCCCAGACGTCATGGACTCCCCTGGGCGGCTTCGCCGGACGAAGGATGGGGCACCCGAACGATTTTGCCGCTCCGAAACGACAAGTAAAATCTGGTGAAACTATTTTTCTGTTGACTCCAGACCCTCGAAGATCGAGCATAAAGACTCATCACTGTTGAGAGTGGTTCGTGTTCCTCATGCGTAGAGCTTCTTTTGTCCGATATGATCCTCTTTGGTTTTGCCGTCTGTTTTGGGCATGTCTTTCCTGCTTCGGATTTCTTGCGGCTCCTCTTGCGGCAAGGGCGCAGACTACAGGGCTGAACGCTGCATGGCAACCCGTCGGACCGGCGCGGGTGGCGAGTCTCCGCTACGGAAGCGTCACCGGCAGAGTGACCGCTGTTGCGGTCGATCCCGCCGATCCATCCGGCAACACGGTCTATATAGGTACCACGGGCGGCGGCGTCTGGAAGTCTACTAATGCGGCGTGGCCTGCCGCGAGCGTCATCTTTCATCCGCTGACCGACACGCTTCCTGTCTTCAACGCCAATGCCGGAAGCACGGCGGCTCCTTCGCTCGCGATCGGCGCGCTGAGCGTGGCTAATGGAGTAGGTGGCGGCGTGATCCTCGCCGGAACCGGCGACCCGAACCATGCGGCAGACTCGTTCTATGGCAGCGGCCTGCTGCGCTCGACCGACGGCGGCCTCAACTGGACGCTGATCTCGTACGCCAACGCTGAACCTACCTATGTCTACAGCTTCGCCGGACTCGCGTTTGCGGGATTCGCCTGGAGCACAACCTCTCCCGCGACGGTGGTTGCGGCGGTCGCCGACTCGGCGCGCGGCTCGCTGGTCAACGCCACCGGCGGCACCGGCAGCGTGATGGGGATTTATTACTCGCTCGACAGCGGACAATCGTGGCGCATGGCCACGCTGATGGATGGAACCCAGAAGGTGCAGGGCTCGGGCATGAACTCCGGCAGCAACGCCGTGACCTCGGTGGTGTGGAATCCGGTGCGGCAGAGGTTTTATGCGGCGGTGCGCTATCACGGCTACTACGAGTCGTCGGACGGCATCACCTGGAGCAGGATGGCTCAGCAACAGCAGCCCGGCCCCGGACTCACAACTGCGGTCTGCCCGGCGCAGGCAGGGATGAGCGGAAGCACCGGTTGTCCGATCTTTCGCGGAGCGTTGGCGGTTCAGCCAGTGACCGGCGACGTGTTCGCTCTGAGCGTGGATGCGGCCAACGTGGATCAGGGACTCTGGGAGGACGTGTGTGCTTCTAACGGTTCGGCATGTACAGGCGCGGACGCATTCACGACGCAGCTATCCGCCACGCCGATGGAAACTGGCGGCGTGATTCCGCGGGGCGACTACAACCTTGCGCTGGCAGCGGTGTCTACAGGCTCGGACACGCTGCTGCTTGCGGGAACTCAGGACCTGTACCGGTGTTCGTTGAGTTCCGGCTGCTCGCTGCTCAACGCGACCAACGCGCTCGGCACAGCTCCGGCGGGAGTGGCTCCGGCGCAACATGCGATTGCCGCGCTGACCATATCGGGCCAGCCGACGGTGTTCCTCGGCAACGATGGCGGCCTCTGGCGTTCGACCGACGGCGCGAACAACTTCGACAACCTGAACGGCGGCCTCGGCTCGCTGGCTGAGGTGGTGAGTCTGGCCCAGAACCCCACGGATGCGGACACGCTGCTTGCAGGTCTGGGCGCGATGGGAACGGCTGCGACCAGCGCGGCGTCAGCAGGCACGCCGTGGCCGCAGTTGTCTGCCGGAGAGGGCGGAGTGGTTGCGATCGATCTCGCGCAGCCTTCGCTGTGGTACGTCTCGACAGCGCCGGGCGTGAGCATCACGCGATGCGCGAAGGGAAGCGCATGTACAGCGGCGGATTTCGCCGCGACGCCAACCATCGGAGCCTCGCAGGTGGCGCAGGACGCTTCGGCTGCGGATGCGCCGTGGATGCTTGATTCGGCGTACTCCGCGAACGCAATCGTAGGCACGTGCCGTGCATGGCGTGGTCCGGCAGACGGAACCGGGTGGTCCGCCGACAACGCGATCAGCGCCATGATGGATGAAAGCTCGACGTGCGTTACAGGTAACTCTGTGATTCGGTCTCTGGCCGCCGGAGGAGCGGCGTCCTCGACCGCGACTGCCGCGCAGAATATGGGTTCCGAGGTGCTTTACGCCGGAATGGCGGGCGCGCTCGATGGCGGCGGCGTACTGGGCGGACACATCTTCACAACCGCGAACGCAGCAACGTCTCCGGGCTTGCCGGTCTGGACCGATATTGCAATCAATACAGTTACAAATGAAGTGATGTATCACGGAGTCTTCAATCCCGGCGGCTTCGATGTGCCGTCCATCGCCGTGGACCCCCATGACCCGTCAGGAATGACGATCTATGCAGCAATCATGGGGTTTTACAGCAACGGAGCCAGCGTGCCCAAGCTCTACCGCTCGGTGAACGGCGGAACAAGCTGGACCGCAGTTTCAAGCAATATGCCTTTTGTGCCCGCAAACAGCGTCGTGATCGACCCGAATGATGCTAACACGGTCTATGTCGCGACCGACGCTGGCGTATATGTAACTAACAACATTACCAATTGTGCTGACATTACTTCGAGTTGCTGGAACCTCTACGGCGTCGGGCTGCCGAACGCTCCGGTCATGCAATTGGCCATCGCTGCCGCGATGCCTGCGGGAAGCGGACAGACCGGCATGCTGCGTGCAGCAACCTATGGGCGCGGAATATGGCAGATTCCCTTGATGACATCCGCGGTAACGCAGACCGCTATCGAGACCAGCACGGCTTCGCTGAGCTTCACCAATCAGCAGCAGGTAGGCACGGCCAGCGGTGTTGAAACTGTAACGGTTACAAATTCAGGAAACGCTCCGCTCATGGTGAGCAGCGTCGTAATTACAGGCGATTTCACCGAGACGAACCAGTGCGAGAATGCCGTGATCGCAGCGGGAGCAAGCTGTACCGTGCAGGTTCGTTTTCTGCCCGCGGCGACAGGCAGCCGGACTGGTGTGCTGACGATCTACGGAAATGTCAGCGGAGGCCAGGCGACGGTGGCGCTCACCGGAACGGCGATTCCGGGCGGCAACGTGGTGCTGAGTCCCGTGATGGCGAGCTTTCCGGCGACCACGGTCAATGCCGCCAGCGCGCCCGTGGATGTAACTATCTCCAACACCGGCACGGGCACGGCCACGCTGCAGAAGCCTACGGTGACAGGCGATTTCGCCATCACGGCCAACACCTGCGGAGCTACTTTGGCGGCGCAGACAGGATGCACGGTGGCAATCGTCTTCAGCCCCACGGCTTCAGGCAGCCGCGAGGGGACGCTGACCGTCGTGAGCGATGCAGGCACCGGGACCACAGCCCTGAGCGGAACTGGAACTCTGCCCGCAACCGGCAGCTTGAGTACGTTGGCGCTCGCATTCGCTCCGCAGCAGATGGGAACGGCAAGCCAGGTTCAGATTGTGACGCTGACCAATACGGGAGACGTCGCGCTGACGCTGATCGCCGCAGTTACGAGCGGCGACTTCAGCGTTGTCAGCTACTGCGGCAGCTCGCTGGCCGCGCATGCAAGCTGCTCGCTGCTGGTGTCGTTCCGTCCGCAGAATGTCGGGCCGGAGAGCGGCGCGCTGATTGTCAGCGACGAATACGGGACGCAGACGGTCGCGCTGACGGGCACGGGCGCGGCTCCGCCGGGCGTCTCGCTTGCGCCCAGCCAGGGGCTGACGTTTGCTGCGACCGGCGTGGGCATGGCCTCAGCCACGCAGGTCGTGACGCTGACCAATAACGGCGGGCTTCCACTCACTATTAATAGCCTGAGCACCAGCGGCGACTTCGCGATCACGGCGAACGGCTGCGGTGCGACACTGGCCCTGGCATCGGCGTGTATCGTGCAGGTAGAGTTCACTCCGGCGGCGGCGGGCACGCGAACCGGCAGCCTCACGGTGATCGATGACGCTCCTGGATCGCCGCACACGCTGGCGTTGAGCGGTGCGGGCGTGGACTTCGCGCTCGTAGCCGACGGCGCGACCACGGTAACGGTTTCAAGCGGTGAGAGCGCGGTGTTTCCACTGCTGTTCAGCTCTGACACCGCGGTGAGCGGAACGGCTACGCTCACCTGCACGGGCGCTCCAGCGAACTCGGTCTGCACGGTGACTCCATCGAGTGTGACTCTGGGATATGCGACGACGATCACAGCTACAGTGCAGACAGGAGTCTCGACGGCCTCACTGAAGACCAGCCGCAGCGCGTGGCTTGTCTTCGTTGTTCCGGTCGTCTGCCTGGCGCTCCGGCGCCGATGCCGGATTCCTTGGTATGCGGCTTTGCTTGTGCTCGTATGTCTGACGGGCTGCTCCGTGCAGCGGCTGATTCCGGGCGATGGAGGCTCCAGCGGGACAGGGCTCGGCGTGACGACGAGTCCAGGAAGCTACGGAATCGTGGTGACGGCAACCAGCGCGGGATTGTCGCGCTCGGTGAATCTAACCATGGTCGTGCAGTAGGATTCTTTGCGAGACAGCAGCAATTTACCTGCCAACCGAACTATTCATAAGAAAGCCAATGTAACATCTGCGAAGAGGTCAGTTACCAGGAACTTTTTACCTTAATCCATCGGCGGCCCAGGTCAGGAGCAGGAAACTTGTATCAAATAGTTCTACTTGTCCGTAAAAATGGATATGCGCAAGAAGCTGCAAGGATAAGTAGAACACCGGTACATTAATTCTTTAGTAATAAGAGTGCAGTCTCAGTCGGGAAAGAAAATACTAATTTATATTTTTACTGATAATGTAGTAATTCCACGAGTGTCCGGCAGCGCTGCACACACGGGAGCTTCGAGAGTGGTCCATGCGGGCGTGCTGCTTTTTGTCCGGAGCGGCAAAAACGCCCGGGTGCCCCATCCTTCCTCCGCTTCGCTGCGGAATGACAAGGGGAAGTGTAAGAATTGCGGCGACTGCGGAAGCCGTGTTTATGGAACTGTAAAAACTAAGTAGATGGAGTAAGTTGGCGCGATTCACCGCATAAGTGGCACACCAAGTGCGTAGTAGATGCCGGGCGGGAAGGAGGTTCTCTCTGGTGCTCTTTCCTCTCGACGAATCGATTCGAATTAAGGAAGGAAGTTTTCTTCGATATGAAACGCGCTTTAATCCTTGCTTCTCTGGCTGCAACCCTGGTTGCAGCTTCAACCGCTGCCTATGGAGATAGTATTGTATTTACGCTTGCGGCAAGCACCTGTAGCGGAAACTGCGCTGTACCTGCGGGCACAGTCACGCTCACGGATACTTCAGCCGGAGTCCTGGTAGATGTGCAGTTAGTCTCCGGCACCTACTTCAGCCAGGGTACTGGCGCCGGACCCACCTTTGCATTTTCCGCCGATCCCAGCTTTTCGCCTGGAGTTACAGGCGTTACGGCGGATAACTCCAGCCTGATCTTTTCGGTGCTGGCCGGTGCTCCTGATATCAACGGCAAGCATGGCAACTTCAACACCGCCATCCAGTGCACCAACTGTAGTAACGGCGGGCCAGACTATGCCTCTAACCTGACCTTTGCTGTAACTGGAACCGATGCGGACGGAGCGGTCATTACCGTCTCGGATTTTCTCTCTTCTACGCTCAATGGTGATTCCACCAACTACTATTTTGCGGTCGATGTGAACCAGAGCGGCACCACGGGCCTGATCTATGCCGAGGGACCAGGCGTGCTGATTGCGAGCGCTCCGGCTGTTCCCTATGTTCCTCCCGGTCTCGGTGCGCCGAAAGCCCCAGCTCCACCTCCCGCACCGGTTCCAGAGCCTTCGACGCTGCTCTTTCTAGGAACCGGCCTGACGGCCCTGGGCGGAATTCTTCGCCGCAGGCTCGCGCGCGAATAACTACAAAACTACAGAACAAGCCATCCAGTCTGACGCCACCATTCCCTGAAGAGACTCGCGTAGCCTCTTCAGGGATTTTTTTCTTGTAAATATGCACAAAACCGCATAGTTTCCACGGCTTCAATTCCACCACACAATAGTAAAAAAGCAGATCTTCACAAATCCGCACGCGGCGCGGGCGGCTGAGTGGTTCATGAATTGCCGTAGAGATGGCAAAGAGAGCTGGATGGTTGAGTCTATCTATATCCCCGTCATAAGGGAATATCCAGGATGCTCTTTGAGTTGATCAACTCAATATATTTGTGGATGAAAGGGTTTCTCAGTGATTAAACGTTTAATTCTTCTTGGTTCCCTGGCTGTGGCTTTAGTTACAGCCTCAACTTCAGCCTATGCGGACAGCATCTCCTGGGGGCTGTCCAAGAGTAACTGCATCGATAGCAGTTGCGCCTCTTACGGGACAGTTACGGTCACGGACACGGCAGCCGGAGTCGATGTATCGGTGGTGTTGACGAGCGGTTACTTCAACTACAACAGCAATGGTCCGACGCTGTCGTTCAGCCTTGACCCGAGCCTCGTCCCTGCGGATGCGGCGATCACGAACATCGTTCTTACTAACAGCGATGGCTCGGTTACTTATACGGACGCCACGGCGTCGCTGCCGCCGTTGGGCACCGATGCCGCCGGACTTACCAGCAACCAGGGCGACAACAACGTGGTGATCCAGTGCGCCGACTGCGGGCCGCAAGGCCCGATGGGCGATACGCTGACGACGATGACCTTCTCCATCAACGGCGTAAGCACCGGCGATTTTGTCCCCACATCGGGCGGCAACATCAAGAATGCGCCGTGGTACTTTGAGGCCAATACAGACTCGAGCGGCGGCGGCTCGGTGCTGGTCTGGGCCAATGGCGCGGGCACACTTACTCCGTTCACGCCCGGCGGCGGGACTCCTCCGGCGGTTCCGGAGCCTTCGACGCTGCTCTTTCTGGGAACCGGACTGACGGCTCTGGGCGGAGCCATTCGCCGCAGGCTGAGCCGGTAATCAGACCGTCTCTTCCCCCAACTCCTGTTACGCGGAACGGACTCCTTCATGGAGTCCGTTCCGCTTTTTGCCCGGCGTTCGTGGCAGGGCGAAGGACACCTGTATTTCAGTCCCCTACGCCACAGCGAAAAGCTGGTTTTTCCAGCGCCTGCAACTTGCAGGGGACAACCGTATGGTTACCGAATTGCCAGAAAGGAGGTGCCAAAGAGGTCAGGCAAAAAAACTCGGCCTCTCTTGGAATGACTTAGTCATATTTTTGTGGAATGAAAGGGATCCTAGAGTGACAAAACGAGTAATTCTTCTTGCATCTCTGGCTGCGGTGTTTGCCGTAGCCTCAACCTGTGCTCGCGCAGACAGCATCTCATGGAGCTTGTCTGACAACTGTAGCGGCAGCAGTTGCGCCTCTGCCGGGATGGTCACGGCCACGGACACTCCGACCGGAGTCAACGTGTCGGTGGTGCTGACGGACGGATACTTTGGCTCCAACGGCTCGGCTCCTGCCTTCTCGTTCAGCCTCGACCCGAGCCTCATCCCCACCGACGCCGCGATCACGAACATCGTCTTCAGCAGCAGCGACGGCACGGTGACCTATACCGCCGCTACGGCCTCGCAGCCGCCGCTGGGAACCGGCAACTCCGGCATCGGCGGCAACCAGGGTGACAATAACGTGGTGATCCAATGCCCCGCCTGCGCCAAGAACCCCATGAAGGATACGCTGACGACGCTGACCTTCATCATCAACGGCGTAAGCACCGGCGACTTCGTCCCCACTTCGGGCAACAACATAAAAGATGCGCCCTGGTACTTTGAAGCCAACACGGGCAACGCCATAATCTGGGCCTGGGGTACGGGCACTTGCACGCCGTCGATCCCTTCGGGCGGTAATCCTCCTGCTGTTCCGGAGCCTTCGACGCTGCTCTTCCTGGGAACCGGACTGACGGCTCTGGGCGGACTTATCCGCCGCAAGCTGATCCGGTAAGCAGACATCTCTCTCCTCCCCAATCCGCAGCAGGCAGAACGGACTCCCCCGCGGAGTCCGTTCTGGTAAGAGGAAAACTGGTAGAATTTAACCTCTGTGCGCTCCCGTAGGAGTGCCAACTCTCGCCACTCTCGCGAGCAAAGGAAGACCGGAACCCGTGGATCAGAAAACCCGCTACGCTCTCAAGCACGATCAGTTTGTCGATACAACCGCGCACGGCCTGGAATGGGCCAGCCAGCACCGCCGCACCGTGATGATGACCATCAGCAGCATCGTGGTTGCCGTGCTGGTGATCGTTGCAGCG
>Ga0123357_10009830_pt1 | contig 12102 bp, 12 predicted proteins | sample TergutEmb28metaG_FD_89873 | JGI IMG/M metagenome (GOLD analysis project Ga0123357, IMG submission 89873) | Embiratermes neotenicus P4 segment gut microbial communities from Petit-Saut dam, French Guiana - Emb289 P4 | ecosystem: Host-associated > Arthropoda: Insects > Digestive system > Gut ...
CAATCTGCGCCGCGACAAGGACTACGAGGTGGACGAGAAGAAGCGCACCGTCGCCATTCTCGAGCCCGGCATCGCCAAGGTGGAGGACCGTCTGGGCATCGGCAACCTGTACGAAAGCGCCAACACGCCGCTGATCGGCTTCCTGAACAATGCCATCCGCGCGAAGGAACTGTTCAAGCGCGACAAGGACTACGTCGTCCTCGACGGCGAGGTGCTGATCGTAGACGAGCACACCGGCCGCACCCTGATCGGACGCCGCTACAACGAAGGCCTGCACCAGGCGTTGGAGGCCAAAGAGGGCGTCGAGATCAAGGACGAGTACCAAACGCTGGCCACGATCACGCTGCAGAACTACTTCCGCATGTACAACAAGCTGGCCGGCATGACGGGCACCGCGAAGACCGAGGAATCCGAGTTTCAGAAGATCTACGGCCTGGGCGTCCTCGTCATCCCGACGAACATGCCTATGATCCGCGAGGACAAACAAGACCTTGTCTACCGCACCGAGGACGCCAAGTTCGACGCCATCATTGAAGACGTGCTTGAGCGCAACAAGAATGGTCAGCCGGTGCTGTTGGGCACCGCGTCCGTCGCAAAGTCGGAAATCCTGTCCAAGAAGCTCAAGAAGGCAGGCGTGCCGCACCAGGTGTTGAACGCCAAGCAGCACGAACGCGAAGCGGCCGTCGTCGCGCAGGCCGGGCGCAAGGGCGCCGTCACCGTGGCGACGAACATGGCCGGCCGTGGCACGGACATCATGCTCGGCGGCAACCCCGAATTCCTGGCCGACCTGACGTTGCGCCAGAAGGGCATCGACCCCGTCGAGAACCCCGACGAGTATGAGGCCGAATGGCCAGACACGCTGAAGGCGTTGGAGGCCCAGGTCGAGGACGAGCACGATGAGGTCGTCAAGGCCGGCGGGCTTTATGTCGTCGGCTCCGAGCGTCACGAATCGCGGCGCATCGATAACCAGTTGCGCGGCCGGTCGGGCCGTCAGGGCGACCCCGGCGAGTCGCGATTCTACCTGTCGCTGCAGGACGATTTGCTGCGACTGTTCAAGTCGGACTTGGTGGAACGCGCGATGCTTTCAATGAACCTGCCCGACGATCAGCCGCTTGAGTACAAGATGTTCACCCGCGCCATCGAGTCGGCTCAGAAGCAGGTCGAGGCGCAGCACTTCGAGATGCGCAAGGACGTGCTGAAGTACGACGACGTGATGAACCGCCAGCGCCACGCCATCTACACCGACCGTCGCAAGGTGTTGGAGGGGGCGGACGTCAACGAGCAGTTGCAGGGCACCATCGACGAGGTGGTGGCGGCGACGGTCCACCAGCAGACGACTGGTTTCGCCGACGAGTGGGATCTGGACGCGCTGTGGACGCAGATGAAGAGTGTCTATGCCACGACGCTGTCGCCAAAGGATTTCGCGGGCGTCGATGATTCCCAAGAACTCGTCGACGCTTTCTGCGAGGACGCCCACGAGGTTTACGCCAAACGTGAAGAAGAGCTTGGCGAGATGAACATGCGCGAGTTCGAGCGCCAGGTGTGGCTGACCGTCCTTGACCGCAAGTGGCGCGAACACCTTTACGAGATGGACTACCTGCGCGAGGGCATCGGGCTGCGCGCTATGGCCCAGCGCGACCCGCTGGTCGAATATCAGCGCGAGGGCGCTATGATGTTCGACTCCATGCAGGAAGCGTTCAAAGAGGACGTCGTCGGCTTCTTGTTCAACGCCCAGGTGACGGTGCGCCAGCCGCAGACCGAGATGCTTTCCGGCCCCGCCGACGGCCCCACCGATCTGGACGACACGGCCGCTGACGGTGACGAGACAACCGTCATGCGTGATGCCAGGACTTCGTCCCCCCAAGTACCGACGGAGGCTTCCAGCACGGCTGGCGCTATCACTGCGGTCCGGCCGACGGCCAGTTCGCGCAAGGCGCGGGCCGCCCGAAGCGCCTCGTCAGCCACCGGCGCGTCCCCGGCGCCTGTGCCGCGCAAGGCGACGGCGTTGCAGGAAGTGATGGCCGCTCGCCCGCAGCGTCCGTTGTCATATTCCGGCCCGGGCGAAGCGAAGGCAACCGCAGACACCGGTGATCGTTTCAAAGGTGTGGGGCGCAACGAGATGTGCCCCTGCGGGTCCGGACGGAAGTTCAAGAACTGTCACGGCCGCAACGCCGTCGGGTAGTCCTGACGCGTCACCCGCGCATATGCGAGCCGGGCAACAGCACGCCTAGATGTGTGCACGACCACCTGCCGGCTTCGCATTCCAGACGGATCGGCAGCGCCAGGCGGTGTTCGCCGAACTTGACTTGCGCGACGCCTTCGATCACACCGGACGAGATCTGACTTGCCCACACCCTGGTGATGGCACTGCCTTGCCAATCGCCGTGGCGTCTTGCCATGGCCAGACCGTCCAAGGCGGCCGGAGTTAGCCATCTGTTCAGTTGGGCGATCGAACGGTAGCCCGACAATGCCTCGACGGCCGCCCGGGCGACGGTCAGCACCAGGCCACGGGAGGTGGCGTTGGCCTTGTCGTCGGCTGGCTCATCGGCACTGAGACGCGCGAGTGGTTGAGGGCAAGGCGTGACGGGGTCGCGTTCAGCTGGGGGTAACCAAGTGGTGTTGAAAACGGTGTGCATCCACCTAGTTTTCCGGACGGACGGGCCCGTTGTCAGGGAAAACGGGGGCGTCTGTGGATAACTACGGCAATTCATGGGAAAATAGGCCCGTGAACGATGCAAACGCCATGCTTGTCGCTGTGCCAGTGAGCCGGGACGATTTGTGGGCCATGGTCTGCGGCACCGGCTTTCCCCATACCGCTGTCGAGGGTTTCGCCGCCAACAACGAATTGGCGGCCACATTTGGTGTCGAGTTGGGCGAGGAGATCGAGATGGCGGCATTGCAGATGGCCGATGTCGCTGGCTTGGTGGCCGGGCGGACGGAACGCCTGGTCTTGGTCGTCGAAGTTGCCGCGTCCAGAATTGTTGCCTCGCCAGACGATATGGCCAACGGCGCCGTTGAGGTGTCGAATCTTGCAGCGGCCGACTGCCGGGCTTTTTTCACCGGTCGGGTCGACGGTGCGATCAGCAAGGCCGTCGCTGGCCTGGACATCGACGACGCCTGGGAGTTGCCGTCCGTCCAGAAACTGCTCGCCGACCAGCCCCTGGAGTGGCACGACATCAGCGAACTAGACGCCTGGATTGGGTTGCCCACGGTACACTTGGTCGTGACCCCCCAAGAAGGAGCTTCGTGAGCGCAACCCCCCATGCTGTCGAGTTGACAGACGTGTTGGCGCGGGCGGCGTCATCGAAACTTGGCCAGGACATCGTCGCCTTGGACGTGTCGGAATCCTTATCTATCGCTGACACATTTCTCATCGTGACGGCGGGCAACGAGCGTCAGGCGGGCGCTATCGTCGACGCGGTCGACGAGGCAGCCGGCTTGGCAGGTGAACGCGTGCTACGGCGCGAGGGAGAATCGGAAGCCAAATGGATCCTGCTCGATCTGGCCGACGTCGTCGTGCACATCATGTCGTCCGAGGACCGCGGGCTGTACGCGCTGGAGCGCATCTGGAAGGACGCGCCCCGCCTGGAGGTCGCGCAGTGAACGTCACTCGGTTGGTGTTATGGCGTCACGGTGTGACGGACTGGAACGAGCAGGGCATTTTCCAGGGACGGGCCGACATACCGCTCAATGAGCGCGGCCTGGTCCAGGTGGCGATCGCGGCGCCTGAACTGGCGACCCTGCATCCGGCGGCTGTTTATGTGTCGCCGCTGGTGCGCGCTCTGCAGACGGCGCAGGCGTATGTCGACATCACTGGGGAGCAGGCCCGTGTGGACGATCGTCTGACCGAGATCGACGTGGGCACATGGGTGGGGGAGAGCCTGGCGTCGGTGAAAGTGCTCGACCCGGCAGCCGGTGCCGAGATGGCGGCAGGGCGCGACTATCGACGCTCGCCGACGGGCGAGACGATGACGGAAGTCGGGGTGCGGGTGGCCGCCTGCCTGCGTGACATCGCCGACCAACACGACGGCGAGACGGTGCTTGTCGTCAGCCACGGCGGCGCTATCCGCATGGGCATCGCCACCATTCTTGGCTGGCCATATTCGGCGTCCGTCCAGCTGGCCGGCATGGCCAACGCGGCCTTTTCGGTGGTCGGGCGTTGGCGAGGCGTTTGGCGTCTTGAGGCCTACAATCACATCGTGACGGCGGCGCCGCCAGGCGTCAACACCGAGATCTAGGGCTAAACTGGACGGCAAGGAGGTTGGGACATGTCTTTTGAGACTCTTTTCCAGCCGAGCTTGCGCCACTGGCGCGAATACATCGACATGGAGCGCATGCGAATCAACGTCAAACCGGCGCTCGGGCCAGGGCCGGAAGGCGGGCCCGTCCAGGTGAATCTCAACACCGGTGATGTTGTCATCGATGTGTCGCGCGTGCAAGCCGAGGAGGCGACGCGCGAGGCGCGACGGGAAGGCCTTTCCTGAGCTTGCTCTAAAGGTCGGTCGCCACGACGGTCGCCTCGTCTGCCCGTCCGAGACGTTGTAGCAGTGCCACCAGTTGGTTGGCCGCCTGAAGTTTGCGGGGCCGGCGCAAGGCTATCTGAAATCCTTCGACAGACGATTGCAGGCACCAGACGGCCTGTTCGTCGTCAATACCCTGCCAAGCCTGGCCGGCCAACTGGAAAGCGGCGGCGGCCTGCTCGACCATGCCGAGCTGCCCGTAGCTTTCGGCGGCGTGCTGGGCCAGGGCGGCAGCACCGGGCTGATTGTCGCGGGCAAGGTTTTCGGCCCGCATCTCGTCGACGCGGGTGCGGGCCCAGCGCAGGTCGTTGGTGCGTTGCTGCGCGATATCGGCTGTCTCGCCAGGGGTTTTGACAGCCAGAGCCTGGTCAAGGGTTTCGGCGATGTCGTCCAGCAGTGCCGAAGCCTGGGCGCCTTGCCGGTTACGGAAAAGGCATTCCGCTAAAACGATTCGGACAGGGGCGGCGAATTGGGGTGGGGTGGCGGTGGCCGTCAACAGTCTGGAAGCCCGCGTCAGGCAAGCCGAGGCGGTTTCCAGGTCGTCCAGCAGCAGAGCGACGCGTCCAGCTTCGGCTTGCGCGAAACCGGCTTCCGACAAGCGTCCAGCCTGTTCAAACAACGTGGCCGCCCGCAGGTAAGTATTGACCGCGGACTCCGGACGACGCGCGGCGAATTCGCCGTCGGCCCGTGTCAGCAACTGCTTCGGGTCGGCCACAACAGGCTGTTGTGCCGCAGCGCCCCGGGTTGTCAGGGTTTCGGTGGGGGCCTCGGCGGGCGGTTCTTCGATGGTTACGCGAAGATCCAAAGGCTTGTCGAAGGCCTTCGCCTGCCAGCATTGGTGCAACAGGTCAGTTTGATGGCTGGTGCCGTTGCGCTCGTCGAAACGGGCGGCCAGGGTTTCGGCTTCGGGACGCAACCAGCCCCACAAATCGCGCAATGTGTCTACCGGTGGCTCTCGCAGCGACAGCGTCTCGTCGCCCAAGCCCAACTCGTCCACCAGTACATGCAGAGCTGCACCGACGTGGCTGAGGAACTCCAGGCGGGACAGCGGTGGTGTGGCGTGCATCAGAAAGCTGCGGTTGTCCTCTAGCAGACGACAGGCCGCCTGAGGGTTGCGGGTGCGGGCCAGGAATTCGATGCACAGCCCGCGGGCTTCCGCCAAGGCGTGGGCGCGCTCCTCGTCACTGCCGCCAAGGAATGAGCGGCACCGGTGGTGGGCAGCCACGGCATCGGCCTGGTCGCCGGGCTCGTCACGTCGCAGGTAGGCGAATTGGGCTTTCGCCAAAATGCTGGCCGGTTCCGAGAAGCATTCCTGACGGATGGACGGGTCGTTGAACACGGATTCCATGACCCGCAGGCCTTCGTCGTCTCGTCCCAGGTCGAAGAGATAATTGCAGCGATTGGCGGGTGCGCAAAGTTCACAGTCGGACATGTCGTCGCGGCTTTGACGCAACCATTCGTCAAAGAGTGACTGCGTGTCCGGGCGCCCGACGTGACGGGCCAGCATCCATTTCAGCTCAAAGGGGGCGTCCATCCCGAAACCGGCCACCGCATAGCGGTTTTCCATGTCGGCCAGCGTGGCCTCAAGCTGTGCCAGCGACACATTGGGGTAGTGACGCAACCCGCTGACCATCCATTTGAACGACCAGAAAAGGTTCGTCTTGTCCATCTCGTCGAACCATTCGGGGTGGGCGTCATACCAGGCCACCTCTTGAGTGAAAGGGACGAAAGCTTTTTCTTCTTCGTCCGAGAAATAGTAGGCCTCGACCAGGGTGTTCAGCGCGTAGGCCTTGGCTTCACTTGGTCCTTCGGCTTCGATACGTTCTACCTCGGCGCGCGCGGCCGTCGATTTGGCGTGACCGTTGGGCAGTTGCCGCACGATGGTGATATCGCGGTTGGCTTCATCGAGGCTTCTCATGGTTGTCCGCCCACGGCGCGGTGTAGCAGGGTGTCGAGGGCTTCGTTCATCACCTTGCTGTCCCTTGGGCGCAACGGTTCGCCGGCCAGAAGTTGGGCGGTTATGTACAGGGTTTGGACGCCCGCCTTGTGCACCTCGGCGTCACCGCCGGTGGCGAGGGTTTGGACGGTGTGGTTGTCGTAGTTCAAGACGAGGCGGCGTTTGGCGCCTGGCTTGGCGAAGTCGTCAAGAACCCCGCCCCAGACACCGTTCGACTCATCTCGGGTGCGGGCGAGCGAGCGTTGGTGCTCGATATCGGAGTCGGTTATCAGCATGGCCGGTAAGGCTTCCGGCTCGAAGCGCCGCAGCCAGACTTCGCAGTTCAGTTCGCTGGCCGGTTCGTCGGCCGCCAGCAGGAAGTCGAGGCATTTGAGTTCTTCTTCCGGGGTTAGCGGTGTCAAGGTCGACTCAACGTCGGCTGCTTCCAGCAGCCGTACCGACCAGTCTGGGTGACGGACCGCTAGACGGGCCAGCAGATCGGCGTCATAGACGTAACCGGCGTCGACCACGCCCAGCCCTTGCGCCCGGGCGACCGGCGCAACGCGGCGGAAATCTTCGACGGTGGCGGCATAGCGGATGGTGTCTTGTTTTTCGTGGAAGTGTTGCAACGTAGTGGCGCCAAGGGTTGTCTCGAAGGGCAGAACTGACGTCGCCAAGTCGAGCATGTCGTCGTCATGCAGGGCCATTGAACGGATCGCCAGGTGGTGGGTGCGGACGAAGGCCGTGCGCAGCGGCGACTCGTCGGCCAGGACGCCGACGACCCAGTCGCGCACCGCCCGGCCGAGGGCTTCGCGGGTGGCCAACAGGACATCGTCTTCATAAAGGGCTTCACGCGAGGCCGTCGGCCGCAGTTCGGAAGAGTTGACGACGCACCGCACGAAGAACGCCCACGGTGGCAGCAGCCCAGGCACCTGCGTTCCTACCAGCATCCGTTTCAGGTAGACGCGGTGGGTGTTCATGCCTGAGGGTGACGCGGCAGTCGGCAGGACGAAGGCGACGCCCGTCAAACCGACCAGGGGGACGGCCAGGTCGAAGGCGGCCAACGGGCGGAACCCCAAGGTGCGGGCGCAGTAATTGTCCAGGGCGTCGTCGCGGGCGGCCGGGGAAGAGTAGGTGGCGTCCCAGGGCAGTTCCGGCGCAGTGACACGTTGCCAAAGCGTCTCGCCGTCGTCGAGGCGCACCTGGATGGCGATGTCCAGCGGTAGCAGCGAGCCAAAGTCGGCTGCCAATGCCTGAACCGTTTCGGGCGCCAGCCAGTGTTCCTCGTCGCGGCGGGGGCGAAGTTTCACCAGCGAGCCCGGCTCGACGCCGCCGGTGGCGCGGGCGTATTCGTCTATTGTGATGTCGTCGAGCGTGTAGGTTCCGTCAGCAAAGCCGCGCCAGCAGATGGGGGACGCACCAGGGGTGCTGGCGGACAGGCTGAACATCTCGATCTCGTCGGCCACCATGAATGCGCTCAGCAGACCGATGCCGAATTGGCCGAGATAGTCGCTGCGGGCGGTCTCCAGGTCGTCCATGCGCTTGGACGAGCGGCCGATCGTGGCCAGCAACTCGGTCGCCTGGTCGCGGGTCAGCCCGATGCCGGTGTCGGATATCTGCAGGCCGCCGTCCTTAGTACTGCTTAACCGGACCTGTGCCGGGCAGCCCGGCTGTTCGGCCTGCCTGGCGGTTATGGCGTCGACGCCGTTTTGCAGCAACTCGCGCAGATAGACGCGCGGACTCGAATAGAGGTGGTGCGCAAACAGGTCGACCACACCATGGAGGTCGACCTGGAAGGCGTGCGCGGATTCCATGGCGTCATCAATCGTCGTTCGTCGTCTGCAAACCGGGGAACTGCCTGTCGAGTTCCTCGAACAATTGCAGTGCGGTGTTGATGCCGGCGTCGATATGCAGCATGAGCTGTTCGTCACTGACGCCATGCTCGCAGTCGATAGTCACCTCGGTGAAGATGCGGGAGTTGCCGTCGTCAGGGAAGTCGACGAGCACAGCTTTCGGGAAGAGCTTGTCTTTGTGCCAGGCATTCAACGCAGGCAGTATCTGGGGTCCGTTGTCGAGGGGGATGCGGGCCTCCCAACGGCCACGGACCATGAAGATCTCTTGATTCTGGCCCATACGCAGGAAATAAAACAGGTGGCCGTCCCAGTTGCCGTTGACGTCACCGTCCTCGTCGGTGTCATAGTTCCACTGACGGCTGTCGAGCGCGGCAGTGATGCGTTCGGGTGTCAGCGGCGACACGCGGCCCGGCGCAGCGGTGGCTTCAGACGGTGTGGCGAAATACCCCATGTTGAGTGCCTTCTTCTTGTCAAAATCCGTGCCTCTAGTTTGCCACACGTTTTGGCCAGCAACAGTGTTTGGCTTTGCGGCCGCTGCCGCACGGGCAGGGGTCGTTGCGGCCCACCCCTTGCCACTTCGCCGCGCGGGCCCCGCGCAGCGCATCCATGATCTGCGGCGGCGTTTGGCCGGCGCCAGACATGGTGACGACGGCCCGCAATTCGGGCGCAGCATGTGCGAAGAATGCAGTCAATCCATCACACCAGATGTTGAGGCCCGTGGCGTCGCGGTCTTTCGGGCAGCCGCCGTTGCACAGGGGTAGCCAGGGGCAATCGCGGCATTGCGCGGGCAGGTCGGCTTTGGCGTCGCCGAACGCTTGCTGGGCAGGGGAGTTTGCCAGTTCAGCGAGATCGTCGACGTCGCCCAGACGGTATTTCGGGCGGACGAAATGATCGCACGAATAGACCCCACCGTCGGCTTCGACGACCAGAGCCCGCCCGCAGGTGGGGGCCAGCCAGCAGAGCCCGGGTGCGCCGCCGCCCAGGGTGTTGGCGGTTTCGGCGAACAATTGGACAATGGTCGATCCGATGTCGTGCAGCGCCCACTCGTCGAAGACGGCATTGAGAAAGCTCCCGTAGGCCTCGCCGGTGACGGAGCCGAGTATGGGTATGAACTCGATCCAGCCGGTGCCGAAAGACCGCAGGTCGCGGTACACTTCCAGCGGGTGCTCGGCGGTCGTCGATGTGACGGTGCACAGCAGGTCGGGCTGTACGCCGTGGCTTTGCAGGCGCTTGATGGCCGTGGCCGCGGCGTCGTACGAGCCGTGGCCGCGCGGGTCGGGGCGATAGGTATCGTGGATCCAATCGGTGCCGTCGATACTCAAGCCCACGTCGAAGTGGTTGTCAGCCAAGAATTGGCACCATTCGTCGTCCAGCAGCACGCCGTTGGTCTGCAGGTTGTTCCAGGCCGTCCAGCCGTCCGGCAAGTACTGGTGTTGCAGTTCGACGACGCGGCGGTAGAAGTCGAGCCCCGCCAGCGTCGGCTCGCCGCCGTGCCAGACGAAACTGATCTCAGGGCCGGGGTTGGCGCCGATGTAGCCCGAGATGAACTTTTCCAGTGTGGCGTCGCTCATGCGCGGGACGGCGTGCGGTGTTTCTAGGTAGTAGCAATACGTGCAGCGCAGGTTGCAGGTCGAACCGACCGGCTTGGCCATCACCGAGAACGGTCGTCTGACGTCTTCCACTTGCGCGTTAGCTCTTCAATTGCGTGGCGAAGAAGTCCAGCGCCTTGTTCCATGAATCCATCGCCGCGTCGGCGCGGTACGAATCGCGGGCGTAGTTCCAGATGGCATGCCCGGCGCCGTCGTAGCGGTAGAACTGGTAGCTCTTGCCGGCGGCCTTCAGCGCCGCCTCGTGCTGGTCGACCTGCTCCGGTGACGGGTGCTGGTCGTCATTGCCGAAGATGCCGATCATCGGGCAGCCCAACTGCGCGGTCAGGTCGATGGGCGCGACGGGCTGGATGGGCGTCACATTGGCTTGTACTACGCCGCCGCCCCAGCATTCTACGACGGCGTCCAGGCCCTTGACCTGGCAGCCGGCCAGGAAGGCGTGACGTCCGCCCGAGCACATGCCGATGACGCCCACCTTGCCGTTGCTCTGCTGCATCGACTTGAGGTAGCTCAGCGTGCCCTCGACGTCACCCATGACGGACGCGTCGGGCACCATGCCGGCCTCGCGGGCCTTGTTGGCGATGGCTTCGGGGGTGCCTTCGCCGAAGCGCTGGTAGATGTTCGGGCACGCCACCATGAAGCCGTGCTGGGTGAAGCGGCGGGCGACTTCGCGGTTCAGCTCGTCCCAACCAGGCATGTGCGGTATCAGGATGATGCCCGGGTAAGGCCCGGCGCCCAGAGGCCGCGAAAGGTAGGTGTGGATGCCGTCGCCGTCATAGCCCGGTACTGTCACCGTCTCGGCCAGCATTCCCTCGTATTGGTCAGTCTGCAAGTCATTCCACATTGTTATAACCTCCGGCATCAAGGATAGTACGGGGTTTACGAGACGACCAGGTCCGGCTCGCCAACGCTTTCGTAGCGCGACTGTTCGCGCTGGCCGGCGGCGGAACTGTTGATCGAATGCGGATATACCCAGAAGCGGTAGACACAGAATTCGGTGACGAAGTTGACCAGCATGGTGCCGATGAGGATCACATAGCCCTGGGCTTGTGGGCTGATGACCCAATGCTGGGCGGCCAGCGCGTCGCCCCACCACGTCGAGACGGGCGTGAAGATGGTGTAGTAGATCGTCACCTTCAGCATGGCCAGTGGTATGTTGCTGACCGATTTGAAGGTGAACTTGCGATTGGCCGTGAAACTCCACAGGACGGACGCGATGAGCGCCGGCAGGTATTTCTGCCAGTACGTCCAGCCTGTTGTGACGTCCAGCAGTGTGTAGACGCCGATCTGCACGAGCGCCGCGCTGGCTTCGCATCCGACGAACGTGAGCAGCTTGATGATTTCTTGGACGCGCGTCAATTGCTGCGCATCGAAGGTTGTCTCCCGGGCTCCCAGACTTGGCACTATCACAGACTAGCCGATTCAGGCCAACTGTCTTTCCGTATTTTCCTCCATAAACATCGTGCCGCGGTTGTACCATTGGTCAGTGATCGCAGCCGCTGCCGCCGGGCTGGGGGCTGGCTTATCGTTGATCATCGCTATCGGCGCGCAGAACGCGTTCGTCCTGCGTAACGGGCTGCGGGGCGCCCATGTCGGTTGGATCGTGTCGATTTGCGCTGTTTCCGACATCGTCTTGATCAGTTTGGGGACGGTTGCCCTGAGTTGGGTGGCCCGAGTGGCCAGTCCGGCTTTGACGGTAATGCGCTGGGGCGGTGTGGCGTTCCTGGTTTTCTACGGGTTGTTGTCGCTGAGACGGGCCTGGCGGGGCGAGGAATTGGGCGTCGACGACGACCTTTCCAAACCATCCCGGCTATGGCCAACCATTTTGACGACGCTGGCACTGACCTGGCTGAACCCCCACGTCTATATCGACACCGTCCTGCTGCTGGGATCGTTGGCGAACAGCCACCGTCCCGATCAGTGGTGGTTCGCCGGCGGCGCGATGCTGGCCAGTTGCATATGGTTCCCGTTGCTTGGCTTCGGGGCCCGCTGGCTGCGTCCGCTGTTCCGTTCGGCGCGGGCCTGGCGGGTGCTGGACGTGGTGATAGCGCTTGTCATGTGGGGGATCGCCGCGTCCCTGATCTGGCGGGGCTAGGTCACTCGCTGCGCAGGGCCTCCACCGGGTCGCGCTTGGACGCCGCAGAGCTTGGTATGAGGCCGGCTACCAGCGTCAACGCCATCGACAC
>Ga0123357_10009831_pt1 | contig 12101 bp, 5 predicted proteins | sample TergutEmb28metaG_FD_89873 | JGI IMG/M metagenome (GOLD analysis project Ga0123357, IMG submission 89873) | Embiratermes neotenicus P4 segment gut microbial communities from Petit-Saut dam, French Guiana - Emb289 P4 | ecosystem: Host-associated > Arthropoda: Insects > Digestive system > Gut ...
CTTGCCATGTTTCTCTGTCTGTCTAACTGTCTGTCACAGTGGAAAAAACTCAGGTCCAACTGGAAGGATTTTCATGAAAATTGATTGCAGATTGGCCTTGCCATGTTTCTCTGTCTGTCTGTCACAGTGGAAAAAACTCAGGTCCAACTGGAAGGATTTTCATGAAAATTGATTGCAGATTGGCCATGCCATGTTTCTCTGCCTGTCTGTCCAACTGTCTGTCACAGTGGAAAAAACTCAGGTCCAACTGGAAGGATTTTCATGAAAATTTATTGCAGATTTTACGAAAATCTGTCGAGAAAATTCAAGTTTTATTAAAACGCGACAAGAATAATGAGTACTTTACATAAAGACCTAAGTACATTTATGATAGCATTTCGCTAAATTCTTCTAAGAATCAGAAATGTCTCAGATAAATCAGTAGAGAAAATCGAAACGCACATGTTCAATAATTTCCCCCCCGAAAATCATGCCATTTGAGATAACGTGGAAGCGTACGGTAAAGCCAGACAGTCCACAGATAACAAAATACGGTGCATGCGCTTTGCATGCCGGATAAATAAGGCAAGAATACAGACAGACATTCACAATATTTAACACGTATTGCTTTGCTACGGCAGCAGTTGATACGCAAACTCGTCACAATGCTACGTTATACGCACATTGCCTGATTTATTAAATGTCAATTTGTCTAACTTCACGCTTCGAACATTTGCAAAACGTTGACCCACAGCGTTAATAAGAAACACGGCTTAGCTTGTCCTGGTAGGGATTTATTCGTAATCGTCATTTTTGGCCTGACGCTGTAAAACCTGGTAAAAAATCATTGACGTTTCGGAGGGACGTAGTCATTCCATCTTCAGTGTAGAAATATCTTCTCCAGATACTTATAATTTTATCCGTATCTTAACAACCGCTGTAGGATCGAACATAATATGAATTAGGCTTACTCATCGGTTGTAGGATGATGATGAGATTCTACACACGACGAAAAGCCCTTTACAGTTACGACATGCATACACTTCGCAATTTACAGAGTTTGTAAATAATAAAAGTGGCAGTTATTTACATGAAAATACTAAACTTCCCGTAGCTATGTGATACCACACGCAGATGTCAGTCGCTCAGAATTTCCCACAGAAGTGAACGACGAATCTGTTCGAAAGCCATTTTAGCTACACTTCTTATTAGAACGTACCGTGGCGCACCCACAACAGTCATTTTCAGAGACGTTTGTGTGGGACCGGGTATTATCTTCCGCGTTATTTCTGGTATTAATCGTGAGTTACAGCAGACTACATGGGGAGAAATGAGGGGAGTGAAACTCGAAAATTCTCAGAACAATCCAACCCCTTAACAACCCAACCAAAGAGTTACAGCGGATGCTTCATATTTTATGCCCTAATCCAATTAAATTTCAAACTCCACTGATTAAATCTGTACTAATAGTTTCTCTTTAGAGAATATAAAAATGAGAGCATTCAGTGACTCTGGGATGCGACAACTACGGGGATGACTTTAATTAGACCACGCGCATGCGCTGTGTCATTTTACTGCATTCGGATTCATAAACGTGGTTCCTTTTATCATAAACCACAATGAGTCTGCTGCAGAGTTCTAAGCAGGTCATGCGGAAATATCTGATACGTGGTTGGGAGGTGGTTTGGTTCGTATTTGGCCTACGATTATCGTGGTTTTTCTTAAGCTGTCCGGTTCCAGAACATGAAACGTGTTATGGAAGCTTCCTCCTCTGTTCTGTCTAATTAATTCTACATAATCATCCTATCATATTTTTCGGAATCGTTATCAAACAGAAAACAACAACCGTCTTACATTCATTATCGACGGCACGTATCAAAAAAACCTCACCAGCTACACAAGTTGCGTCTGTTCCTCATGAAGATTTACTGACGCAGCGAAATATTGTATGTTGTGCTGGTATGAAATACGACCTATACTTAAACACAAGAAGTGATAATGAATTTGACGTTCAGGTGACCGTGCATCGTGATAAATTCTTATAATAAAACGAACCAGATGCATTAATTTTTCAAATTTACTTTTAGAATGAAACTCTACATGTTTCGGACATTTCCTCTGTCCATCATCAGGAGTTTTTCACTGTACACACAGCAATGGTATTCTGTATGACATATACCATTGCTGTGTGTGCAGTGAAAAACTCCTGATGATGGACAGAGGAAATGTCCGAAACATGTAGAGTTTCATTCCAAAAGTAAATTTGAGAAACTGGTACAACTAGTTGTTTTATTATAAGAAAGAAGTGATAATGAGTAAGGACAACACATTTTAGTTCGACTTTTAAGAAACGAATTGAACTAAAGTTGAATATTTAAAGTTCAAAGGCAAGGTATCTCCGTGATACGCCTAAGCATCAGAGATTTTAGATGGAAGGTAGCTAGAATATCCGAAACATCGGAGTAATCAAATAAAATACGGTGTAATGTTTTACACACATAAAAATATTAGCTAAAAAATGAAGTAAATATAGAAACCGTCCAGAAAACTGCTCCATATTTTCTCTTAATCTTCACTTCTGTTATTGCATGTACTATTTCTTTCTTTTTTTTTAGCGGATACTGACGTCAGTCAATGCACAGCCGATGGAAGAATTAAAATATATTCCCCCGTCCTTAACTGTAAAACAGTGAAGTGTCAGAAATGCGAAAGAGCAACTGGAAATAATGCAAGGAAGACAACGAAACTGAAGAAATTCTGGATACTGTGTCTTTGAACCTGTAAGGTATGTTAGTTAAGTGGTGGTTGCAAGCAAGAGTGACATACAGCGTGTCCCACTCGCTACCGAACCCGGCATTTGTTTAATAATTTTACCATTAATGAAGATATTGCAACGAAATTTGAAGCGGACTACAGACACATTCCTCTTCATTTCTCACACAACGAACGTAATCCTGTTCAAATTTCGGTGCAATATCTTCATTGGTGTTAGAATTATCAAAGAAATGCCGGGTTCGGTAGCGAGTGGGACACACTGTATATGAATCCGTCTAGAGTAATCAAGATAGTATTAATCTGAAAACGTCCCTACATTTCCTCCTTTAAAATGGCAGTGCCAGTCCTGATTCTCATTCATCGTTAAGTATAAAAAAATGAAGTTTCTAAATATGAGCGTTCAAGTAAGCAACTAAATAAATATAGTAACTAATATATAGGGAGATCCTTTCCTACTTGACCTCTAAACGCCGGACGCTGTAGTGTGTTTTATTAGACTTTCTAAAGGTTATTATTGCTGCGATCGTTTGTCTAGCTCCTGTCATCGCCTGTTAAACATCCCTGACACATGGCGTACGGTGCAACGCTGGCGGAGTCTAGGGCGGATTTTGGACTTATCGGTCAAACAAGGGGGAAAGAAGACCCTATATTATCCCATTTGACATGAGGAAAAGTTTCTTTGCCGTGAGCCATATAATATCCGCCACTTTAGCGTCACTGATCCAAGAATCTTAGTTTAACTGCTGCCTCTTTTTCCTTGCTTGAACAGGCGGAGAAATGTTAAAGAGACATAACCTGTCATGGGAGCAATAAAAATTACTCACAGAAAACTGACTTTATTTCCCCTGCATGTCTTTTTGCACTTAATACCAAGTTTATGCCAAACCTGAATGCCATTTCCAACATGTAATTACTCCCACTACGATTTTTTTCGTGTATAAATTCGTAAATAAATGAATTCTCATGCAGAATGAGAATCACGTGATGTCATGGAAGAAGGGCAAATAAAACGTGTTTCCCTTGTGATAATAAATTTCCCCTTAGATTACGACAACCACATCCACATCTCTGTGAAGTTCCCACATCCTTGTTGGGCAGTTTGATACAGAATTGCACACTTGAAATATTTCCAATACTTTCATGTTTGGCCCACTTGAGCTGATGTAGCAATTTTATTTTTACGGTTGGTGGGTTCCAAATCATGATATGGTCAATGTGCAGATACAGTTAAGGCGTGGGAGGAGCAGAAAACTTCACTGGATGGTCATAAATGGAAAAGCACAGCGAAAAGTTCCATGAAAGAAAGTGAATAGGAAACGGTATAAAGATGAGAGGCAGAGTTATGGAATTCTAGCCCATACAGTTAGCAGCTTTTCTTTATATACGTATTTCCTTCTTCTTGCTTTCTTTGTACGCAATAGTTAAGGACATGACGTCAGAGACCAAAAGGCCTCTCTGTCTTTCACACAAAGATCAACGTGGCTTTGTATATTTCTTGAATGCCACAGGCAAACGGCCTTCGTCTTCCATTTTCGATAGGATCATTTTCTTTTCATTCGTATATAAATGCAGAATGATTCCACAACTCAGTTTGCCGCTCTGTGGTTTGAAGTAAAGGCGTGAAGAAACGTTTTCAGGATCAAATAAAATTACGTTTTTTATTCCGATAGTAAAAGATGTGAAGACCACAAAGATGGATTTCAATAAAAGCGTCTGATCTCTGTGGGGAAAAATAAACAAAGGAATCGTACAAAAAATATAAGTAACAGTATGAGAAATGAAATAGCGAAACTTTACTTGAGGATTCCGCAACAGTACGAGGCGACCCGGATGATTTCACAAGATAGACCTGATCGTGTAGCTGGCTGCGAAGAAATCCAGCAGGTTCAGATTGCCACGGAAATGGTACCTTGTTACAACCAACAACTGTCATTATTACTTTCGACAGGGATGATAAACACGTGGATGATAGTGACTCACACACTGGACACATTGATTACAGAGAGTTTAGTGTATTTTATGTATTACGCACTATAAATTAGAGTACGGAATGTATGATGCACTATAAACTAGTGTAATGAAAAAAAACTGAAGTATAGATTAGTGTACTTAATGCACACCACAACGTACACTAAAAGTTAGTGTACTGAATTTAATCATCACTATGCACAATAAATTAATGTACTGAACAGTAAACAGAATACATGAAAAATTACATAAGTTATTCGGAATGTCATGCTTTGTTGTTCTGCAGAATAACTACCAAACCTTCGGACGAAATTGTTGACTCAACAACAGAAGATGGAGGCAATTGTTGCAGTAGAAACATTAGATTACACGGCGTCACACTTGAGAAACCTTTTGTCCTTCAATGTCATACAGGTTATGCTGACTGCAAGCAGTCAGCACAACCTGTATGACATATACCTATTGCTGTGTGTACAGTGCTGGACTCCTGATGATGGACAGAGAAACTGTCCGAAACATGAAGAGTCCTATTCCAAAAATAAATTTGAGATATTAGTGCATCTCGTTAGCTTTATTATAAGAACACATTCAGTTAAATGTTATTTAAAAATTCGCAACCTTCACCCAAGGAAACACGTGGCATAACCATTACAAAGATCATCTAATTAATGCTGTGTAATTAAGGAAGCAATGAGAATAAACCCTGAGTAAGAAATATTTCAGACACTATAGAGTGTAAATAGATAAATAAAAAAATAAATAAAAGAGAAATGAGTTGTAAATTGACGGCTTTGATCTGATACTTTAAAAAGGGCGTTATTTATGCCGACAACGTTAAGAAACAAATCCTGTGCGCAAAAGAAAGATATTCTGCATGCTAAACACATTGCGCTGTAGGGGTTTAAACGTTTATCTTCAATACAAAATCCGTTCGCCAGTTCTGCACGTCAGTATGACTCAGCCACATATTCTTTTAGTGCAAAAGCGACCTATATCCAAAGCACCTTTGCTCGTTACTAACCACTTTATTTAGTCAACAATCACTTCATGGTTCCACGATGGTAAGAAACTAAAACGTTAGTTGTGCCTAACATCTTCACATTTTGCATCACATTAGTCTAAAAATCTGGACAGAAAACTGTTGTACGAGGCTTATTCAGAAAGTAAGTACCGTTTCGCTGTAAAAAATCGAATATGGTTTCGTATAAAATTTTATTGTTATCAGATTCTACATTCTTTAAACTATTTTTCCACATATTCGCCGCCATTATTGAGGCACTTATCGTAGCGGGGCACAAGTTCTTGAATACCCTCCTCATAGAATGCGGCCGCCTGCGATGTTAGCCAATCCAAATGACTACTGACAATGTCATAGGGTAGAGTCCTTGAAATATGAGGAAAGTGCAGGGAGAGATCAGAAATTGTGAAACGTCTGTCGTGACCCACTCTTTCGTTGACCTTACGCACCAAATCATCATTCACCAAAGATGGACGACCACTTCGCGCTTCATTGTGCAAGTTCTCTCGTCCTTCATTGAACATCCGAACCCATTTCCTAACCATGCCATCACTCATCGCATTGTCATCATACACTTGACAGATCTGGTGATGAATCTCACTTGGTAGTACATTCCTAGCACTTAAAAAACGAATTACAGACCGTATTTCAGAGTCGGCGGCCCCTTCAATTATCTTAAACATGTTTAACGCACAGAAACAAACATAAACGTAACACGAATTTCACGAAATGGCGTCTGTGGCTTCTCAACTGATGCAGGAAGTCGCTGCTTATGCCCTAAGTGACAGTCTCATGGATGCGTGAGAGATATGCGCAGACAGTACTTACTTTCCGAATAACCTACGTATGATCAAAAAACTCTCATAAAACTTACATTTCTGTACACTTTAAGAAAGTCGGAAAGGAGAACAAATGCTGTAGCTAACTGTAGGTCTAATTATTGTGCGTTGAATGATGAAGTGTGAAGAAAATTTCACTCTGTCGATGTAAGAATAAACCCTGGGTAATCGTGTGAAAATAATCTTCTTATGGCAAGAATAATCCAAGAAATAAGCCTGTAATAACTGGAAAGCTAAAGTGGGGAAGACAGAAAACCGAATGCATACTAAACACTGCATCACTAAGAAAAAGAATATTAAGTCAGACAGTGTCTGTAGATCGCACTTCTGGAGCGCTCGCTCTGTTTTGCTGCGATATTAAATTCTTCAACACTTTCCAGGAAGACACACAAAATTTTAAGAATACTGTAAGATCAGTCGATATCTTAACAACAGACTCACTGTCGATAATCATTCAGATATTTTAATCGCGAAGATTTAAGGCTTATATCTCCTGAACGTCGATACTTGATGCTTTCATTCGATTATTTTCGATGCTCATTCGCTGCTTCGGCTTCATGTCATATCACAGAACAAGTCTTGCCTCAATAATGAAGAACAGCCATGGCGAAGGACCATAAACCTATATGTATATATATATATATATATATACACACACACATATATATATACACATATATATATGCGTGTGTGTGTGTATGCATGGGCAGTGTTCTTTATTCGGTCTTATTTCAAACAAAGTCGGAACGTGTCAAAAAATTTTAGTAAAACTTCAAAATTTCACAAGAATCCGCCAGGTGGGAGTCACTGTGATAGAGACGGAAGGACGGACATGACGAATATATTAGCCGCTTTTCTCATTTAAAAGCTCTTATAAACGTGTACGTTGCGATTCGTATCCACTCACTGAATGTACAAATTTATTGTAGCGCATCTGTCCGGGGGGGCTTTACATCGCATTTCGTTAAATATTTAAACGCACCAAAAGTTCACAAATAAGAGCTGATGATTTTATGGCCCCCTTTTTTAAAATCAGGTTTCGCAGCACTTTTCTTTATTTACCTTGTTGGTATGATGAGTGGTCTCTGAGAAAATCAACAAATTTCGATTGGAGCTCCATGTACGATATTCACAAATCAAAATTATATTTGTGTGACGAACTGTAGGGCAGGTCCATTACTGAAATTAATCGACATATACTGGTTAATTCTAGAGAACACATGTGTGTGGACCGACGGACAGAGTATGTTCACTTAGTGATCTTTTTTCTCTTTGTGCACACAGCGCATGAAAACTGCACAGAACAGCGCTTCTCTTTGCTATAAAGCTGCCATTACTTGAACAAGAGCCAACGTGTGAAAAAGACACAACGGGGATTCAGAACCGGTGCATTTCTTCCGTTGATTTAATGATTATAAGATCAGAATAATTATGTAGGAATGACTACACATGCAACCTTATACGATGCTACATGATGGACACATTGGTAGGGAAGATAACAGATGTTACACTTAAGAACTAAGTTAAACTTTTTGTTCTGCCCCTGGTTGCAAACAGTCTATGCAAATAGTCTATCACCTAACGTTTTGTCGTTGTTGCGGGTTGTCTGTCTGGCCGCGCCTATAAACCTGCCGACTGCAAGCGCTTTCTACTCTAAATGTGCCTGTTCCTCCAAAAGTTTAGGCGATATCGCAAAACGGATTGCAGATCTGTAATCAGCGTAAAAAATATATCAAAGTCACATAATTTTACTGCGGGCCAAATTTCATTGCTCAACTGTGTTATTAACGCCAGCAAGCTTAGTTTAGTCTCACCCGCCAACCAACGCTGTCGGAGAAGTTGCCGCACAACACGGCGATGCGCAGTCGGAATTGATCGCTGAATGTGTACACTGCTAAGTTATGGCTTATTATCCGTATATGTAACATGTAAAAAATTATTTACCTTTATTTCAAAGCCACACAGTGTTTAACAGCCACAAAAGTTCTGGCTTTATATACATACTAATGAGAACAAAATAAAGGTAATTTTTCGGGCTATAATCATATCAATTTCTTTTGTGTACTCAAGGATCAGTGACATGCTTAATAAACGGGCAGAGCGAACCGCAACAAGAGTTACAATTTGGTAATTAAAGGACATATGTATATATATAATCCATTGCAATATTATCTTCTCACTCCTGTGCTCGTTGTACGCCAGACCTATCGCCCATTCCACTCACCCACATCAATCACATTTCACATTGTAACTTACCTCTGCAGTAATTATAAGTTTGCAGTTGACTTCCCTGAGATTCTCAAAGCATAGTGACAAAACTTCAAGTGCTGTGCGATATGAAGCCACGCATATTGGTAAATCTTCACAGACGTTTCTGAAGAGCTTGCTGTCTCCACCTCCAAAGTAGTCAGGGTAGTCTTGGATACGGAGGCAGCAAGGTCCTCCGTAACGCCAGTAACAGTTTATAGGTGCACACCGCGTCATATCCCAGAAGACACTAATGTTTATTACATAGCTTTGTGTAGGACAGTCGGCTCCTATAGAAACGTCCGACATCAGTCACAATCGAATGTTGCCTTTCGGCTGTTACAACGCATTCAGTTTGATGTATTTCTCCTAATCAGGCGATATCGAGGTGCATTTTACTTACGTTGTGATGTAAGAATCTAGAAGCCTGGAAAATTTGGGTTTATGGTCGACAGTCTGACAATACTGTTGTTGAAATTTTTCTTTGAACCTTTCTTCACTCCAAATTCACATTGAAATATTTTCAAAAAATCTTTTATCTGGTACATGAGGAAATTATTTAGTACCCCGCCCTGCTTCCTCACGCAGGCCGTCCTTTCTAACGCAACTGCTATCCTCCGTTGTCATATGGACACCAGAGTAACATCAACGGCTTCTTCGTACGACATATGACGGCCTGTAATCAGTGGACTTCACGTTCTTCATATATGTGGAATCCTTGCGACTACGTACGATTTTTCGAGAACACGTCGTAAAGTTAATTTATAAATTTCGGTGCGAAAATGAAATAAAACTTTCTAAAACACACACTTTTATTAGAAAAATAAAATATTTTGGGCAAATTTATTAAAACAACGTTATTATTGGCGATTTACGCTGAACATAAACCCATAACCCATCGTCCTCAACGCTGAAGAAGACTACATAAAATGCAATTTAAAATATTAAAATTATATTTACCAGTGGCTTTACGAAGGAGATGCGCTAGCGGAACCCCAGGATCCCGTTGAACAAGGTTTGAATTCCACTGTTCTAAGTCAATTAAGATAAAGATACGTTGGGGTGACGCATTTCTACTCTTTGGGCGACCTCGCGAATTTGCGAAACCGCGAAGTACAAAACCCGCGAAAATCGAGGGATGAATTCAGCATTCGCAGTGATCATCCAGTCATTGACACACTGTAGAAATCGACGTCAGATGAGTTACAACCGACATTCCACATCTGACGACCCTATGAGTCATTGTGATCTAATTTTCGGAATTTTACAACACTACCCCAAATAAAGCAAAACGCGCAGCTATTGGTTACAGCTGTTGAATTCTCGCACAGGCAGAACTGAAACACGTGTTAAACTGCATGTGTGCGCGTGTCAAAGAAATGCTTTATTTAAAGTCGCTATTAATCTCTGAGATGAGGCGTCGGTGATGGGTAAATGAACATGGGGCATCGATGGAATTATTTTGACGTGGAAAACAGAGTATGTGGAGAAAAAAACCAGTCCTTGTGCCACTGTGTCCACCACATGTGTAACATGTGTTGCCTGGAATCGAATACCAGAATCCACAATCAGAAACCGGCGACCTACAGCCTACGGCCTAAAGCAGTGTCGGAAAGATAATGGTGGCACAAAGTGGTACTATTAAGCGACATATAGGCTCACAGGAATTTTTTTTTCGCTGTAAACCGAAGTAAGGAATCGGCTCAGGTTGCAGGCCAACTGCTGCCGTCAAATTAGAGCCAGACATGCTACTGGTGACTCACCTGCGTCATGCAGCACGTCAAAGCGTCTGTCGGCCGTAACTCGGTTCTCTCCGGCGGTGAGTACCCGACGGCTGTGCCGCTCGCGATCTTCCTTCTTCCACATGACGGTGTTTTCCCCTACGTCCCGCACCACGCACGTGATGAGTGCGTCATCGCCCTCGTACACGTGCACTGGGAGAGGTAGCGTATCGCTGATACTTGGCACGCCCGCTGTAACATGAAGACATTCTGGTTAAAGGACTCCGAAATCGACTGGAAAACGACACTTCTTTATACAAGACTATTAAGAGCACTGATAAAGGAGACATCACCCGCAAGAAAGAAGACAGGAGTAAGGGTGTCTGAAGGAAGAGGTCTGAGGAGCACATCTGGACCTACAGGAGACAGAATGTAATACTGGACAGTAATATATGTATATGTGTGTGTGTGTGTGTGTGTGGCTTTTGAGGAACTTGATATTTAGTTCCTCACAGACAAGATTAAAAAGTATGACATGGAAAAGATATTTCGCAATCACGACGGAGACGTATTGACGTCCTGAAAAAAAGGTACATAGTTCAAGACAAAAACTCAAGATATCCCACAGATCAACAAATTCTTTTCGAAATATTCTCCAAAGTGGTCGATATTTAAAGAACTATATATATATATATGTGTGTGTGTATATATATGTATATATATATATATATATAAGAAATATGCTATTTTGATGCCAATATGGTGAAGAAATAAACGTACAACACGGCAAATGAACTACGTGTATACACATAAACTCAATAAGACTGTACTGGAAGTGGATGTAGCTGCTATATGTCACATGAAACATGCCTGAGGAGTTACATCACGGCCTGAAGTTGTGACGGTACGAAACTGGCGAAAGAAGTTTAGAGCATAAAATCGGATACAGATTCAGAAGAGCTTGTAAGCCTGAGGATTACATTTGTTTCATATTATGTACAGGTCAGCACACCCCTACCAGTGAATGTTTGAATCCAGCATAAAGTCGGCACATTTGATAGCCAGTACAGTGAACCATTGCAAAATGTACCCTGTGGCACGGTGTCCAAATTTAACCCCGGCGACATTTAGAATTCAGCTGTGCTATTAATGTTCGGCGGGATTCACGAAGGGCGAAAATGGTACAGCTTAAGGTATCCCTACATAGAAAGCTTAAGGTATCTCCCTACACAGAAAGCTTAAGGTATCACCCTACACAGAAAATGGTACAGCTTAAGGTATCTCCCTACACAGAAAGCTTAAGGTATCTCCCTGCACAGAAAGCTTAAAGTATCACCCTACACAGAAAATAGTACAGCTTAAGGTATCTCCCTACACAGAAAGCTTAAGGTATCTCCCTACACAGAAAGCTTAAGGTATCACCCTACACAGAAAATGGTACAGCTTAAGGTATCTCCCTACACAGAAAGCTTAAGGTATCACCCTACACAGAAAATGGTACAGCTTAAGGTATCTCCCTACACAGAAAGCTTAAGGTATCTCCCTACACAGAAA
>Ga0123357_10009832_pt1 | contig 12101 bp, 6 predicted proteins | sample TergutEmb28metaG_FD_89873 | JGI IMG/M metagenome (GOLD analysis project Ga0123357, IMG submission 89873) | Embiratermes neotenicus P4 segment gut microbial communities from Petit-Saut dam, French Guiana - Emb289 P4 | ecosystem: Host-associated > Arthropoda: Insects > Digestive system > Gut ...
AGAAAGCACTCCACCCGCCAGGGCCCTTTTTAAAAAAAAAAAAACAAACTTCTTTCCCCCCAACCCCTTCCCAACCCCCCCCCCCCCCTTCCAATCCTATTTCTCGAAATTTCACTTTAATATTATTCTCCCATCTGTGCCTTAGTCTTCCAGTCGTCGCAGCTACACACTGTACTCTCGGCCACACTAGTAAAAAAGATGCCGGTTAAAACAATTCGTCAATTTGCTTCAAAGATCTAAGAACAAATTCTGGACTACATGCTCCCAACTAATTGTCGCCGTCAGTCTCTGGGCAATGCGGACTTCTCAAAGACAGATCCGGAACGGCATGATGGATATTAGTCCAGCTGCCTGCTTTGAATTCGGAAAATATGGCGTACAACTTTACTGCAACACGGGCTAACCTACTATCCTTCGTCGCTTCTCTCACACCGGACACACATTCCCAGTGGCCTACAGTCCCTCAAAACAAGCCACGCAATCTACTGCTCACAACCGCACTTCATTCACAATCACATACAATGTTTCAAGGACTATCCATCAAATCAGCTAACAGACGGTCGTTAAATATACCGACTTCCAAGAGCAATGTGGTAAGCAATGAACTTATGTTAAATTTCTGCGCAGAAGCTGCCACAATTCCTGTTTTAATAATAATAAACATCCGGTGCTATAAACTGCCGACATTTGGGCAATGTGGATTTAACCACGGGGTGTTATTAAAGTGGAGGGATATATTCTGGGCTGTCAGCTGTTTCTTCTTCCGTCACTCTATACACTACCTACTGTTAATGACTGGTTCGAACGGCTGCACCCCTCCAACACGGTTAAGAGCCAGCGTTCAATTCCGAGTAATAAAATACGTCTCACCATATTCTACTGACGATTCGAAGGTTCTTAACGAACAGCATGTGGTTTTATGTACGCTGCCGCTTCATTGAGAATGTTCGATGCCCTACTCCAGGTTTTACCCCGACGGCCTATCATCATAAACAGTAGCACCTTAAATCCAACAAGACACTTTAGGAGGCTTATAACCCTTCTTAGAGATGTGAGGCTATACTACGTAGGAACCAATTCCGTCTGATCTATGCATCCAGCAATCAAATATCGCGTGAAAACGGACACAAGGATACAGTTAATGGTACAGAATAGTAGTAAGTTTCTTTTATTACATCGGCCAGCTTAGTCTCTTTCTCGACACAGGAAAGATGTATGACGAGAAATCCACATCTTCCCACCGGAGGCATGGATGTTCGTCTCTTGTAAATGTTGTGTTGTGCAGTTTGGGGCCTCCGCGACGGGCCGATCCCTCATCCAGGGGAGTCATCCCGAGTGCGTGCGTGTCAATGAGTGTGATCAGGTGCAACAATAACCCTCTACACCTACTGTGCGTAGGCAGGAGTGGTCAGATAAAGAAAGAAAGAAAGAAAGAAATCCACAGATGCACTGGCAGGTACGCAATTTCGCATTACTTCATCAACTGATTCGGAAGTAAAGTTCTGCTCGGTATAAATTAGAAGGCAGGCCAGACAGCGTAGTCGGTTAATGACTCGCTACGGGCTAGACGGTCCGGAGATCGAATTCCGTTGGAGGGCGATATTTTCCGCATCCGTCCAAACCGGCCCTGAGGACCACCCACCCTCTTGTACTATGGGCTCCGGATCTCTTTCTCGCAGGTAATCCGGCCGGAGCGTGGCGTTGCTCGATCATCCCCATCTAGCGCCGAGGTTAAAGAAAGAATGGAGGTATGAAGATGCTCCCCCTCTCGGACTTCATGGTCTGTTACATCGCGATGTATAAACAACTTCACATACTTCATCAGCTGGTTCGAAGTACATTTTCTGCTCGGTATTAATTACAAACGCGCGAAACCAAATTTCCCTAATATTTACATTTCCAAATATATCGTGAGGTAAAGAAATAAAATCAACCAATTGCTCTTCAACAATGTACAACACCAAACAAACAACAAAAGTGTGCCACGCAACACTGCTCTGTATCATCCATTTCCACGCACTCCCACTTAATTTAGGCACAAGCCCCGGGGCCGCTCCACCGGTACAGTGACCAGGCTACGAACCTGGTGATTGATACATCACAGTTCGACTTCTGGCGAAGCCAATTTGTCATTTTTCGACAGCTTTCAGACCGGTACAGGGGACCCCCCCATTCCCTACCCAATCAGCATCCGGCGACTCCCCCGGTGGCAAAGCCGCCGAGGCGTGAGGCTGGCCCCTCACATCTAACGCCCAGGTTCAAAATGCGTGAAGCAATTCCTCCAGTCCTTTAAACGTCTAGTTAAGTAAAGAGATGAATTCGCCCTATCTTAATCTCATTGCCACTCTAGTGCCTGTTACTACGGTCCGCAATGATCAGTATACTTTTAAGTTAAAACTACGTATATGAAATTCTCAGCATTAAATAATGGATTAAAATGTTCACATTCGATCAGTATGAGAAGTGCAAACCCATCTAGCCGACAACGGGTGCTCAGTACTATGGAAACAGTTCCAACCCTAACCGCGGTATTTTTAACAGCACATTACTTAGGGTGAACTTAGGATCGCTGGTGGAAGGGGGAGATTGCACCAGGCTGAACGGGTGGCAGCTGCTGTCACACGCGTTTGCAAGCTACCCTGAATACTATCACCACGACCACTAGTCACGTTTCATACCAGGGGTTTGTCGACACTCTTTTTAGAGTGCACTGAATATTGCACTGTTCTTGTTCAAACGTGTTGCTGTGGCAGATAGTCGACATAGAGATTCTATGTCCGGGATTCGATTCCCGGCAATCACTGGATATTTCAGCCACTACTGCCAGAACAGGTCACAAAAGCTACCCAGGATTATTACAGGCCAGATCTGGGAGCGTACAGAACCTTATCTCCATACCCTCTACAGGCCATGCATAACACAAACCAAACCAGTGGTCGGTCCTGCTTCGTACGCAGAAGGTTCAGAGGTTCAAATTAGCAGAGTGGCTACGCTGAAGTTTACAATGGACCTCCTCGTTCCCTTCAAACGCTAGTATGGCACCGAAAATCAGGCCTGTGTCACTTGTCTACACTCCTTCCAAAACGTCAGTTACTAATTACCCAACAATTCGATGCTACAGACAGCTACTGGCCGCTTCGTTATACAACATAAATTACAGCAAGCACTGTCTCTCTTCTGACGCACAAAAAACTAGCCTCAGATGCAGACTTGTGTTAGCTTATTAAAGTGTTATTTCAACTGCCCCAGTCGTTTAACGTCGAATGATATACGAGAGGCGATATGCAGGCCCACGGTGTTGCAGTTTTTTATCTTCAGGACCAACTTAATTTGGGTAAAAGTACTGATACCGAATGAGGAGTCTGCAGCAGTTATCGTGGCAGCTGTTTGCGCTGGGGAAGGCTGAAAATCCATTTTGTGATCGGTAACCAACGTATTCCAGTTAAAAATACATTAGGCTGAAGTGCAGTGGTCTATGTGGTTAGCGCTGTCTATAAATCTGACTTCAGGCTTCTTATAAACAAACACTTAATAAATTGTGACCAGTGGAAAAAAAAAGGTCATGCAGTGACAGAAATTCATGTTTTTTTTTAACAGGATATGTATATTTGACCGCGAACTTCGTCGTCATTGTTTAAAGACTCTACCCACTTGGGCCAGTCAACTGCATTCTCTTGAGCACGGGGCAATGATAATCTCATCAACTGTATACACCTACCTGTAGCACACGCGATCAATGCAAAAATCATTATTAAAAACTCCCTACACCGAATCTTCGTTTCATAAATGTTACTGAACATATTCATTAATCCTACGCAAGTACCGTACCTTGGTACCAGAGGCTCTGCTGGAACAGCAAGTAAAACTCGAGTTTTATAATTGGTATGGAGGTAACTGTATGTCAGGTGTGTCCAACCCTTTCCCCCGAAAGGGCCACAACCGTTACTGTGGAGCGGCTGGTGGACCGTAGGTGTAAAATTCACACCACTTAGTATCCTTAATAGCCCAAAGTGCTGAGTAAATTTCATACCACATATGCAATTTACATTTTTAGCCGCAGGCCGCGTAACACAAACTGTCGGGCCACGGATCGAATATCCCTGCTCTATGCTGTCTTAACCTCGACAGCCACGCATTGCTTTCCAGTGACTCGTAAGCGGGGGTTCCTGGTTCAATGTCGGCCATCAGACTGGGTGCCCTCAAGTGCTCTTTTTCGTCGCTTTCCTTAGTCCCTCCAAACAAAGCAAATACCTTAAATTCGACCATGACCGTTGCCTTCCACATCCTTCCCAAATCATGCATCCTACCATTCGAAGCTGCATACTGTGTCCTTAAATAAACCATAAATAACCATACCGCGGCACTAAATGGCGATGGGACGGCCGCTTCACGCCTAGGATGTATCATAACTAATACGGAATGAGGTATCAATGGGGTCATAAATACCGTCCTAATGTGACGGTGTTAGATATCACGCCTCATCACTCTTATCTGTGTGCGATTTTCGAAGAATCTACCTACAAATGTTAGGGACTGAATTCAATTGTGTACTCGAAGCATGTGCGTGTAAAAAAATGCCGCGATAAGCGGTGTTTGTAATACAGAAGATGTTTCAATAGGCAGGGCACACCAGTATCTCTTTGTATTAATGAGCGAGCGACTGCAACACGGTCTCTTCTCCGTGGATTGCGCGCCTATTCAATAGTTTCCAGTCCGGCCCGTGAGTTACATAATAACAAGGTGGGGAAAACGGTGAGGAGAGGAACGACAGAGAGAGAGAGATATATACTGGATTAAAATGGGAAGCTGCAAACTAGCTGGACCGGTGTTGCTGCATGTCCATACAGTGTTGCCACACCGTACAATGTGGGACAGAAGGACCAATTGTTAATGAAAATGCATACACAAACTTTAAAATCAGAAATAATTACTTGTTTAACGAATATGGCAATACTGTGCAAACGCCATATAAAGTTACAAATTTGTCTTGGCCTGTTACTTCTCCTCGTCGCCACCACCATTCTCCATGCACGACCTTCCGATAAGATGAGAAGCCTAGAACTACGTTTCCCCCAGCTTTGAAAGGTGGAGGGTAGCTTCCAGGAAATGACGAGTAACCCACAATACGACGGGTTCCTAAACACAATGTGGGGAAAGGCTGGTGAGAGTCATGGCAAACGTAGTGACAGCAGCTGCCTTTTTAAATATAGCCAATATAACAGGACTGCTATCCATGCAAAAACCTTACCCGAACTTTTAAATTAACCATCTACAATACTACAGTGTTTTCAGTCTACCCTGAAAAAAAGACCATAACCTCTCACATGGGCGTGCGCATCTCGACATAAAACTGGTAAACGAATCAGGAACAAAAGTAAATTTCGCTATCATTTAATCGACGGAATTTCTTGTAAAATAAATGTGTAAATACAATGTTTCTGTAAATGGCCCACTTCATGCAACAAAAACACAGCGCTATAATACTCTGTTACACAAAGGAACTTCAGAGCACAAAAAGAAGTGCTGAAACCTTCTTGGATGCGATACCATCTAGCCTTACTGGTGTCTACAAAGGTTTCGGAGGAACATGCTGCCTCCATTTTTAGTGTTGAAGTGTATAATGTACGGAAGTGGTTGCGGGCAAAATGCCAATTAGCAAAACTCGCAAATTTCACATTTTATTGACGCGTATTATTCCTCGGAAAACTATATCAACATTACAGGTATTATACATACAGGTTCAGTTCCTGCCCCTAAAAAGTCACAGTGTTTCCATTAAAAAGCCCAAATGTATAAAGCTGTTTAAGAACATAATTCCTGTTAACTGTACGAATCAAACATAGGGAACGGGTGGGTATACTGCCGCGTCTTTAGTTCTGTAAAAGGTGGTATATACAACACCCAATCAGATTTAAAAAGTTAAACCCAAAACAAAGACACTACCCTAACCTGCCTTAATCTTGTCAATTATGATTTAAGAAATACATAGCTCTATGTCCTCTAATATAGAAAATACATTATTGTACTACAGATTTGTGCTTTAAATCAACAACGTTAAAACAATGTTCTAACAATACCTCTACATGGCCAAACTGATCATACTGTGTACACATGCAGACACTTTACAAAAGGAATGAAAATAACGCCAGTAACGAAATAACATTACACTCCTCGCTTATTAAAACTAGTGTGTCTGTTAAAGGCATGACTAACCTCATATAACCCCAGCGTTAAAACTTTTCAAGGACAGTAGGCATTCAGAATTTTCTTTGCATGCTTTCATGTCTCTCCACAGCTTCCAGACCAAGGGCAATGTTATGACGTCACGTGAATGTGAGCACGTGGTCAGCAGCAGACGTTTACAGTACGCACACCCATCGAGCAAAAGGGGAGGGGTTGCCCATAGCAACCAGGTACAATCAAATCATGACAACATAAACTGGCACAACTATACATTAATAACTACAGTTCAGTTTGATCTGAATTAGTATATTCCTCAGTTACTTCTCACAGACATGGTGTTTACAATATAAAGAGGGAGAAGTGATATGAACAGTAACAGAGGTCAAAGCTGTCACTGCACATTTCTGGTGACAGCAATGAGAAAAGCAATTTGAAAATCTATCCATTAGTTTAAAAAAAACAATGGATTATGCATACATACCAAATAGCATTACAACAACATAAAATATTGAAAAAAAATGGCATTTACAGCTGTACACGTCACTTCCGGATTTTTTATTAACAGAAAATCCTTCTGATCGCACTATGGCCCTGGGGTCGACTCAACCTCTAACAGAAATGAGTACCAGTAGTATCTCCTGGGGGTAAAGGCGGCCGGTGCATAAGGCTGACAACCTACCACCATCCTGTGCCATTGTCAGGAAATCTGGGAACCTTAACTTCCTGGTACCCTCTGGACCTGTAATTGAACTGCTTTACCTTTACCTTTTAAACGTCACTTCCTATAATTCCATAGACTCAAAAACCAAATACTAAACATAAACGCACAGTTTATTTCTTGTGCAATTTCATCTGGAATCAATTCGTGTTTCAACTTTCATGCATACCAATACCAAACTAAAGGAAGGCTAACCCTATACAATCTTGTAAATACTACACAAATAAGTTAATTTTCTACTTGACAGAGCTATATACAGTATCAAAACAAAAACAGGTTTCTTGCCAAACTCTCCTACACATGCAGTTCAAACTCACAACACAGGGGTGTAATGCAGCTTACCTTAGGCGTGTCCGGAGTCTGGGCATGACTTTCTGACTGTCGCCTATGTTTGTTTGGTGTAACCGACTGCCGTTGTTTCTGGTGTTTCTCGGCGCTATTAACCGTACTAGCGATTGCTGGCCGAGACACGGACTTGAACAAGCGCCCTTCTTGGACCACGAGCCCGCGATCAACGGCGCGTTTTGCCGAGATCCTCAACAACGATCTAAAATCCACATCACCTGACGCGAGATTCACCGCATGAGATTGCCGGATATATTTTTCGATACTTTTCAAAGTTGATCCGTCTCTTTTACCAAGTTCGCGGGTTGCTTTCGCTATCACTTTTGATAGATCTGTCCCTTTGGTCACGTTTAGTTGCCGACTTTGTAGGCCACCGGGGTCTTTGTATGAATTCTGGCCCTTGTTGAACACTTTCAGTACACTGCCTTCTTTGACAGCATGCTCTAAATTGTCTGCAATCACATCCTCGCTGAAACTGTGATGCTGACGGATAGCACTGCATATCCTTTCCACCGATGGTCTCTGCTTCTGAGTTCGGATCTTGTGAATGGCTTCCAAGATCCACGTGGTCCATGTTGCGTGACTCACCGGTTCTTGATCTTTCATGATAACGACTATTAATCGCTGGATATTAAACCAAAATTATGTCATTGAGTTGTCCACATTTCCTAGCCACCGTTCAAAAACATCACTGCACCAAACACGTTCACATGTTTTTCCCTCATTATGTGACAGGCTCCGGGCGGGAACGCATAGCAACGGGGTCCCGCCTTTCGCCTCGTCCCGCTCTTCTTTCACTAAATCTTAACGACAGCAACAAACAATCATCTGGAAATAAAAATGGCATTTCAAAAATAAATAATTTAAATACATCTGCAAGAAACAAATTATAAAATTATCCCTAAACAAAATTTGTGAACAATCTGTACCTGCCACCTTAAAAGGAAAGCAGTAGTGATAACTATGTACGTCGGAACTCTACCGCTGCAGCAGGAATCTGAGTTACAAACACTAACGACTCTTCTGGTGTGCTCTTATTAATTATATTTCCTTTCAGTTATACACAAGACACTACCTCGCACAATATACATCTTTACAAAAATTATTTGCATCAAATGATGACGAAACATGTCTTTGCTATACCGGTCGTAAGTCGACTCAACAACGCAGAAAGCACCGCGGGTCTCCCCGTCCCACTGCCCAGGGAGCGTCAGCATACTTGGGCATGCCCGCACCCCCTAGACCGTTCCCCTTAGCGGAGCTACAGCTGCCACAACCACATTTAATACCTTCAATTTTACATGAAATTACGATACATTCGCAACACTAAACTCCACAAGACGATTAAGCACAGTTTCAACATTAATATCATAACCAAGCGACATGGATTGTGTCAATCGTATGCAACCACTTCGAGATGCAGTACAAGCTCGCACGATAGCCAGTGTCCGAACTCGAGTCGAGCAGCCATCTTGGGCGGTTTTACCGATTCTAAATTCAGGTCAATTCTTCCTCCGTTGAATCGCGGTACCAACATAATAAAACATTAAAATAAACCACTTAATATTAGCGATGCCGGACTCAACGTATCGAAAGCTGACGACATAGTGATCAATGAAATAAATGCTTCCAAACAACCAGCCAGCACACACAACCGGACGCGCCAACTAACTGATCAATCTATGCTTAGCGTGCATGAAAAAAAACACTTTCCTCACTTCCCACAGCACTCTACGCATTCAAGCAGACTTACCTTAAGTGTTATATCGTTCTATTATTATATTTACAGTTTCATTTGTTTCCACAAACAACGTCTAACAACATTAATTTACAGAAATAGAGTGAAACACTACAACAGATTACCGAATCAACAAAGGTTTACACTTCTGACAAGATGGCTACCGCGCAACCATACAGCAACGTAGCCAGTGAGGTTAAGGAGAATCTAGAGTTTGATCCACGGCGGTAAACGAATTTCAAATTACATTACTTCACAGATTACTTCTATATATTTCGAGAATAATAAACTGACATCGCTGTGTTACAAGTCAGTATTATCTGCCCATACGCATTAACTATCATGACACCTAAATAAATTCTTATCTTTATTTTGCCAACGAAAAGCGTCCTAATGAATTCTTTTGGCGGGTGATCAACGACACAAAAATAAACATGGTACGCTTAATTTCATTGGCTTCTAAGGTTTCATTACATATTATCATTGGATAAATTCTTCTAATCGGTGAGAAGTGGATAGGTATTTGTGTATGATACAGCCTGCGTAACATAAAAGAATTTTGCCCATTGGTTCAGTGTTGAAATATTACGTGATACAGAGATGATGCAAAACAGTAACTCGTTATCTGATAAATTCTTTGAGAAAACGCAAGACTAGCTTTCGAGACTGTAAAAGAGCATTTATAACAACTGTTGTACAAAATAATACCATGACGTGAATATAAATGAATGGACACATGGATGAATGCGTGTATACGATATTCCATTGTGATTGAAAGACGACGTGCGCATAAGATATGGATGTCATTGACGGCATCAATCAATGTCAAAAAGAACTGGAGGCGACTATGAGAAGAGAATGGGCTAATTCTGAAACCCGGGGCCATTCCAGTACTTTATTATATCGAATACATAAATTTTAAGGCATAAATTATTATTTTACAGGCAGTATTTAACATTTATATCAGTGACACGCATTCGTGCTAACCTGCTGAGACTACTACTGACATCTATTACCGGAACTTTGAATCATTTGCATTCACTAGTACGTGAAAGTACAGTCTGTGTTTATAAACATGTCCGAACGTAGCTTCGACTCCTAGTCCATTACAAATGATTAAACGTTTCCACTTGTGCAGATTCGTTTAAAAAGCGTAGCATTCAAAAATGTATTAAAAATTCCCCTATCCATATAATGTATACGTGAGATTTAAAGTTATCACGCTGATGACTATAAAGATTGCTGTATCCGGGTAGCAGACGACGTGTAGTTTGTTAGGTAGGTGTCAATGTTTTGCAATAATCTGTTGCTCTATTGGGTTATAAGCCCCTGAGGATGGAAGCGGAATTTTCTTCCGAAGCTTTAGAACAGAGCTACCAAATTTCATGGCAACACATCATAGAACATAGTAAACTCATGTCTGCAGATGCATGTCTTCTGGGATATGACACCGTGTCAATTGATAAGAAATTAAAAAAGATGGACTACACAGACCCTGAAGATGTAGACTACAAATTCTACCGAAACGTCGGTAAATATTTACTAGTCAGTCAGAAGTATTCTTTGAAGATCTAAATCTTCATCACCACTGGTGTGCGAACGTCAAATCTCCCATCACTTATGTGCTATAAACTAATCCTTTACTGACAAGGTAAATGTGAAAGTTCTTTTGTAGGCAATGCTCCCCGATTTGACAGTTTCCAGGCTTTGCTCGTTTGTCTTCTGGTAAGAGGAACATGTAGAAGATGATTATGGAACACTGGTGAAATATAGTGACAAGGGAACAACCAAAGAGCTCGGAGAAAAACCTATTCCCATGACACTGAACATACGGACGGATCCGACCTTCTGCTTTGAAAGGATGGCGACAGAATTAATGTGTGTTGTACTCGCATAAAGATTCAGTTCGTACCTCCTAGAGAACACGCGCTTCCAGTAGAAAGACCAATCGATGAATGCCGTATAGAGGGAAAAACTGGATGTTTATTGTAAGAATAATCTTCTGAAGCCTGGAAACCCATTGCTTGTTTACAATGGGCCATGTCCCGAGAGACTAACCCAGTCCAGGAGCTCATATCTTATTTCAGAACCATGTTTACTGAATAAACTACACTTATTCATTCCAACAGGTAACAGGGTTATTATAATTTAAATTGTTACCTTTACATGTGTGCTACATGATTTGGCCCGTACTTAGGCCAACTTCAGGCATGTCAATACAAAAATATTACAAAAGAAGAGACAATAAAAATCTAAGGGGCCCTCCTTTAGAGTCACTATTTTTATTATGTTGAAACATGGAATGTAAAATAGGAAATATTGAAGTATAAGACCCGAATAATTTAAAAAAAATGTATATATAGAATTTTTATTAGATTTAGTTCCTCGTGATTTGTAGACCAAGGTCGTATTCAAATTCTTATACGATTTTTGTGTATTTTTAATTGGCGCGGCATGGTTTCATGTAGCGTAATCTTTTGTAAAGTTTATTCTTGGGATTCTGTTTGCAAATTGCTTACCTGCAGAGAGCTTCGAAAGTCACACCCCACGAGTAAGACAAGCTTTAGATTATGTCCATCTTACAGGATACCAGGTAAGAGTGAAACTGTACTTGTGCTTAATCAACAACAACACCATGAAGGCGCATGGACCAGTGGCGTACCGAGGGGGGGGGGGGTTCAAACCCCCCCCTCCCCGAAATTCCAAAGGCCCCCCAAAATCGTGCCAAACTCAACCCGAATGTGAAAACTGTTAAAAATTGCTGAATTTAGGACTCCAACACACCAAGACATTCGGAAAAAAGGCAGCAAAATTCTAAAACTACCTAGATTCACAATTGTTTTACATTAACAATGATAACTAAATTGGTTGTAATCATAAATAGTCTTAAAGTAACAAAAATTAAGAAAGTTTTACTATATGAAATGAAATATCTTGTACCAAATTACAGCTGCCTCCAGAAACCCCAACTAGGGGGCTACTGCCCCCAGATCCCCGTTCTCTCTGTCCTTTGTCCTCATCTGAATTTGTTGAACCACCCCCCCCCCCCCCCAACAAAAATCTTGGGGGGGCGGCACAAAAAGGGTGAGGGGGGGAGACACCCAAAAACTCTTACCC
>Ga0123357_10009834_pt1 | contig 12101 bp, 11 predicted proteins | sample TergutEmb28metaG_FD_89873 | JGI IMG/M metagenome (GOLD analysis project Ga0123357, IMG submission 89873) | Embiratermes neotenicus P4 segment gut microbial communities from Petit-Saut dam, French Guiana - Emb289 P4 | ecosystem: Host-associated > Arthropoda: Insects > Digestive system > Gut ...
AAATGACCACAACGCGTTGTGGCATTTAAGAAACTGCTACAATGCGAAATTTCATGTTGTGGCTGTTTTTAAACAACCGCAACATGTTGTGGCATGTGAAGATATGCCATGATGCGAAAGTCGTGTTGTAACCACAACGATTTCCGGACTTCACGAAAATACCACAAGTTGTCGTGGTCATTACCTTTTACAGCCATGACGCGATGTGAGACAAGTTTCAACGTGCCGAATGGTCAGTTAGCGTCAGTCTAGTCAGCGAGTGATCGAACTGCAAGTTGGTGTTTTTTACAGCCATGTCCGTTGATAGTGTGAAGAAGATTTTTAATGACAAAGTGAAGGAAGTGAATGACGCAAGCAGTCATAGGAGCTTGTTGCTTGATAACAAGCATTACATTAACATTTTACGGGAAGTTAAGGAAGCTCAGATATTGCGAAAGAATAACCAGCCACTGACTTTGAAACATTACCGGCGTCTTAAAAGATACAATGTCATAAAGATCGGTGATACGCAGAAAATTACTGAAAGTGGTTCAGGCACAAATGATGATTCAAACATTCGTTATTACTGCAAGATGGAGGAGCTGTTTGATGTCTTGGAAACAGCACTTGTCAACATAGGACAAAAAAGGACAAGAGGTAAGATATTGTTTTGTTTGTGACTCGCAAAATCATTCTCTTTATCTCTTCGTTTCTAAATTTTTGTTTCTTTCTTTCAGTCATGGAAGTTGAACTGAAAAAGAAGTATTGCAACATTACTCGACAGTTGATAGACCTTTATTTGGCACTTTGTCAGCAGTGTGAGTTGAAGGAAAAGACACCGAAACGGGAATTAGTTGTACGTCCATACCTTTCACATTACATGAATTCTCAGTGCCAGGTAGACTTGACTGATACGCAGTCTGAACTAGATCGATATTACTGATTCATTATGAACTATCAAGACCATTTAACCAAGTTCACAATTCTTCGTCCCCTGAAGGGCAAAACCACCGAGGAAGTGGCCTATCAGCTAATGGACATCTATTGTATGTTCGGTGCCCCATTCATACCGCAGGGCAACAATAGCCATGAATTTGCGAACAAAATAATACAAAACTTGGCTGATATGTGGCCAGGAATGAAGCTCGTGCATGGAAAGCCAAGACATTCTCAACGTCAAGGATCAGTTCAAAGATCCAACCAAGTTATTTGAGATATGCTGGTTGCTTGGATGTCTGACAACAACACAAAAACCAGGTCTGAAGGACTATGGTTTATCCCAAACAAGAAAAACCAAGCTTTGCATTCAGGCATCAAGACAAGCCCTTATGAGGCTATGTTTGGAATGGCGCAGAGGTTCGATCTTGGGGATTCTCCGCTCACTGAAGACGTACTCTTCAATGGAAACTGAAGAAGAACTGGAACAGCTCTTTAATGCAGGAATGAATAATGGTCGAGAAAAGGAAGACAAGGAAGAGACCAACCAACAGGTTAGAAAAGCTGAAGATGAAAATCAAACCAATGACACTTCAGAAGAAACAGTAGATAAGAAAGGCAACAAAAAAGTTTACTGTCCGATTTGTGAGGAGGAGTCATCAGGCGCTCACAAGTGTTCAGTGTGTGGCCAGTTTGTTCACGCTATTTGTGGAAGTTACAGTGAAAACAGTGAGAGTTTTGGACTGAAACTCACTTGCAGCATGTGTAAGGAAGAATCGAATCAGCATTGAGCGAGAAGGTGCAAAATCTGGTCGCGAACAACAAGCTCAAAAATGGTTTCTCTCTCCAACTCAAGACTTTCAGCAGTTGATATTGGGACAAACGTTGTGATCAGGGTGCCTGACCTTGATCGAGGACGTCTAGCCCCCAGAAATGTCCTAGCAGTTGTTGATATCAACTCTTCTGGGCTTTATCTGTTGGACACAAAGGAAGGCCAACTTGAGCGGCCGTATGCTCGCAGTGAAATCACAGCTGCTGACAACAACTTCATCGAGGCACATGATGTGCCCTCAAGTTCACTATCTCTTCGGTCAGCCTCAATGATAACGTCTGGAAGTAAGCAGGGATTTGTAAGCTGCCATTATAAGAGGCACTGCATCAATAAAAAGTGCAAATGTCTTTAAAAAAATATAAAGTGTAATTCTATGTGTCATTCTAACAGCTCCTGCAAAAATAAAGAAGCTTCACCATTGTTCTTCATAAGGCCTACGTTACATGTATTTTTTATCAATAAATTACTAAACTTATAAACAGTTCATTTAAATGGCATTTCGTGTTGTGGCGCTTTCAGTCATGCCACAACGCGTTGTGGTTGTTTACAAACAGTCACAACAAGCAATTTCATGTTGTAGCCGTTTCTGTAATGCCACAACGCATTGTGGTCGTTTTTTCCACTCAGTGAGCGTTTTCAATCTTTGAGCGTAACATATATATCATTACAAAGTATGATGTTAGCCTATTTTGTCAGGTTAAATTAATAAGAAAAGACCATCATGCCTTGAAAGTGTATTAATCATCCCAACACATTCTGTTACTTATGTGGTTCCTTCGCAACAAAAGCTCAGCGATGTACACATCACAGCAGATCTTCATAAATTGTATCAGTTATACTTTGGCTGTCCATTAGGTTATCAAGATAAGGAGTGGGCACCTCGTTATGTTCCATTGGATTATGTGACTGCATGAACAAAAGAAAAAATGGCAATGCCTTTCACTTTACCTATCATAAGGCTGGAGCCAAAGAATTACGTTGATGACTGCTGTTTTTGTTCTAACAGTGTTACTGGTTTGTCAAGAAAGAATAAGCATAGAATTGTGTACCAGAACCTAAACTCGGCAATGACGCCAATCCCTCACAATGAAAATTTACCAGTTCCAGAGCCTACAGCGAATGGACTGGCATTTTAGAACAAATGGAATGTGAAGATCATTCTTCACCTGCAGTCATTCACCACTTTTATGATGCTCAATACAGCGCAGAGGAGAGGACTTCAGAACAGAAACAATTTAATCAGCAGGAATTAAATTATCTCATTTGAGACCTTTTCTCTGTCAAAAGAAAAAGCAGAACTTCTTGCTTCTAGACTTAAGGCAAGAAATCTTTTAGAGAATGATTTCAGAGTTTGCCACTACCAAACAAAGAATAATGTTTTGAAAACATTTTTTAGGGTAGATGGCCTCTTTAAGGAACTGAAATGACATTTGGCAGCTTTGCATCAACTACTCGCAGCGAAGTCTGAAAACTGTCCTTCTCCCTAATGGAAATTCCAAACCTCCCATTCTGATTGCTCACTGTGGACACTTAGAGGATACATATGATAGCATGAAAATACTATTAAAGGCAGTTCAGTATAATGTTCACCAATGGAACAACTGTGGAGATGTGAAGGTGACTGGTATGTCGATGGCTATGCAAGCAGACTTTATGAAATTCTGCTGCTTATGTCTTTGGGATAGTTGCCCTGCAGTCAAACATTATGTCAAGTATGGCTGGGAACCAAGGAAGACTTATAAGCTGGGAAAAGACAGTGTCCAATTCTTGTTAATTCCATGAAAATATTCCTTTCTTTTCTCCATGTAAAACTCTGGTTGATTAAGTGCTTAGTGAAAGCCATGGCCAAGACACATTCAAAAGGATTCCAATACCTGAGTAAAAAATTTCCCAACATTAGCACTGCAAAACTGAAAGAAGTTATGTTTGTGGAACCTCAAATCCAATAAATCATGGAAGATGAGACCTTTGTAGAAAGTGTGAGTGACACAGAACAAGCAGGTTGGGAAAGCTTATAGTGGGTTTGTGCAAACTTCTTAGGTAGAAAGAAATCTTCTGATTTCAATGATGACATCCAGAAACTTCTGAATGTGTATAAGGAAATGGGATGTCACATGTCAATTAAAGTTCACATTTTGCATTCACATTTAGATTTCTTTCCACAAAGCCTTGGTGAAGTTAGCGACAAGCAAAGTGAATGCTTTCACTAAGTTATTAAGTCAATTAAACACCACTATCAAGGTTTCTGGAATGACTCTTATGATGGCAGATTGCTGCTGGATGTTGTATCGGGATGCTCCAGACTGGTGTACCACAGAAAGAGAAAGTCATCACATTTTTAACTTTTGCTTTCAGTGGAACTAATGATGTAGTTTATACCAGATTCTTTTTTATGTCTTGGAAGTGTGCCTGTGTCTATGACTTACTACAATTTTTGTGAATATAGAGCTTACGTTGTCCTGTAAAAACTACACATGCTAGGAAAAATCTAAAAACATTTTCATAATCAGCATGAAAATTAGGCTAGAAAAGTATATTTTTATTTCTGATTATTAAAATAAGTTTTATTTTGTGGACCAGTGTAATTTTATCTAATATCCCATCACTGTATTTGCCAAATATAAGATGCTTCCCATGAACAATCTTTAATTTTCAGCAAAATCTAACAACCTCTACAGAACACTTTCAGTTTTGTATGTGATTATTAGGTGATCCCCCCATCTTTCAGATGATAATTTATGAAAAAAGTCTCATCTTATTGTCAAGTAAATACAGTATACAGTCAGTATATATTATTATAAGTGCTTAAAATAAAGGTGTTAAGTACCCTTTCAGTTAAATAAAAATTTAAATACATGTATCTTCCTGTGATTCTTGATTGGTCATATTCTAGATATGAATACGAACATGGTCCAACAATTCAGTTCTAGACTTGAATTCTTCAAGACACATGACACATGCATATTCAACTTTTATATCTGGCACAGTTGTACTGTTCCTATTTGAATTTGGGGATTCTGATGGCAATCCATCACTGGATATGAATTTGGCTGCATCATAAGATTCTGCTGGGAGCAAAGCTTGCAGTTCTGTTGAATTTACTCCATTCAAAACACCTTGTGCACCAACAGTTTTTGAAGGGTCCCCTTTCCTTTTCGCAGCCTTCGCAGCAGCAGCAAGCTGATCACTATGCTTCACAATATGTGCACAAAGTGCTTCTCTGTCTGCACTCACATAACCACATAACTGACAGCTGTCTGAGTTCCGAGCTGCATGTACCCAGCGTACATGTTCACGTAAAACCACCTTTTGATTAAATGCTCGGAGACAAAGTGGACAGACATGAGGACGTTCCCCTGTGTGAATACGTTCATGTTTACGAAGAGTTCCCCCATCACGAAAAGCCTTCCAACAGTAGCGGCAACCATAAGGACGTTCCCCAGTGTGAATACGATTGTGAATAAGATGACCCTCACGACTTGCAAAGCCTTTTCCACAATGCTGGCACAGGAATGGGCAACTACGTGTTCCTTGAGCTGCATGTCTACGACCATGCTCCCACAGTCCTTGTCGACTGGAAAAGCTTTTGCCACACTCATTGCATGTATAGGGTGTGTCACCAGTGTGCTGGGTGCGCCGATGCTCATCCAGTGCTTCACGATCTGCTAAGCTAATTCCACACACCTCACACACCGAGGGACGCTTACGATGGATCCACATATGCCTGGACAAACAGCAAACATTCTGCAGATAATACTCAGAACATGGACAAATGGTAGTTTGATGAGTACATAGTGTATTTGGTGTATAACTGACTTAATGTCTTGACAGTGGTGTGAAAATGTAAAAAATATAAGTGATAATATAAACAAACATAACGTTTCAAAAACTCTCATGCATGGGCTCTTGTCAAGGCACTAGATCAGATACTGGATTGGCTGTGCTGAGAGCTTGTTTATTCTGTATGAAATAGATAACCACCACAGAACATCTAAACATTTAAATAAAGGCATTTTTCACTCAATCCAGACTGATTTCAGTTAATGATAAGAGAATTTAACAGAATTTTATTTTTTGTCTCCTTACATTATGTTGGGAAACTTATTATTAGTATAGTACAGGGAAACTTTGTTACATGTTTCGGTCAATAAAACACTCACCACCAAATGAAATAAGGACAGATACAAAATTAAAATACACCCAGCCCTTGTTTTACACCTTAGTTAGATTCCTGATTAAGTGGGCATAAATCAAAAAGGCATAAATAAAAAACATTTCCATCAGAAATAAGAGAAAATGAGAAAGCACAAATTAAAAGTGAAAATTCAGCAAGGGGTGTTAAAGTACAAAGCCATAAAATGACCGGAATACAGTAAGGGGTTATAAGACGTTCAGGCAAAAAGTATTCATTCATTATTGCAACATTCTTGTGTGGTGTTTTGTAATTAATAAATGTGATACGTTACTGTCTCACACAGCACATCAGTAACATTATCATCATCATAATGCACACTATGTTACTTACCATGTTGAAAGGGTGGGAGGGGGAAAAAAAAAAGGAAATATTGTTGTGACTAAAACAGCCATCTTTAAAACCAGAGCATATTCAGTGTACACTTTACACTTCTCTTTCAATTTTTTAAATTTTTGTTTATGTACTAACCTTGTTATTGAAGTTGTAAAAATTAGAAGTATATAAAACAAGATTGTAAAGGAGCAATCCATACAAATTAGCACAGTTTCTAAATGCAGACTGCTTCACCGTAACATGCTGAATTCAAAATCAAGTATATATAGAATTCAGAAAACTCAAACATTTACTAGTGTGGCTGATTGCTTTATTGTTGTTGCAACAGTTGTCTATAATTATCATAATTCCCATTGTTAATATGATCAATATGCTTCTGTGGTAACATTTGTTCCTCTGCTACACTGTTACCAACTGCACAAAATTAAAAAAAACATATGATGTTTTCCATGTTCTATGCAATATACTGATATACAACAGGGAAACAAGCAACTGCACAATTAACAACAAAGAATCATTTGTCACTTTTCATATATATATATATATGTTATAACATTTAGATAAAAAGTATTTGTAATTAGTCTATATTTTAGATATCTTTAACAATTTTAATAAAAACAATGTATCCTGACTCCTCATATGCTCATCTTCAACAGAATCTGCCATTACTGTATTCCTTTGTTGAAGGTGTCTCTGATGATTGCCAAGCTAAGGCCGAAACATGTTGGAGGCATACTGTAAAGTGACAATTATTTTTTGTTAAAACATGCAATAGTTGGATTAAATGCTGTATAAAAAATACAAAGTGAGAGTGGTCTCCAGTGGCCTAACATACACTTCAAATTTAATGAAAAGTTTTCCATTGGTTTACGTAGCAATATGCATACAGACAGGCACCACACTCCTTTTCTACACTCTTTTCTTGTGCCATGTGCAATTTACTAGTAAAAGGTAAAGTTGTCCCTTCCCATTCCTCAGTTTGAACATTCTGAAAAAGTGAAGGATACAAGTACAGGGTGCGGCAGAAAGAACTCCCCTATTTGAGAAGCGAATAAATTCAAAACCAAAGAAGATACAGCAAATGTTTTTCTATTTCTGGAAATAACACAGAATGCCGTTTTACATCAACATGTTTTGAACAAATCATCACTCAAGTGGCGGCCTTGAATATTGATACACTGATGTAGCCTTTCGGTAGTTGTCCATGACCTTGAGAATCATTTCAGGTGTAATGGCAGCAACTTCTTGTCGTATCGCCTCCTTCAGAGCTACCAAAGTTTGTCCTGTTTGTCTAAAGTTTGATACCCAACGGTAAATCGTTTTCTTATCAGGAACAGCCTCCTGTCGACCAAGCACAAAGCGGATGCGAAATGCATGCTGTGTTGATACTGGTGAACCGCCATTTTTTATAAACTCCTCAACAATAAAGGCTTGATGTTCTCCCAACCACGCCATGGTGTACACTGAAAACGGCACGTACACCGGTGTTCGACGACACGCTCCCCACCCGAAGCTATGACCCTCCCAAATCAGGGCGTTCTTTCTGCCGCACCCTGTATATTGCAGTAAAATGTTTTTGTGTTACCATTTTGAAGTATATATCATGGTAGGAGTATTCCTGTTGCAGTAGTTTCTAGTGATAGCATCTGCATGGAAGCTTGCTGGAGATGGGTAGGAGGGTGGGTGGTGTGACTGCATAAAATTATTCATAGTGTAGAATACAGTCTGAAGATGGCAAAACATAACAGTCCACTATTTACAGTACCCTTGTATATGCTGTTTGTGCATGTGTGTGTGTGTGTGTGTGTGTGTGTGTGAGTGAACTTTGAACTTATAAACCAGGTGACCTATTTTAATGAAATTGGTAGGAACATTATGACACTAAAGGCCGATCCAATGCCGTGTATTTTAATTTCATACTATTAGACATAACCTGGCAGACATGCAAACTCATGACGTAGCAGCAGCCCATACTATGGGATCCTAAAATTATATATGTTAGTAGAACTGTAAAATATAAAATAACGACATAGTTGTCACGCTGGCATTTTCTTTAGCTTTCAGTTGGCTGGTAGTAGCTAATGAATCATTCATGGGCACTATGAAAGTGAAGTGTGGTATGGGTATAAATCGTAAACATTTCTACACATATTTGAGTATGAAATACTGTCTCTGTACTGTGTATCAACAATTACAAAACACTGCTACACCACAAAACTCTGCAGTTATATGTGACCTTCATAAAACAAAACAATAACATTATTTCCCAGATGTGTACGAACAGAAATGTATGCAGTGGGAAGACAGCATAAGTTGCAGTATGTGTTACGTGTCCAACATATTTCCATCTTCAGTGGCTGGTAACCATTTCAGTAAAGGCAACAATATATTGTAATTATAATGATGTGAAAGATTACCTATGCAGCTTCTGTTTGGAGGTAAATCGTTTCTCACAGTCTGTGCAAGCATGTTTTCCAATTTTGGCAGGCTGTGCAGCATTCAAACTAGGGTTCACAGACCATGGGTTGGTCTTGAATCTTTCAATCTTCTGCTGCTGGTGGTGCTCGTGGAGTTGCTGGTTTCGCTCTGGAGTTCCTACCACTTTTCCAAGACAAGTTTCCCGGTGCTGACGCAGGGATATATCTTCAGGAAACATTTCCTCACACTTATCACATTCTACTGGGCTACCCCAGTGGTCCTGGTGCAAGCGTGCATGTGATTCTAGGGCTTTCTCACGTGCAAATGCCAGTCCACAATGGCGACAGATATGTGGACGCTGACTGTTACGAATGGAAGGCTGGGGGTGTCCTACTACTGGAGGACCACTGTATGTTTCTTCTATTGAGGGACACTTATCTGCTGACACATATGGCATTGGTTCTACTTTAACAGCTGTTTCTCTAAGTCCATCAGAATTGAAATTAAAGTTTTGAGTTCTTGTTGTGTAGTCAACTTGTGTTACATTATCATAATTACTAATGTCACATGCTATTTGGTTACTGTTTCCAGGTTCTGCTGAATTTGTGGAAGTGAAGACATGACATCGCATTCCTTGTAAAGTCCTAACAGATTCAATAACAATTCCTGAACTTCGTCCATAATGAAACTCAGAAATATTTTCACTTATATGTGTAGTCTGAGAGCACCGTTCAGGTTCCAGGGGCTGACAAGTAAGTTCAGGATTACTTGATGTAACTGGTGTTTCAAGATTCTGATTCTGAGGTAACATATTTCCATCCCACCCATTGTAAGATGAGACTGGTTCACCTGAGACTTTATGGGTAATTGATTGATTTGATTGTGTGGAGTTTGTTGGTAGGAAGTAATTTGATAATGGAGGAGGAATGGAAGTGCTAGAAATGTGCAATGCACGTCCAGGAATGTATGTGTGAAGCTTCATGTGATTTGTGAGACTTGTTGGTCGTTGGAAATCAGCACCACACTGAGGACATCTGTGTGGCCGTTCCATCTGGTGACATACCATATGGCTCTTAAGGTCTGCTTTTCGGCGGAATAGATTGCCACAAATCCTGCAAAATAATTCAGATTATAATCTGCATAATAAGCTTCAGTATGGTCAGCTGAAAGCGCAGGAGGTTTTTTTTTAAATAGAATTCATCCCATTTTGTCCTTGAAACAGTCAAAACTACATCACATCATCAGTCCAACACAAGTACATATCCTTAGAAAAACACTGCATGTTTTGGATTCAACATTCCACCATGAGGCTAAATACAGACTCAGTTTGCAGGGAAAATGCAACTCATAATACTGAATTAAAATTAAAATTTTTGCTAATTTTGCATATAACAGTTTCATAGTTTTACTAATATTGTGATGTGAGATCCCACAAAAAATGTAAACAAAATTTATAATGTAGTATTATGAGCTGCATATTACTTAAAATTTGAGGTTGCCTTTGGCCTGATAGTGGATCATTGAATCCAAAACAGGTACAATTTTTCTAAGAATATATAGGTGTGTTCAACTCATGATGTGTTGTTGTTGTGATTGGAGTTTTTTTATTTCAGTAAACCTGCAACTCAGCATGACAACCCAGAAGACCTAAATCCCGAGTAACTTTCTTGGAAGACCTTACTGAAGCACTCACCAGACACGATTTCTTGTCACTTGGCAAACTGAATGTTTTTGTTCTAAAAGTGCAGCAGGAAAGACTAACAGTGTGCCCTGTACCAACCTCACTGTCACATGCAATGTTCTGCAGTGGCTATCACACTCCACGCTATGTTGTGGGCAGTGTAATGATTTTACTACACATATCTAGAAAGAAAGACAACTGAGTTAAAATTCTCTGTTTACAAATAATCTGTGTATCATTTCATCTTTTCAGTGTAGCAGTTCACAATCGCATCACTTCCTTTTGTGTGTCAACTGATCAACACACAGGGAAGCAGATTCATTTACTATCCTTGACTATCCTATCCACTTACTGTACAGTTAACAAGAAATACAAAATCAGATAATTATATGTACAGAGATGTTTCAAAAGATTCAAAGCTCTGCGGATATTACACCATGTCAGCTGGTAAATAGTTACCAACATTTCAGATTTTAAAAGGTTGGTAACTGTTTAACAGTCAACATAGTGTAACATCCCATAAGACTTTTAATGTTCAGCAACATTGCTGTTAGAATCTCAAATCTCACAAATATACTTTCTGTTGTATAACCTGCAAGCATGAGGGCGATCCACCTGATGACACACAGTGTGATTCTCCAAGTCAGTCTTGCGCTCAAATCTCTCTCCACAGATGCTGCAGTAATGCTGATGTAATGGTGCCACCATTGCAGGCGGTGGTGGTGTTTGTGGTGCTGGTGCTGGTGGTGCTGGTGGTGGTGGTGGGGGTGGGGGTGGTGGAACAAGTGCAGTCCCAAACATACCACCAAGTTGTCGCAGAGCTTCCACTGCCATACTTCAACAAGAAAGCATACTTGTATTATTTAAAAATTAGATTGTAGTAATGGCAGGAATAAGCAGATAGTTGTTGCTGAACCATAATAAATTACCTTCTTTTCTGCCTTGTTGGCATTCTCTCCTATTGCAAAAACATGCAGGAACAGAAAGAGACAGCTGCACAATTGTTCTGTCTATTGCATTGTAAATAATGAACTTTTACAGCCATGACAGTATTACAAAACAAGCAAATGTTTGCATATCCAGTTACTGTCCTTGTGTTGTGTTGTTTATTGCATATTGTAGCATATCATTAGCCTTTTTTTTTATTTATCTCAAAATATGTTATTAATTGTTACTATATGTGCTATAGGATGATGGAAATCAAGTGGTAGATGGCTGTATCTTGTAAACATAATGCTAGATTGTCACAATTGTTGCACCAATTTAAAACCATTTAGTGCCAGGTTTCAACATAGGCCCCAACCTTTGTAACCTGGAAGAAAAAGACTTTTCCTTAAGAAGTCAAAATGTACAGCAGAAAAAGCATCACAAATATATTGTTAGAGTTCATCAGTTGTTCTCAGTTTTGATTGGAAATCAACTACAGAAGTTTTTCAACAGGTTGGGATTGTTGTCCTGCCATGCCAACATTATCTCTGGAAATTCCATGCAGTGATCACAATCCTTGTAGAAGAGCTGTTGAACAAAGTGGGGCTTATGTTGAAATCTGACAGTAAATGGTAGAGTATGGGCTTTAAAATGGTGAAATAAATATAGCAATGTACCTTTACATTTATGAGATACAGCCATCAACATTATGTACTCTATTTCCTTTTGTATTTGCTTTAGTTATACTGTATACTGTTTATATATTTATGAATATGTTCTTGTCACTGTTTCTCTGATTA
>Ga0123357_10009835_pt1 | contig 12101 bp, 8 predicted proteins | sample TergutEmb28metaG_FD_89873 | JGI IMG/M metagenome (GOLD analysis project Ga0123357, IMG submission 89873) | Embiratermes neotenicus P4 segment gut microbial communities from Petit-Saut dam, French Guiana - Emb289 P4 | ecosystem: Host-associated > Arthropoda: Insects > Digestive system > Gut ...
CCAAAAAAAACTACGCCCTCCGCCCCAGTCTTGGTATCTAGCTATTTAGTTTTTTTGTTTGATTTTGTTTTATTTTAATTTAATTTTTTTTGTATTTTTTTTTTTTTTTGGGGGGGGGGGGGGGTGAATTGTTGTTCCTGCGAGTTATGTTCGCTGATAATACGTGCTGCTGTAGTAGAATATACCTTTAGCAGTATAGATCTCACAACTTCTGGCACTGATGCAAGCTTCAGCTGTGGCTGCTGCTGGAGACATTTTTGATTGTCTCCCTGAAGAAAAGCCTCGTAGTTGGTACTACTCACCTGTTGGTTCTGTTTTTGGGATCTTGAAGTCTACTGCTGTTTTGCCGTGTTCGTAGGGCCAGGGTTGCACATAGAATGTAGGGACTTCCACTGTGATGGAGGAGGAGGAGGAGGAGTCAAGAGAGTAAGAGTAAAATAGATCTCATGGTATGAGATGGTTAGCAATGGCACTGGCTGGTGCCCAAGGGCAGTATTGAGTTTGATAAGCACTTGGGTTCTGCTACATAATGTTAGTAGTTAGTTGGCGTTTGTTTGGAGTACTTCGACCTGCTTCAGGCTTGAAAGTCCCCATATTTGTCAGTATAGATGAGATTTTACGCACAACTTGGATTGAGAACTTCGAAAACGAAAGTTCCAAAGAAAATCTTCGGACGAAATAGGTAAGAAGTAAAGCAGCCATACATTCGTACGCGGTGATTATCGTGTCATGAGTGGGAATGGAACTTCACAAGAAATTTCTGTCGTTGCGAAGAGAGCAATTCGGAGGCATTGAGATTGGAGGATATGAAGATGGGTCGTAGAAACAAAATTTAAGTTATTGGCCACATTGGCCTAGTGCCAGATACATTCTAGGTGTGGTGATGAATGTTTTGAGTTATTTAAATCAAGAAATCTACTGCCTGCTTGATTAAATACGGACGTCTTCGAAGAGATCTTATGTGCGGTAATTGGTTATGATGGTAGCTGCTTACTGAATCGTGTGAATTATATGAGACGCTAATCAGGTAACATCCTGATTAGATGCCTGGTCCTATAGCCCTCTTCATGTTAATTTTGCTTTAGGGAGAATAGCTTTCACTTGTTAGTACGTAACTGCGAGTTAATAATTTTAAACCAGGAATTGCCAAATCTAGCTTCACGACTCAGTGTTCTGATGGATTGTGATTTTCCAGAGTAGTGAAGTTTGCTGTTTTCTGTGTTGAACAATGTAACTTTTGACAGGAGTAAGAGAAGTTTTGTCCTGAATGTTTTCTTAATATTGTCGTGTAAATTCGTGGCGATCTGTTGGGCTGCTGACTGAGAGCTGGTACTGCTGGGTAGTAAGGCGAATACGATTTGTGGTTTTGGATCGTTGACGAAGAAGATAATGACCGGTTCAGCATAGTGGTATATATGTACCACTCGCTTTAATCGTAAAAAAAAACACGAATTTTATCACAGGTTGTATGTTTCTGTCTTATTTTTCCTCTTAATGAGCCTAAACATCGATTATTTCCATATGCTGGGGGCGCGGTGTTGTCTGTGAAGTAGAATTTTATGTAGGACTACTGTTTTGGTGGCTTGGAAAGATATTTATGTCGCGTAGGTCGTCGACTCACAGCCGACTTGTAGCCCACATATCTGAACACTAAAGCATGAAAAGAGGGAGGAAATCTGATGGACATGCTGCACATGCCAGACCGACGAACTGGTGCGTCTCCTGGTGCACGAAAGACGACTATTCTTTCTTACTTTTACTTCGTACGAGTCCAGTGGTTCATAAACCGTAGGAATCAGCACGGTTTAATATACGCAAAATTCGGCAGTGAGGCGGCACTTCTGTGGTTAAATTATGTCGATGAAAACATTATTTTGCCCGTCCGTAATGGACGGGCAAAATAATGTTTTCATCGACATAATTTAACTTAAAAAACGTGTTTAGAACAGGTGGTTAAGTGGTATTTCTCAGTGAAGAATAAAGCTAGTACCACAGAAGGGGTCAGTTAGTGAACCAATCATCTAGTTGCTTTGGTAGCTGTAAGTTGTTAACACGCACTCCCCTACTTTGAAAAGTTTTTGTAACTCGAACCGAATTTGCTTGCGGGAATCAAATATCACATTGGGAGGAATGGCGTGAAAAGAAACTGCTGTGTGATAACTCAGGTATGGCGGGTGGGCATACTGCGGCTGTTCAGGTTCCAGTGTGACGGAGTTTGGATTTCAACTGGAGGCCTTATATACACGTAGTTTACCGTATGTGTAAGTAATTCGACTTGCGCCGAACCTTCCGCAATGTAATTACTGTGTAAGTCGGGTAGTGCTGTCGGTGTACTTGGTTAGGTGGGTAGCGTTGTATTTTGCTGGTTGCTGTGCCAGCCTTTTTCCTAGTAATTTACCTGAGCGGTTAAAAAAGAGTTGGCTAGTTGTCTGCTTATTTAATTCATTAGTGAGGTCTGTAGGTTGCTGATTGTTTGATGGCCATCTAAAAACACACACACGAATTGGTGCTTTAAGCGTACAGCAGTAAAGTGGCTGTGTTTTGGAGCTACTCGTTTGTTGCCCACAGTAGATGGTACTTTGTAGAGAGAGAAGGAAAGATTTTCCAGCCAGAGGTAATCGGGATGCTGTCAGGACCACCTGATATTGTCTGGCCTTGCCTGCTGGGATGTATACGGCGCCCAGTTTGAGATAGAAACCGCCTGCCCTCCGGCCTTTCCTCTGCCCTCATTGAAACTGACAGAATTGTTTCAACAGGGGCCGGGGAGGAGCAGGTAACCGCTCTCCTCTGTCACTTGCAGGAATTGTATTATACTGTACAGAATTTTGTTTCTCAGCAAAATTCTACTGCTGCAGGTTTTGTCTTCGAAAGTACTGCAAGAATCAAGCTTGTACGCTGGTTATCTCACAGAGTGCGAGGTAACTAGACTTCTTCGCTTGACGACGTCCCTGTTGAGATTTTCGCTCTTCTAGAATGTTACGCAGCACTCATGGGTAGTTTGTTACCGACTTTTGGGACAACCTATCTGTTCGATCTTTAAGGGTCAGGCAGTTGTTCCTGTAACGTTGCTGTTGTCCCCATAAACTATGTATTGCATACCGTTTGCTGTTGCGTAGTTCGGTTTAGGACCCTGACTTGGTAGATGTACACGTATTTTCTAAATTATGTGGGCGGTGATGGTGCAGTCGGTATAGCGACTTTTTGCGGGCTGGACGGTCCGGGGATGGAATCTCTGTGGGGGCGAGATTTTCCTCACATGTCCATACCGGCACTGGGGCCCATCCACCTAACTATAGAATGGGTACCGGGTCTTTCCCGGGGGTAAAGCCGCCGGGTCTTGGCTTTGACACCCACTTCCATCTGGTACTGAGGTTAAAGGAAGATTAAACCTATACATCTGCTTCCCTCTGGGCCTTCGTGGCCTGTTCTAGGCTGAACTTTACTTTATTCACCAACTGATAACATTATTTTCCTATATAAACGAGCAGTTACTGTGCCCATAAATTCGGGTCTTGTGGACGTGGTACTAAAGTCTCGGATTTCATACGGGGCATGAGTTTCTTGACCAGTTGAGTGTCTTCAACATCAATAGAAAGGACTGCTTCTGGTATGGGGTTTGTTGTTGATCAGTTTATAAGGTCGGATGCGTTCTTTGTAAGATTTGTGATTAGTGTTACACTATGAAATGGAATCACTTTTAGATGACAAATTGCAAATGCATCATTGCCAGTTCCACTGGCCGCCAGGTCTAAGGCGTGGTTCTGCGGCCGCACGCTTGCTTTTATTGCAGGTTCGAATCCCTCCGGGGGCGTGGGTGGGTGTCTGTCTCTTGTGAGTGTTGTGTGTTGTCAGGTACAGGTCTTTGCGCCGCGCCGATCCCTAGTCCAGTGGAGCCCTACTGAATGCTCATGTGTCATTGAGGTGATCGAGGAACCTCATAGAGGTAGCCTAGGCTCTTTAAGACTGTAAGCGAATTGGAGGAAGGGGCGAAATAAATTGTTGCAATAATCAGTGCAGAACAGGAAGTACGCACTCTTAAGGCGTGTCCCCGGAAATCCCGTTGACCAAATGTAGTCTTCTCGTTTGCACATTGTGGTAAGTGGTGATTTAATTGCTGCCTCAGGCAAATTTTGTAAAATAAAGGTATATTTCGAAGTGTAATGAACTGAAGACACAACGTTATACGTGTTAGTGAAGAATGACTTGGTACTGTACTTTTCAACTCATACGCACAGCACATTGTACAAATGTACTGAATATGGAATATATAATCATAACACCATCACCGTACACATTAATTATGCGGCTGATACAATATTGTTTTGTTCTACATAGAACGTCAGCAGGGTGACAGTTTACGGATTAAAAAGAGCTGTTGCCAGGGTGTTTGCAGCACACTGCCAATGTATTATAGACTATGTCTAATATATTTAATGTAAAAAAATGATATACCGTTTCCAAAGCCATATTATGTCTACATGTTCATATTTCTACTAAAACTGTAAAATGTGTCAGTGTTCTTATTACGCATCGTTGTTAGAAATTCGTTACTACTGCTAGTAGCAAAAGCATGCGGAAGTTTTGTCGCTCTAAATGACGACGTGGTTATTGCTGCTGAAACAGCGTTCTTTACAAGTAACCATAAAAGATAACGAAATGTAAAATCATTTGACGTGCCATGCGTTTTTTTTTATTTGGGCCGTCCTGTATTTCTGCAGTAGTATATGTAATTACTTAAGGTAGCAAAGGTAAAGGCTTCCCCGTTGCATACCAAGGTGGAACTTGGGGGAGGCAGAGGTACAAGACTACCCGCACTCGACCTTGGCGCCAGCAGGAGTTGGGTGGGCAACGCACGCCCTGGGCGCTTTGTCCCTTGGTAAGGGGCCCGGTATCCATTGTATAGAAGGCTGGGTGTCCGTTTGGGCTGGTCTGGATGGGAGGAAATGCCCACTTCCACCGGTGTTCGAACTCAGCTACACAGTACAGTAGTGAATCAATTTTAGAACTTTCACGAAGTTGACACTAGGCATGCGGTCATGTCCGAAGGTGCGTCATAAACACTGATTACTGCCGGCCGACAGCGGCCTGTGGGCTGTTGGTTGCGTTGTTCTATTGATGTTTGTGCATGGGATTACTCACCAGGCAACCCGGAATGTGTTTGTTCCTGCAACCAAATTCGCGGCTAATGATCACTGCAGATACATATTGCAGTGTGTATGGGCTTATGGTATTCGCTGTGAATTGAAATGGCATTTGCTAATGGTTGGTGTATCACGCGGTCCGCGTGCTCGTCATTATGGTGCTTCTATTAAGTACAGTCTGTTGCGAACATCAAAGACCCTCTGAATGCATGCTATTTAAACCAGGTATGTGTTGCAAGTGAAAGGGTCTTCTGTGATCGAGCAGGTTAGTGTTGCTCTGAGATCAACGTTCTGCACTTATATTGTGGAGTTATCCAGCTGGAATGTCGGCCCCATTGCAGTTTGTCCTCGGTGAAAATTCGTACAGTTTCTCTCGGGTTTTAAAACAAATAGCGAGATTGTATATTCCTGTCCACTCATATTTTCCGATCCACTTCGACTGCTAGGACTATTTTCTCTAGGTACACAAAATACACTAATATATTCCTGTTCCTAGCGTTCTTGATGTGGGAATGGCCTGTAAGGGTCATGAAGGTAAAATTCTTGCGACAGATGCATATTTGATTGACGAGTCAAGGATCAGTCCATGATTGCTGGTAGAAAACAGTGTGCTATACACTTCCGGGAAGTGCACACAGTATAATGTCGAATGTTTGGTGTTTTCAGACGGGCGAGCCATATGATGGTACAAGACAGTATGCCTTATACGCCCAGCATCTTGCACGGCTTATTGTCGTCTGCTTGGCTTTATCGGATGACGAAATAAGATCAATGTGATTGTTCGCTTTACTCACAGGTTTGCTGCAGTGTAGGAGACATTCTTGTGTTACCTGTCACTCTTGACAAGACAGAAATTCCGGCGATTACCAGAGACATTGGATAAGGAAAATAAAACTTATGTTGCTATTTTACACACACCCAAGACTCCTGTTCAATCCTTGAATTGTAGCGCCCTATTCTGCTGATGCGCAGAGGTGAATATACAGGGTGTTCCAGGAGGAAAGGTCAATATTCTGGTAGGTCATAATATAGGTCACTCTAAGCAAAAATGTTTGTATGAACATGTGTCCTATTCCGAACTGTTTCCGAGATAGAGCTATTTGAATGTACAGCCGCAAAATCGTTGATAAAAAAGAGATATTACGTGTACGTACTGTTTCTAATACCGGTATTTAGTGTCAAGTGACAGAGTTGGTACAGGGGTATAATAAATGTTCGAAAATTCCACCGTCAACATGAATGCACTTTGCAACTCGTGTGAAGACATGGCGTGTTGTTCGTCTGAGTGCATCTTGAAGTTCCTTTATGCAGGCGATAACATCCAGTATGTTAACGAGCAGTTCGTCTCGTGGATCCACTTTTTTCTGTACACTTCACTCTTCATCAAACCCCATAAACAAAAATCTAACGGGGTTAAGTCTGGAGATCTTGGTGGCCAGTTAATGGTACTGCCACGACGGATCCACCTGTTAGGGAAAGTATCATTGAGATGTTGCATCACGTGTCGGGTATAATGAGAAGGGGCTCCGTCATGCTGAAAGTACATAGCAATCCGTCTAGCCAAAGGAACATCCTCGAGTTGTTTTGGTAATTCATTTTGCAGAAAGTCTAAAAGGTGCAGGACTGGACTGTGATTGCTGTGTCGGACCGTGGTCTTCGTAAAAGTCTGCGTGGTAGGCGGAAAAGCAGAACTTCTAATTCACACGGTTTCACGGATCATCTGTTTTGACATCTGTTAACTATTCCGGGAAACCCCTTGGTGAAAGTCCGCGTGGTAGCCGGAAAATCCGAACCTTGTGGGCTGGCTTCGACGGTCTACAGGCCGGTCATAGACCGTCATTGGACCAATGTATTTGAAAGCTCTTTCAAAGCGGTCCGTGGCGAAACCGTTTGTGTATAGTCGCAGCCCAGTCCAGCGCGCGCGCGTGCGCGCGCGCGCGTGTGTGTGTGTGTGTGTGTGAATCAAACACGAAGTTACAATGCAATTCAAACGAAACAGAAGACATTTGTGTGTGTGGGGTTTTTTTTGCGACACAACGCTATCAGAGCATGCCGGCGCCATATGTGACTGTGGTCATCTCGAGGAAGACCTGAGTCCACGTGTTAGAAATGGATCACGTCTTGCAGAGTTGTGAGATTCCGCAAGAAAGGAAGGCTGGGATATGACAGTAATTAAACTAAAGTTTACGCGTTTGTTTGTTTGTTTGTTTGTTTGTTTGGAGCGCGTGGTTTACAGTGCACACGATGGCTGTGGCGGAAGCGGCAGTGTGGGTTGGCCACAGTAATTAGCTAGCAATGAAACATCGGTAGTTAGTGCAGTCGACTGATGTCGGACTCTTATTTGAAGATTAATGAACACGACGGTTTATTTTTGTTACCCCTTGTTATGTCTTTCTTTTATATTCCTTCTCTCTCGTCGCCTTTCTTCTAGGACCTCATTTCATATCGATTTCCACCGCGTAGCAAATTATTTGTGAACTCTGCCTCCACCCGCTCATTGATACCTCGAGTCTGTTCATTCCCCCTTGTCCCCATTTTCTCCATCTTGTGCGGTGTGTAGCATGTGTGTTTTTATGAAACGAGACGCTAGTTGCAACTTCATCTTCTTGTTTCTTTATTTTTAAATTTATCTGCCTTTCATTTCTGTTCGCTTTCTTTCCTGTTTTCTTCTTTTCCTTATACATATCTGTATTCGCAAGAAAACATTTCCCTGTGATCATAGCACTGTAGTGGTGACGGTAATGCATCCAGCGATGGAGATGGTACAATGTCATAAGGCAGTGCCTAACCCTGACATTTGTTTCCTGATGACCTCGTGACTTGTGGAGTCAAGGAAATGTTTCTTGTAGCAAGACGATTATGAATCGATACCTTCACTGTCATCGGTAGCAGTCCCCAGTATCTGAAATATTAAGAGCATTTCTAAACATCGGAGCATATGGTTCATGCTAATTTAATATGTTTCACTCGCACTGCCTTTGCCATATGACATGGACGGCAGTTTTACAGTTGAAGATATCAAGAAGGGAGGTAAAGAAGCGTAGGGCATGGATTTTGTCTTGTTCATTTCCGCGCATGCTGGAAGTCAAAACATATTTACTTCTGGTACATGTTTTGTTGATCTGGCTGTGAAAATATATCAGTCCTACCCCTGATGATGACACTTTGAGGACCGAAACATGTCGGAGAACACGTTGCTAATAATGGGGTGTTAAAGTCGGTTTTTATATGAAATAAGAATAGGGTTGTTGCCTGGAATGCCAGCTGGAACGAGACTTTCCGTAGATGCTGATGTAGATAATATTTCTGACACAGGTTATGAACATGCTAATTTGGACTGAGTAGTGACAAGCAAGGATTCATTGGGGTTTGGGAATGCATTGATAAGAGCATCGGGTTCCATTCAGGACCTGTCCGCTAAATCGGTTAGAACTGTCACGTGTATAGGGATTGATGTTTCACATGCGATTTGATATTACTTTCGTTTTAGGGAGTCTGTGTAGGTTAGAAATATCCTCATTTTTCGGCCTTTTGCCCCACAATTATCGTACTAGGCTGTATGGCTTATCGTTTTTACCACGCTGTTCATGAAATGAAAAGGCACTAGGCCGTCTGGTCTGTCTTCAGGATATGGTTTCTGGCTTGTGACGCCTTTATGTGCTCCAGCCGCACGGAGGAACCTGTTTTATCTTCCATCTAATCGGAAGCTAGAGTTCTCAGTTTCTTTTGTGATGATGATATTTGCCTAACTACACGGCGTTGCACTTCATGGCGTCTGTTGTCATTAATAAAGGGACACTATTTTATCTCTCAGCTCGCATCTCTACTTCACTGAGACCGTGTTTTATGAAGGCAGGTAGTGTAGTTTTCGTCGCTGTTTAATTTAATGTGTGGGAGTTGATAGTAGTGCTGTTATCGCCACTTTAGAAGATATTGGCAATGTTTTTCTTAGGCTTCTAGGAATGGCAAGTGGCTAGAGACGGTTGTCAGATAAAATAATGCTCCATACTAATCGTTACAGAACCAACAAATAAACTGTAGCACAATTTTGTATTTCACTCCCCTGTAGCTCCTACATATTGCGGCTTAACTGCCATTCTCAGAGAGCTAACACCTATATTACTAAAATTTACAGCTTTAAAATATTCTTACAATGCTTACGCATATCAAGTGTACAGATTATCGTTAAAATTTACAGTGCTTAAAATTTTCTAAAATGTCGATTATAAATTATTATAAAATAATGGTGTTTTTTTTGTATACATTTGTCTTCTTGCCAGTTGGTTTTCTGCTCTGCTTTCGATGGCAGCCACAGATATAACATTTTCACGTTTGTCCGTCACTTAAAATCCCTTAGTTGACTGATTCTTAGGCAACTGAACATTTTCGAGCGAGGGAATTTTAGGATATTTGTAACTCCACGTTTGGTGACGTGGCCACCTCTGATGACTGAACTACCCGTAGGTAAATTGCCCATTTGGATTGCATACTACGATTGAACTCGAAGATATAAAAACTGCATCCGAAAATAGTGGCACACTTGTTAGTAGGAAAATACTCAGCTACTTGTCGATAGTGCCGTTATTGTGGAATGTAGTTATATATTTTTGTACTCACTCATGGTAAAATCTCCAAATGGGCAATTTTTTGGTTGTGCCACTGTTGCATTCAGTGAACGATATGCTCCGTGTATTAATTAGATACATAAAACTTATTAAAAGGAGCAACAAATGCACTGTGGTTTTATGAATGTAATGTTGCTACATAATGACCACCGACATGTTTCGGTTCACCATGTGGCCACCTTTAGGGTGGCGGGAGCATGATTGCAAATGTATTTATAATGCATCGGGATTACTCCACAGTTAAAAATCATATAGATTTGGTTAAAATTCCAGTTAAATTGTAAAAGAGTGATGATTATAAAATATTGGAATTCGAAAATTTTTGTCTGGATTATGGTACTTTGGAGTGATGTACATTGAAGCTACGTGTGGTGTATAATGATCAAGAATGGTGATCTATGATATAGTCTGCACAGTGAACTACTTCCAAGTCGGTTAGGCTGTAGCCTAGAACAATTCGTTACTGTTTTGTGCGCAAAATTTTGAAAACCGGACCTTATAAGCACCCTACCGCATCTATTCTCTTTGTGCATCGAAAGCAGCGGGTTAATTGTCTTCCTTTCATGCATGACGTAATTGCTTTGCTCCACTGTTCTGTAAGGAGATTTAAATTACAGGCCGCGTATTCATTACCTAGTTGAGTCATACCTCAAGTGACAAAACGGGTGAATCGAGTTTCGTTGCATATGTGACTGTAATTATGGTCTTAGGGTGGACGCAATAGCGAGAACAGCTCTCTTATGAGTCATACGTCTACACCAACTGAACGACAGTGCGAATGTTCATGGTACTGAAGTTAATACAGTTGTATTGGTAGTCGAATTTGATTCAGTATACTTACTCCATGGAACAGTGTCCTTCTTGAGAAGCTAACCAGTTTGCAGCTAGTCAAATTCCCCGTATTTTATGGAGCCCGAAGGTTCATCACCGCATTCACAGGTGCCCGCCACCTCTCCCTATCCTGAGCCAGATCAATCCAGTCCATACCACCGCATCCCACTTCCTGAATATCCTGCTTAATATTATCCTCCCATCTAGGCCTGGGTCTCCCCAATGGTGTCTTTCCCTCAGGTTTCCCCACCGAAACCCTGTACACGTCCTCCCCTCCCCCATACGCGCTACGTGCCACGCCCAACTCATTCTTCTCGATTTTATAACCCGCACAATATTGGGTGAAGCCTCCTGTAAAATGGGTACCGTGTCTTTCCCGGTGGTAAAGTGCGGCCAGGGCGTGCTGCTGACCACTCACTCCCTTCTAGTGCCGCTGTCATGGAAGAGTAGAGCTATACCTCTGCCCACCCTCTGGACCACAGCCGGCCTGTAACGGGATCACTTCACTTTTACAATATTGGGTGAGGAGTACAGATCATTAAGCTCCTCATTATATAGTTTTCTCCACTCCCGTGTTACCTCGTCCCTCTAAGGCCCAGACATTCTCCTAGACACCCTATTCCCAAACACCCTCAGCCTACGTTCCTCCCTCAATGTCAGTGACGAAGTTACGGCTACCAAAGAAATCTGTGCTATGTAATTAACATATGGTAGTTGGACAGTATAAGAAGCGTATAGAGATGGCTTAGTGTGCATGGAAATAAGTGTACCGATTATGTACATTATTATATTGTTGTAATTACATATCACAGAGTTGTGTTTGGTGGTTAATTTATTCCATTTTACCTGTACAGGCTATTTCTTAATTGTTAGCCCGCGAAATTTTCAGGCAGAAAGCCAGGAGGAAGTGGATAGCAATAGCGAATATGCGGATGAACAAGACAAATAGCTCTGCCTACCTTGCCATTGTCACCGCACGTACAGAGTAGGCCGTCCACCAGTTCTACAGTGTTCTTCGCCGGCTAAAGAGAAACAAATGACCTATATCAGTCTTCCTTCTCCCATCTTACACGTACTAAAGAGCCTGTCTGTGGTCTCACGCATTTTTAAAGTTTTCCCAGTCATGCAGTTTTTGTTTTCATTCTTCCAGTCTCTAATGTAATACTCAAAAGTACAGGGTGGCGCAAAAAGAACGAATGTTTTTTATATCTGCCTGCGATTTCTTTCTTTGGGGTTACCTCAAATTAAAAGTCTACGTTCGAAAAGCTCGTACAGTCGACGACCTGAAAGTTTCCATTTGCGAAGAAATTGCAACTGTGCCACAAGAAATATTAGTAAATGTGATGCAGAACTTTGAGGACAGGCTCCGGACGTGTGTACGGCAAGAAGGACGCCAACCTTTCCGATATAATTTTCCGTAATTGAGTAATCAATGTAAGTAATCAAAACTGCATTTATTACAGGTTGTTTTGGTGTTAACATAATTTTTTTTATATTGAAAATA
>Ga0123357_10009836_pt1 | contig 12100 bp, 5 predicted proteins | sample TergutEmb28metaG_FD_89873 | JGI IMG/M metagenome (GOLD analysis project Ga0123357, IMG submission 89873) | Embiratermes neotenicus P4 segment gut microbial communities from Petit-Saut dam, French Guiana - Emb289 P4 | ecosystem: Host-associated > Arthropoda: Insects > Digestive system > Gut ...
ACACAGTTGGACTGAAGGTTAGGTAGCAATGAACTGAACAGGTTTACTTAACAACACAGTTGGACTGAAGGTTAGGTAGCAATGAACTGAACAGGTTTACTTAACAACACAGTTGGACTGAAGATTAGGTAGCAATGAACTGAACAGGTTTACTTAACAACACAGTTGGACTGAAGGTTAGGTAGCGCTGAACTGAACAGGTTTACTTAACAACACAGTTGGACTGAAGGTTAGGTAGCGCTGAACTGAACACGTCAGATTATTATGATTGTTGAATTGTGAGGGGGTTCATTATCTTAACCAGTAAGCCTTCTCTGCTTGGAGTAAATTGTGGGAACCATGAAAATCCAATATACTTCCTCAAGGAGCGTCATCCCCGTTATGTTTGTTAGAACCTTAGGTAATAATTCTATAATGATATCGCAGTCATAACACAACTATATTACCAGGAGTATATAACTTATCAGCAGCAACTAACAGGATAACACATGTTACATGCACGGTTCTTTACCATCTGCACACACGCCCACCGACTTTGTGTAAAACGAGATCTCGTTCCCCCTTGCCTACACTAATACCAATAATTGTTCTGTGTTGTATCATATCTATATAGCTTCTCTGATAAACTGTATCCAACCTGAAGATGCCCACAACAGCATTGGCTGAAACATGTAGTTGATGTTGATAAGTTAGATACAGCTGATGATATAGTTGTGTTATGACTGCTATATCCTTACAGAATTAATATCTTAGGTTCCAATATACAGGGTCCGGCAGAAATACCTGACGATTTGGCAACACAGCTGTGAGTGGAATCTTTGGCGTGGGTAATTTGTCCTTGAGCGCCCTTCTAGCGAGACTCAAAGCATTTCAGTTGCCATGGAGCGCTGGTCTGTATAGCTTCGGGCTTTCGCTGTGGAGACGTATTTCTGATACAACGATTCTGTCGTTATGACTCAGCGGATATTTCGTCGGCACTTCAATATTCATCGGAACGACAGTGTCCCTAGTGGCAATACTGTACTGTTGTGGGTGAGAAACTGCAGAGAAACAGCGTCTACCGCAAAAAGAAAACGTCCAGGAAGAGAGCCTTCACTTCGAACTCCTGAGAACATCGAACGATTGCGTCAGGCTTTTTTTCTGAAGTCCTCCGCTTGCGGGAATGTGCTGACAACAAGGGACGCCACCTCACAGACACTATATTAAGGAAGTGAATATTGTAATTAAAATGCTTTGAGATAAAGATAATTTTACTAATAAATTCGCGTAAAGAGGTAGTATACTTTTCATTTTATTGTAACTTTAAAATCGTCAGGTTTTTCTCCCGGACCCTTCGTCAAACACAACTATCTTACATTTTATTAATTTAAATATTGGCGACTAGTTTCGGCCTAGGCAGGCCATCATCAGGCCAAAATATTTATAAAAACTTAAATGCCGGCGCATACACCGGCATTTAAGTTTTTGACGAAGAACATATTTTATTTCATTTTAATATTATACTTACATACAACAGGACATCCTCTACTAAAGTCATGGAAATCCTGTTTAACCGGGTGTCTCCCAAGTATGAGGCACGACTAACAACCACTACGCTAGCGAAACTGCAGCATTTTTACGCATGTTGTCAAAACCCGTTCCGAGTCCCTGGCGAACAAACCACGAAGCAGACATAATGAGTAACATCAAAAGTATCTAAATGTAACGTAAAAACAGCAAAGTTTACATTCAGAGGTGTTAGTTGAATATAACTCACAAAAATTTGCTTTCTGCGATGAACTTAATGCCGTATATTAGTAGGGTGACACACGCGGCGTGTGTGTTGTGTTTACACAGAGAGTCACCATATATCACTACGCCCCGCCCTACGGCCTCGCCGCAGCACTGGAGTGTCAATAATTCGCCAACCTGCACGGTTCCAACAAAGCAAGAAGAAGGAAGAGGCAGATAAGAGACGTGTTCAAATTCTTCGACACTAAACCCCATGGGAGGAATAGCGGCAGATGGGAGGATAACACTAACACTGATTATAATTTATTGGGCTACAAAGATTCAGGATATATAACAGCAGCGTGACTCTGCAACGAGATTATGTACCTCGGTTAGGGCCCGCAAACCGGGGTTTTTAGAATAACCGTTTGTACGAGCTTCTTACTGCCTCCATTTGCGTTACTTTTGCCGTCCATCTCATGCTTTTTTATTTGTCCAGTGAAGCTTCTAATTGCTCAGTCCCTGCCCAAATAGTATAGCATCGAATAACAAGGTTATTAGATGGATGGCGCCGGTTGTGCTATAAATCCCGACTTTTGCGTACAGAAACAGATAGACACCACAAAAACCTCAATTACCAAAGTCTGGTTGTAACATGTAATTTGAAACCATTTCTTTCGAATAAGAGGCAAGAGTGCTAACAACTACCGCGAAGTTCAGTCTCAATTCCTCTGGTTTAATCGAACACTATACTGGATTAAAGTGGCTCAAGCAGGGCCCAATGGTGTGCTTTTGTGTAGACAGTAAAGAAATTTCGGGTAACATGAAAGGAGGGAAATTTCTCGATTAGCGAAATGACTGTCAGCTTCTAAAAGACTTGACAGCTGATATCTCCATCATCAACATCAACATCATCGTTATCATCATGCTGAAGGACTTAGACCTCGTGATCCGTTCCGGTCTCAATATTACAGTCCACATACATAATTTATGGTCGTCCTGAAATACCTTTGCCTGCCCGTTAATATTTCAAAACAGCCTGCGTCAGTCAGGATTTGTCAATTCTACTACCATGTTGTGTACATATAGTTTCGTAGTTGCTGATTTTCTTCCAAAATCGTTTGTGTTTTCAGTACTTTAAGAATATCTCAATTAAGTAAAATAAAACTAAAATAATATCATTATACTATAACGATTATATTAATATATTATTTATCGTAAAGTTAAATCAGACAATCCGCTCCAAAGAATTTTAAAACAAAACAATCCAAATTCAGCTATTAGCGGTCAGACAGGTCACACCAAACTCCAAAACGGCTAACCCACATGAAGTCTAATTAATATTTGCCTTACGCCATCATCATAACACGTAAATTTCAAACAAAAGGCCGTGAATGTTTAATAACTTTAGAACATGGAGGTGACAAAGCTGCAGCCAAGTATCGAACACCGGCCTTTACTAAAGTTCAGCGTCCCGCTGTGTTTCAAGTTAATAACTGCGTCATAACAGGCAACACAACTAGTTGAGTGTTTAATGGCGCAACACGTTTCGACCTCATTAATAGGTCATCATCAAGCTAAACACATTTTTGTTAACCTTTTATGTATTATACAAAAACGTGTTTAGCCTTTTGATGACCTACTACTAAGGTCGAAACGTGATGCACGACCGAACACTTACATACCTAGTTGTGTGGACTGCAACTGTGCAGTTACTCATACCGGCCTGTCACAACACTGTCACAAGACCCTTCCTCTTCCCAGCAATGATCGAGTCCTGGATTGTGAAATTCTGGATCCTTGGGACGGTTGAAATGGAAGTTACTTTATTCTGGTATGTGACGCCGTGTAACTTGGTATATAGGTAGCAAGGTTTACGAGGGGCATGTTGACTCCATCTCTATGGTACAAGATCCTTGTACACTAAACACAGAACGACGTTCATCCGAATCGTTGGCCCTATCTGCCACGTTACCTGGCGTCACAACCGGAAGAAATCCAACTTCTACCAAACACACTCTCAAAAAAAGGAGAACCGTATACGTAAGTTCTCAAATTAACGGCCGTTTATTTGTTCCGATTTCTGTATTTGAGTGGTAAATGGTTAATCGTGCAACACAACAACCTTCGATTCTTTGATTATTACAAAATAGTCCACCTGTTACAGGCTTATATAGTGAATAAGAATGGCAAATGATCATGAGTGCAAAATAAGGAAGGATTTAGAGGGAGCGGTAGAGACCTAAACAAAGTACAGCCGAACTCGGTTATAACGTCGTGAAAGGCATTTTATGTCGTTATAAGCGAGTGTTGTCCTAATCGAGGAGTATAATGTTATGGCTAACAATGAGAAATTAGTTGGTACCACAGAATTCCTAATGTTATAGATAAGGTATCGCGTAAATCGATGTCCTTATAACCGAGTTTGTCTGTACTATCACAACATAAGCCTAAAGAGAATGGCACGAGAAGAAAAGTCTATAAGAATAGACACTGGCAGGGCAAAGATGCAACACGAATATTTTCGCGCGAACACATGTATAAACTTTTCGGTTCTTCTAACACGCAGGACTACCAAATTATACAGAATATCCGTGAATCAGTAAAGGTAAGACGTCAGGCCGCACTTTAATTAGGAGAAATACCAGTCCGGCGAATCCTCTGTGGCTGGCATTGTACGTCTTCTTGCCAACAGAGTCCAAGAAGTGTAAGCTATGTCTGGGGCTTGTCGTCTCTAACAGCTCTAAGCGAATGAATGGGACAAGACGTGAAATTTGTTCATTTGCTTTCAAACACACACAAACATACCGCCTGTTTTCAACCGCAAGATAAATGATTTCATATTTATATCCATTTTCTTTGTGTTTGTGCTCAAAAACATGTTAATGATCTTCTGTTACACATTTACACCCTTTATGACCTCGTGACCCTCGGTGTATTGCTGGCAGACACCAGATCTAATGAACATGACATAGGACAATGCAGATTACAGGAATACAAATCGAAAGGCAAAATAAAAATTATTATTAGCAATAATGGCGCAAAATATAGGCAAATACTTTATTTTAGGTGTAAATCCAAGCATTTGTGACTTCCACACTAGATGGAGTTCAGCAGTCAGCTTCGAACTTTGGGACACGTTCGTTCCTTGGGGAAAGAGCGCCCTGGACAATAGGCAGAACCTGTAGCTGGTATAGACAAAAGAGGAGAATTAATGTCTTTGAAATTTGTTGATGACATGCATAAGGAATTTTGATTGGGAATAAACACGTACGGTATACGCGAAAAACTGAGAGGACGAAAATGGGGCTTAGGGAAATCGTGAATATATGAACAGATTTAGGTTGCTAAGAGCTCGAATCCGCGGCAGGGTATTTTGAACATTACTGTGGGCCTTCGGGTTTATTAAACTAATTGAATTAATTAATTCTACTCCTCCACCCTGACTATGTAAGCAGCAATTTTAACCAAAATACTGATATCTACAGGAATCTGTGAATTGTTCAATCGGATGGCAGTTTCGCTTTGTCTTCTGCCTTCACGAAGTACAGTGCTTACAAAGAAAACTGGACCTGGTTTCGGCTTATAATTCGTACGTGTTACATAATCGTCACAAACAACTTTTTAAAACAAAATGTTGTTTGACGAAAACGACGGCAACAGCTCCAGTAGCATGCACATAACACTAATCACGAACACTAATCTTAACAGTAAGCACTTACACTAATCAAAATATTCACCGCCATGAAGACTTCAATATCATTTTCTTGACGAACTGAGTGACCATCAGCTTCTCAAGGAAGAACGTTAAGTCGTCGTTCAGTTAGGCTATTTAGTCGGTAAGTTAGCTAATCAATCAGCCAGTCACCTAGCCAGCTCGGCAGTTGGTAGTCATTTAGTGAAATGAAAACTTGCCAGAACTTCTACTTCCAAAACTAGCTCATCAAAACTTGTTGCTAGCTTTCCATTTTTACGATTATTTTCGTTCCAGAACTTTTTGGTCATGCCGTAGAACATGAACTGTGGTTGCTTGTAATATTAAGCCCTTACACATCCATTCAGAAACATGTATACATACACAAGTTAGGTTGTTCAATAAAGCAGCATCCGACATTGGTATTTGCACTAGCTCTGCTGTAATGAACACAACCCCCCTGAGGATTGCCTTCATCTCCAGGCCTTGCTTCACACATTGCTCTCCAAATACGACGTATAAAAACATCGCCAGGATTATCTGTAGACTGTGTAGCACTCCACAGCAAAACGAGCAGTAGATCCTTGTTTTCTACAACACCCGTACCACCTCCATCCCCCAATTATTATTCATAAAGCTGAAGCGTGGAACAGCCAAGTCAAGCCTCGGATACAGAGCTGACCCGGGTTCTAAATTAATATACGACCGCTGAGCTCAGAGAGGTTGCTTCATGGATGTTTGCCGGTTTGTAGGATAGGCCTACCACTTCGTCTCCTGCAACTCTGCAACCCGCTGCAAGAGTGGTTTAAGAGAGACGATTCTGCCTCTCGAAGTTGGTAGGGGTGGTATATAATAAAGATGTCGGACGAATATCTGAGCTTAAGAGACGGAAAGTAACAAGAGAAAGAAGACAACACTGTAATGAAGAGCTACGTAATTTGTAGGCCTCCACTTTACCATGCATAATTACTTTCTCGTTATGTATGTCTGCTGGTAGACAAATTTGATAATATTTACGGCTAGGGCCAGTAGGAGGCAACGAACGCTTGTTAATCTGTCGTTATGTACATTATACTAGAAGTATAATCAATTAAAACACAACACTCTATTTTCAAAACGAGTTCAACTACATGCTTCGGCTAATATTTAGCCATCATCAGGCCGAACTACAAAATAGGAAAAATGTTCACAGCTACATGGGTTTCAGATGCCAAAACCTTACAAAGTAATGTCGTGTAGTATACCTAACATAATTGTGCAGCCTTGGAAAAAACTGAGTTTATAAAATTACATGTTGGTACAAGATATTAAAATATGTTAAATGTATGATAAAGTGTTATTTAAAAGTTAAAAATATGGCGTAAGCGTAGGCGTTTTTTGGAGAAATTCGTTGTTTGTTGTAACAATGACAAATGCCTCTCTAGTGGTGTTCACAAGCTGACATGTCCTGAGTGTGGCGAGACACATTTTGGCCAGACTGGCAGAGGTTTCTCGGAGATATTTAAAGGACACCATTTTTCATTTAGAAGTAACAACACCACTTTAAATTGTGTCCGTCTCTTAGAAAATGGACACTCCTATGGTAAAATGGAGAATATCATGCAGCTGCCACATTTCAACAAAAGGGTGCCCATATCGATAAATTCTCTATCGATAAATAAATTCCAAGAGATAACCAAATAAACCATAAACATACAGCACAAACCAGCAGAATCTTTGAGGTCATTATCAAAGGCAAAAGTCATATGACGTAGAATATAAAACCACCTTTCCTCCACCTCCCCCCTTACACTCCCATCTCGTCAGAGAAATTGTGTGACGTATTTAGTAGGGTTTCACACACCATAAGGAAGAGACATGCCTAAGAGTGTAGGAGAATATTATAATTTATAAATACATATATAAATTTGCTAGAACGATAATAAGAAGAAATTATTTTGGAGTTAAACACAACATCGCTAAAGATCTACACACGCCTGCGTTTTAACCGTGCCATTCACTTCCACTAAGCCCTTTCTGTTTCATTAAATCACTATATTAAATTATTAGCATCATTTCAGTTTATAAACACGCTATAACAACAACTTAATTAACAACGAATTCTACGAGCAAGTCACCACGTCCCTACTTGATACTACCGTACATACAGGCCGTCTCTCCAAAATAACGCCCACGCTTCTACCCTATTTTAACGTTTTAAATACCACATTTCATCAAATATTGATATATTTTTCGTCATTTTTAATATCTTACACAAATACATACCCTAATTTACATCTTAAATTTTTCATAAGGCTTCACATTTATGTTGTGCACATTAAGTAATATTGCATTGTGAGGTAGTGAGATCTCAAACCGACGCAGCTCTGAACACTTCTAGCTTTGTGTTTCAGCATGACGATGGCTAAATATTAGCCGAAACATGTAGGTGACTTCGTTTTCGAAATAAAATGTTGTGTTATAATTTCTTACACTTTTTATTATACTCAAGACACAACGGGGATGAAACACGTTAAGATTATTACGTAGTAGCATAAGGTAGCTGAGCTGATAGCATTTATGAATGTGAATAGTAGATGACAGCAATACAGTACAACAGAAGGCACTTAAATAAGTTCTGCACTGTGGAAATATGGAAAGCTGTATAGATTACAAAGTTTGTATACTTCGTATTAAAATGGGGTTGAAACTGTTTTAATGAGTGTAAATAATTTTTTCGAATAAAAAATTCTGCATGTGCACAGCAACTTATATATAAATAGGTTTTATACTCCATGGTTTTCGTTTAAATTTCAGTTGGGTTTATTTTAGTATATTATTGAAAGTTGTTCTTGTACTTGACTAAGAAATACTCCACGACGGTATATAGGGAGAATGGAGGTACAGATCCACGTGTCCTTATTGTTGGTACTAGATGGAGATTAATGTTCAGCATCAAGCCCCCATCCACCTTCTCCCTGGAAAAGAGCTCCCTGTGAACACAGGGTAAGCGACCGTCTCGAGACGATAGCAAGGAGAAGGGAGAATAACATTAAAATCGTTCTTAAAGAAAAATTGTGTGATTGTGTTAACTGATGTCAGTTAGTTTAAGAGAGGATTAAATGTAGTGGTGTTGTGATCACGGCAATGAACCGTCACACTGCATAAAGGCGGAAAGGCTCTGGTTAGTTGCTCCACTATCAGCGTCTCAAGTAGTACTCGGTCATTCGGTCACTCAGCCAGCCAGTAAGTAGTTAGTCAGTTAAGGGGAAGCTGGTAGGAACCTGGGTTAAATAATCCCTAGACTAAATGCAGTAAAAAGGAAACAAGCTAGTTCCGTGGTCACTTTATATCTTCTTCCAATGTTAATTCAAAACGTATTTTTTCACTTCCATTTAATCAGATAAAAGCCGATGGTATTTTCCACAGAGTCTACATTGCCTTTTGGTTTTCTGAACAGCTCCACCTACTGACTGGTATGTAGGTATTAGCAGTACGTCAATATATATTTTTTTCAAAGTACATAGAAAAGAACCCATAAATGTTGACATGTCTCTTGAGAATTAACCAGAAAAAACCTGGGAATCCCCAACACGTCAAATGTCACTAAATCACGCACTATAACTGCACTACCCTTCGGGCACGAAATTATGATCAGGAACTTGAACCGAAATGAAACCCAATCTTTCCAAAATACTTTCAAGCTGAGACAAATAGCTTGATAAATCCAGCAATTGTAAATTAAAAAAAAAAAGATGTGGAAGACTCGTGGCATATTTAAAGTAGCCAGCATACATTACTGTTTGCGTTAAGATCATGTAGAATACAGAAAACCTTCAGTCAGCGTGGCTTGAATGCGAGTCAAAAATAGAACCTGGTTCCTGCTGATTACGAAGTTGGAGTGCCACTGATCACGTGGCGGTGTTTCCTGTTTTGAAGTTGGTAAATGAGACAGTATCTTTTGTTTGTATACACCGCAACATTTTACTGTTGGACTCAGTCAATGAACTATTTTGGTGAAAACTGAATGTTGCTTGGCCACAATGAGAGCCATATCTAAGATAGCTGTTTTGTGAGTGTGTCTGTGTAATCTGTAGGCTAAATCAAGACCCTGCACACGGCTGTTTATGATACATGAAGTTGCAACTAAAACAGAAATGAAGAACTTCTTTAAACCTTGTATAACATAAGCACACATCACACAACAGAGACAGTTCTACAGATCGGATGCCACAGTAACTAGGCAACAAAACGTACAGTCAACAGTGATGAATATCAATAATCTAACTGCTATGTTTTTACCGCCTTCGGTTCTTGAAAATCCTACAGTTAATTAATGTAAGATATTTGCTTGTTAGAAGTCGTGAGTTGGAACTTATTTTCATAAAAGCTGCCCACCCGTGTGCCTCAGAAATTTGCAGAAAAATATCGGTTCCTTTCTTAAAATCTTTCGGAATCCAGTTATTTCCCTGATGATAATTCTCGTCAATTTGTTGCAGGCAATTCATGTACGAAGAGCAGGTCTACCTGTCGTTCTCCTCAGTCTTCTTCCCTTTCCCTATGCACACGCATTTAGTATCGGCGCCGCTCGCTTTCCCTTCAGACATTACACTGTTCCGGAAATGAAATGTTCGCTTTCTATATCTACAAAGTCTGGTGTCAGTACCTGTGTATATCAAATTACCGAGAAGCATACTTTGGTAAATCCTCCGAAAAATTCGGATGTTGTTGAACTGCAACAGTAAATTACGATAATTTGCTTATGCAAATTGGAGATAAGTGCGATGTTCAAGTTGGGAGGGGGGGTAAGGATTGGTGAATTTCGTGGTTGGTCCACTATTCCACCAAAGTGCCAGTGTCTCTGTCCTGCTCTCACCAATTGTAGCCACAGGAATTTGTGAACTCTCTCCATTCCTCTTCTGGGATTAATAAACAATGCGTTTTAATGGAACGTATTTCATAAGGCCACTACGAATATTTTTACAGCAGCGAGTAACGCCCATCTACAGCAGGATGGTGTTACTTTTTTTGTTACTACAACGCCATGTTTATGGCCTGCAACGGATGTGTGTGTGTGTGTAAACACGTCCATTTTGTTACTTCTAGATGCATTTCGAGCACCCCTCGAGTGCTATAAAATATTTTTTGATATGTTTTACTACCGCAACCAGAAATGTACTCAGATTGGTGTAGGCTGACGTGTTTTAGTGCGTCTGCTCCAGTCATGCGCTTCCTAATGTCACAAACCAGCCGGAGACCATGAGATTTGTCTTGGCAGGATTGTAACACAGTGGGATTAAGTTGTGTGATAGTGAAATGTAAGGATACAGTTATCTTTGCGTTGAGTACCTCATCACGAAGGTGAGGAGGTGCGGGGGTAAGACTCTACGCATCTAAACCTCACGGCTAGACGGAAATGACTGATCAACTCTACACTCCGTCCGTCTTAATCCTGAACGAGTCTCAGATACAAATCGGAAACTGAGCACCAGAGGTGGCCGGTAGATGAGGTACATACAAAATTCGTAAAGGAAATGAACCGTAAGAAGCACCGCCCGGACTCGGGCAGTGCATTTATTGGTTCCGGTACGTGAGCAAAGCGATGTAGCGGTCAGGCTGTGGGTGCTTGATGCGGAGGAGTACGGGTTCAATACATCTAGGTACTATTTGGCCTATGACACAATGTCGTTACACCAATCAATTCCCTAGGGCACAGCGCTTTTTCAGAAGCCAACGGCCACTCAGCACGTAAAGGTTTTCTCGCCTTCTGCGCAGGCCGGATGTTCATTATCGTTCTCAAAAGCAGTGAACGTTGCTATTAAAGATTACATAACATAAAGCTATACTGAGATATGGGGCAAAACAACATTAGCACATAGGAGACGCGTAGGTAAAACTCCACACATTCTACAAGTCAGCTGAGCTGGAGATATTTGTGCAGTAAAAGAGTTTGGCCGATTTATTGCCTAGCATAGTGTCGCCGATAATTTCGATAGAAGGCTGGGTGAGCCCAAAAAGGGTATAGTTGTAAAAAAATAAAATTTTGTACCTGGCAGGATTATAACTACGGCCATCAAAGAAGGTGGCTCTATTGATAACGCCAGTGACTTGTCACGGGTTCGAATATCAGCTGGTAAACGAATTACTTCAACTGATATTATCATGGTTATTCCTATTTTGTGCATGCGAATTCTGGGATTGTTCCTTAAATTGAAAGCATGACTGCTTTCTTCTACATGCTTCCCAGTTCGTTAATTACTACCATCAAATTATTCGTTGCTATTTAGTCACCGTTACTGACAGTGACAAATAATCCAGGGCACGTCCTTCTGCAAGGCATGAGGACGTCCTGAGGGAGAGGTACAATTTCATTCATCCGGCACTACATCCAAGTGGTCAGCTTCACACACCGGCCGCTTTACCCCTGAAAAAAAAAAAAACCTGGTACCCATTAACTAGGACGCTGGGTGGGCCCCAAAGCCGATCTGGGCGTTCTGGAGAAGCCAAAAATCTCTTGTCCTTGGCGGGAATCTAACCCTAGAAAGTCCAGTCTACAGCGTAGTCACACCAACTACGCTATGCCGGCCCACATTGAATTAACTAAACGTAACGTAATGTAAAGTGGTCCCTGTCCATGTCATCAAGGCATATAGGCGGCGTAGAGGTTTGCCCCCACGCAAAATTAATTTCGATCTTCCAGCCTGTACTTTATATATA
>Ga0123357_10009838_pt1 | contig 12100 bp, 12 predicted proteins | sample TergutEmb28metaG_FD_89873 | JGI IMG/M metagenome (GOLD analysis project Ga0123357, IMG submission 89873) | Embiratermes neotenicus P4 segment gut microbial communities from Petit-Saut dam, French Guiana - Emb289 P4 | ecosystem: Host-associated > Arthropoda: Insects > Digestive system > Gut ...
AAAAGGGATTTTAAGGTATTAAAAAAAAAAAAAAAGAAGGGAGCTTATTGTCTCCTACCGCCTTCCCAATCCCCCACATCCCCCCCCTCCCCCCCCCCCCCCCCCCCAATGGCTTCAGCCGACACCATTACAAACAAGAAAGGCAGATCAATCCCCACTACAGTCTCTGGAGAGTCAGGCAGGACTTGCCGCAGTGACTAGTGTATGCTGAGTTTCAAAACCTCGCCGATAAGCCAATGTCGCATAGCGTATTCCAGTATGATTATCCAAAGAAACGCGCATCAGAATCAAATTCAGGCACCCCGAATGGGGAGGCAGCATGTTCCCTGAAAAGTCGGGACAAACCAGGTGTAATAACCCAGAACATCATCACTTAACAAATCCAAAACTCTATGACGCAAGCACTGAATGTTCAGTTGCCGAACAGAGAATGCCCGATAACCTGGCATCCGCAATTACCCGAAACCATTCCCAGTGCACTACATTTCTTTGAATGGCAGAGGGTGTATGAGAAGGGCAACACTGGCGGTCCGGACCAACCAGACTGCAATTTATTAAGGAGCGCAATCATACCCGATGGTAAAGCGGCCGAAGCGTGTTCCGAGCTCTGAGGAAGCAGAACTCCTCTACCTCCACTCCTGAACAGATCTTCAAGTTATGCTGCTCCAAGCATAAGGACACTTGCAGACGCAAATCCAGCTCAGCATGCGAGCCACTTCGTCTTAATGTGGTAATCGTTCTCGTGTCGCTAGGTTAGGCCAGCTTCTTTAGGCTGTCAACAGTATTTGTTGTAGAGGAGAAGCAAAAACAGGCACGGCATGGTTCTGGTCCGTTGCCTAACAGTCCCTCATAGGAAAGGGGAAAAAAGCTTTGCCCCTTATTAGGCACGTAGAAACAGTAAAAAGAAGACAGTGTAATATGTTTTTCACACAGTCAGCGACTGCCCTCCGTGAGACATCTGGTGTCAAACATGACTTTGGTCACATCTGTCATTAACAGAGACAAAGAGAGAGTTATTACTCTTTTACATTTAGAGAGTTCCCCATGTACCGCTCATTTCATTTCAGTTTTCTCTTCTTAATGAAGAAGCACAAAGTTGCTTGTCTTTGTAAGGTTATTAAAGCGCAATTTACTAAAGAAAAGAAAACTAATATAGCCGGCTGTAATAATGAGTACAAGCATGTACTCCAATATGACAAAGACGTAATTTTCGGCCTTTTTACTGTACAACACGTATCACATACTGCACCCGCCAATCCTTCTTTGTGTCGCAAATCACACAAAATATTCATCGCAAAACACTGACTTAGCACGTCCTTCTCGTAGTCAACATTAAAGCTTACCTGCAAGGAGGACGGTTTTAAACAAAAGCTGCAACCCTACAATCTACGCAACCACACGCAGAATATGATAAATGTAAACTTTGTTTGTAGTACAGAAACTGACAGACAGAAAGAGGTGCTGGTATGAAAATCAAAGGTCAAAACGTGCTAATCCGCTTTTCTGATGCAAAAGAATTATTCATTAGATGTTGTTCCTCCAGAACTGTGGACCACACATTGTGCCTTCGACCGTTGCTTGGTGTTCACGGAAACGTATAGGTACGAGTGAGGGAAAGAAAACACACAGCTCGACTACCCTGACCGCACAAGTGGATACAGAATTGCAAGAGTGCTTCCTCCAACACAATACTTTTGGCACAGCGACTACTGGTCACGAATTAAATACCACCACCACCATCACAGCCACCTACTGGTACCTGCACGAATTTTTCGCTTTCCTGGAAGTAGAAGTATTCCCTACAGTCTCTCCTTTTTTGACTAGTTTGCATTCGCACGAAAGAACCACGCTTATTAAACCATGGTGTCATTCGTGTGTACGTGTGTGAGTCCACTATATGAACTTCTGACTTAGCTGGCCGAATTTCCTGGAATTCAGTCGCTAAATTATGTCATTCGAGGCCGCCATAATATAACGTTTACCTTCCTGAAATTGGTGATGATGACGATGTTGATAACATGGAAGACAGAGGAACTTGGGAGTTGAAAGCGACATTTAATCTACGGTCCTGAAATTATGTACACTAACAAAATTTTGGGAAAAAACAAAACTACTGAGAGGGCAAATTTTGAGGTCTGTACAAAAGGCAGGAGCATACAATTCAAATTTACCTGTCGGCATGCAGGCAATAACCAGGCATGTGAAATCTTGCAAGGAGACCGTTCGTACACATCAGCTGTTTATATGAATGAGGCGCAATGCTTATAAACCAACATTCCCAAATATGGCAAGGGTGCAGAAAATTCTATGTTACGTCACATAAGATTTGTACTCTAATGATTTAAAGATAATGACGATAATTATAGGCCTCATTCTAATAATAATAATAATTACTATTATTATTATATTTTCTAGCGCAATCAATAATCTGAATCGACCAGAATTCGATATTATGACCAGCTGCGTAGGATTACAGCACGCCAGACAGTGAACCAAACTGATTTTATGTGTCAAGATATATTCACATTATTACAATTTAACTACTCAAAGAGCGGGGGTGTCATCAGTTCCATTTGTAAGCTTCAGCCACTTGAAGTCATTTATAGCTATATGACGACACAATGAAAGGACTTTGCCAACACGATTTATGCATGCCGAACTATTTTCAGATGTAGATGAAACACTGATATAATAGCATAAGCACAGAACGCTAGTGTCTTGTAAGTAACCGCGACCACTAAAGACTAGTAACAACTTATCTTTCCTTACACATAGTCTCTTTGTTCACATAATTTTGAGATCTCGAATCGAAAGATAGGGCAGCCGAACCCCTTGGTACTGTGGCCTTCAAAGGCCTCTGTTTATCAGAATGTTTGAACGTGGAGGGAGAACTGATGCTCGAAGTAAAATCTACTCCACACAGTATCCTAGGATTGAACACGCGCCGCCTAGGTGACGATAATGAGACGAACCGCCTATTTTTCCAATACAACTATCTCCTTCCACGCTCTCGATGCGACCACTGTACCTGGAGGAACAGACAGCAAACAGAGGGCCCTCGCTACCCTCACCCCTCACCATTTCTATAATGTCATGTTCTGAGCAACACTTCCCCAACATGTTTCCATTAATTCCTGCGTACACTTAAGGGGAGGCGTTTATTTACTTTCACGGGAGGAGTAAGACGTACGTCACACCGTACTGCCCACATCACTGAAAAATTTCTCGTCAGCCTTAACACACCTCATAAAAAATTCATCGTCCAGCTGGAGCCGTACACAATCAGTGCCAATGACACTTCATCAGACATATCCGATCACCTTACAGTTACTACTGTCTGCGACAACGGACCGAGATTATGGATAACACACCGAAAGAAAAGACGCCGTTTGTTTCAAGGTTATATTTCGGCACTCGCTTCAAAGACAGACCTAAACCTCCTTAACTCCGTCAGCACAGTTGATAGCGTAGATCAGAACCTGAATGGCTTTCCTCGCGACGAACAGTGGCAAGGAGTTGGGCCAAGATTGGAAAAGGAAACCTCCAGAATACACGTCTAGCACCACGTGAGACTATCGGTAATTCGAGGTTCAAAACCGGTATGTCACAAGTGCAAATCATTCATCAGGATTCGAACAAGGTCCCGTCTACATATGTAAATATCGAGTAAGAACAGGACGCAACTCGTTCAAGAATCGAATCTGGAACCTCCCAAATACAAGTCAGCAGCCACCAGATCGGATACCAAGCCCACAGCGGTACAGCAACACCAGCCTTGCCAATGCGCTGTTTAGAACACACAATGCCCTTCTCATGCTGCAAAATCAATAATCTTGTAACTCGAATTCGAGATATTTTAAAATCTAATTAATCCCTTAAATAAAACGCAGAAGATCTGAGTGCTCGTCAGTGAGTGCCATTCGTCCCAGACAGAGGGTAGTAAATGCTAATTTGTTCTGAAACCACAGGACTGAGAGGGGCAATTGGATTAGATCGCTGTATCGCTGTCGGATGATCGTGAAGCACATCACAAAGCAGAAGTAAATTGGACTGTAGTGTTCGTTAGTGCGCCTGGCCTGTATGTGAACCGCAAGACCCACAGCAGCGGCAACGTCTTAAGAGACAGGCCAGCCGATACTGACGGCAGTGACTGTCTGCAAGCCGGCAACAGAGAAACACCGAGGTCTTCGTTTTGAACTACATTACTTTCCAATCCCAAGCAATGCAACTATAGTTACAGTAAAATAAAAGACAGGAAGAAGGCGGAGATACATAGGAAGACGGTACGTGTTCGACCTTAAGCCCTTCAAGTTATTCACAAGATTCAGCTTCGCCATATTAAAAAAAAAAATAGAAGGATATCAAACGTCACGAAAATCGTACAAGCATTGTAACCTTTCGAAATGACAGCAAAAAATCAAAATTACATTCTTCATTTAAAGATCCAGTTCGTACCGCGCAGTAAACATTTTTCATCTCGGTTAGAAAAAGCAATCAGTTTATGCTGTAAGTGGCACAAGTCGCTGTTTGTCCTCAAGCAAACACAAAACACACAAATACACCGTCTGGGCACAGCGTACAATTCTGGAAAGTTAAACCTGTTGGTGCATCACGTAACAAGTCGGCTCTAAGAGGTTAAAATGCACAAAACTATACCTTTAAGTGAAGCATTAGCGTAATGATTCTTGTTTCAAAGCTGTAACAGCCGTATAAAGTTCTGAAACCAGCAAAACTTTCGAAATTTTTAAAACGATGAAACTTTGCTTTGGGACTCGTTCACATCCACAGTTGCAATGTTCAGAAATCATATTTTCATATCCAAAATTGCCCTAATTAAGCAAAGTTCTTTAAATCAATACTTCAACTGGTCAAACATTGCCCACTGTTTATGAAGCACAAAGGCGCATTACGGTGCTAACAACAGACAACTACTGGACCCTATCCTGCACAGACGATTCCAAATCTACCTTCAAGATGAAGGCCGCATGCGTCTCTGAAACGTTGGAACTCGCCTGCTTCACTGAATGTGAATCTGTATACAGATGAATCCACTGTATACGGAGACATCAACTTTCTATAAAACCTGCTGTATATGTAACTTCACAAGCACACCTCCAACATCCCAGTGGACTACGCAATGCAAACTGTCTGAAAACTGTCTTTAAGGGAGACATCTCGTAGTATTATCGTATGATAACTATAGAAATTATAACCATCAACAATACTAAGGTCTGTTGTTTATTAAAGCAACGTGTTTCAACACACGTGGGTCATCTTCAGGCCAAATTACGTGTATTTAGCCTGAAGATGACCCACGTGTGTCGAAGCATGTTGCTTTAATAAACATCAGACCTAAGGAATGTTGGTGGTTATAATTTATACAGTTATCTCAATAGTTCGCTGGTTCGATCCCAGCTGGTGTCATTGGAATTTTTCATTGACATAATCCTTCCGATCGCACTATGGCCCTGGGGTCGACTCAGCCTCTAACAGAAATGAGTACCGGGAGCATTTCCTGGGGATAAAGGCGGCCGGTGCGTAAGGCTGACAACCGTACCACCATCCTGTGCCGTTGTCATGCAATCCGGGAACCTTAACCTCCTGGGACCCTCTGGGCCACTCTAGGCCTGTAACAGGACTGCTTTTACCTTTCCAGTTACCTCAATACTACTGAGTATGACTTCCTGGCGTACTCTACCTAGTAATCACCACATTATCACTGTTTACATCATCCTACTTTGTTCAGTGCTAATCGTATATCTCCTCATTATGTATTTTTCTTTCACCTCTTGGTACCTTCTTCTAACATACTGTTAACCTTCTTCGGCCTATACAGATCATGTCCTTTGGTACTACTTATACACAATTAACTTTTGAAAATACACATTTTATGGGCAACTGATACGAGTCCAGGTCGGGATCGAACCATCGTAAGACTACGCATACAAAACAAACACATCCTGGATACATCCGAACAAACATCCATGCCCTGACTGGGAAGAGAACCAATTGGAGGCCGAAGACAATGCCTTCGTCCTTTCACACCCTTATTCTCAAACACGTCCGATCTCTGCAGTTCCTCTCGGGTCAGACCCCAACTTATACGCCCATGCAAAATAACAAGCAATTCATATGTGAAACATTCCACACAGTGTAATGGAAGTTATGAAGCGCTGCTGTCTGAACTAGAAGGTGAAGTATGGAAGGGGAAATATCGTGTCATTCCGTCTGAGCAACTCGAGAAGCTGCTGTTGATCACGAGCGAGAATTGCCAGAACACGTACGGCGTTCGCACCCGGTCTGTAATTACATGAACTAGCTAAAGGTTCCGCCCTAATTATACGATCACAAAATACGAGTTAATGAAGAATTCAGGACGAAAAAGGCGCCTCTGAATTCGCTCCCACCGAAGGACTCTCACTTCCATCATTTCCTCACAATTTCCAATCAGCGAAGATTTCTTACAACAAAACAGTCGACAGTTTCAGCAGCTCCGTTTCGAATCCTCAAGACCTGGAGACTGACGGTTCCAGGTCCGTCTTAAACAGATTACTGACATGTATTCACACCTATGGATTCCTACCGCAGTCGCAAGACCAAACGAAAAGATTTCCTTGTGCCTAAGGATTACGCACTGTACGTATATATAGCACGTGTGGACCTAAATACAGAACCCTAGCTTAACAGCTTAGAATCTGCAGCAGCTAAGAAGCGACGCCATGTCACAACGCCACAATAAACAAGTGAAACCAGCTCAAGTCGGTCTTGAAGCGGGGGAGAAAACAAGAGCCCCGTCACGCGATTCATCCAGCCAGTAGCCGGTTGCTTTAATGAACGAGGTTCCCCGGCACTGATAAAAATGCGTCGCTTTCTAACACACCGCTTTATTCTTCGCAAATACGTTTCACAGAACCCAAATTTAGCAAGCAAGTTGAGGATCGCGCTGCTGTAACAGACGCCTTACAGGAGGCCATGACTGCACTGTTAAAGCTGAACTTTTGTTATGGTAACAAATACGATTATTTACTGTAGTATAAACAGCGTAGCCTCCTACACGTTTCGGCCACATACTGTGGCCATCTTCAGGGAGGTCTTCTTTGAAGGATATATTACACAATATGTCAAAACAATTTACAAAACCAAAACGTTACGTTTCAAATAAAATGTTTAAAATCTGTGTTAAAACATAAAATATCGATAAAATTATTTGTGCTAAATTACGTGTTGATATACTATGTATATAGTGACATCATCCAAGCGGGGGTGTTAGTGTTGTGTCCACTGATCGCGCTGTACGTTGTATGTAATACGTCCTTCAAAGAACACCTCCCTGAAGATGGCCACAATAGGTGGCCGAAACATGTAGGAGACTACGCTGTTTCTAACCCAATAAATTTACGTCTTTGTATATTCCCTTGTTGGTGTTGTTTCACGTAATGCATCATCACAGCACAGTCACGAATCATCTAAAATTATACGTTCGTGTCCGTGACTATAAAACTTTGAACGCGCGGCCTGTCACCGGCTATCCTGTCGACGGCATTCGTGTTCTTCCTCCGAATATGTCATCCTTAAACATCATGCAAGACAACCCTCATATCCTTTTTACTTCTGCATAGGTCTGATTATTGTAGCTCAACAGCGTCGTTCAATAGCCCATAAACAGATCATTCAGCAAACACTCTAGCACTTTTCTTCTACATCAGACAAACGCGCCGCTACGAAACACACAAACCACCACCCAGCAGTAACAAATTGCGATACAGACGTCCCCCTCTTCACAAATATTGTTAGATTTAAGACATCAAAAAATAACATCCTTACGACAGTCATTAATATACAGGGCGAACACGAGGATAGGATTTCTTGCCTCACGATACGATCAATGACAGGCCCTTGCAAAAAAATTAATGAACCTTCTGGTTCCAGAAAGAGCGTTCAGTGTACAGGAATGAGTGAGTACCACATTCCGTATAAAGACTGTGCATCAAAGTGATTCCTTAGGTTACTTTACATCGAAAAGCCTGATGAAACAAGAACACTTTACTGACTTCTCAAGGTCTAATTTGGGACAACATATTTATGAATGTTAAAGAAAACGGCTGTGGCGGCGTGAACTGGATTTATTCGTCTCAGGAGAGGTTCTAGTAGCGGGTTTTTTGGGTAAAGATAGTAGATACCCGTCTGCAAGAAATTTCTTGAACAGTTGCTGTAACATCATACTCTCAAGAAGCACTGTATTCCGTGGGGTCAGTCAGTGCCTTAGGTGAAATATTACATCAGGCTAAGTAGATTCATGAGATGAATGTTGTTCATTCTCAGCCATCCAACTGCACGTCTGCGATTAGTACGATTTCTAAACCACACAATTTGAATGTTAATGTTAAGAGCTATATCTCTTACGTACAGAAAGTTACTTTGTACGTCCCTTTTACCGGAAAGAGGCCACGTCAGAGGGCCTGCCTGTACAGGTGCTTCCATTACGGTCCACCAGAGGAGCAACCAATTTCAGAGCTTGGTGTTAATTTGTTTGGCTGGCTGCCGAGCACCGAGAGAAAGATATTGAAATCCGGAAGCGAAGAGCACTAACTTAAGTGAAGTGAAGAGTAAGGAGAAGTTATATTAGTGAAGAACTCACGATAGTAACTGAGCGCACAGGGCGCAGGGCAGGAGTCTTACATTTAAATTGTTATATACACGGTACAGGGCACATATCACTGCACATTCATTACAGAATAAAACAACGCACCTGAACAGCCATTTGCTCTAGGACATATGTTTGCTGTTTAATCCCTCTTTAACCCTACTAACGAATAGCGACTACGTTTCCAGGAAGCATAGGATTGGAATTAGAATAAAGAGCGGACATACATTCGCTGGAGAGATCGTGGCATATGCATTAAAGTTCTGCAACTGGAGGTCTGTACAGCCAAACTGTAGCTTTGAAGTGCCAGTCTACAAGTAGAGCGTTCCAAAAATTTTTAAGTTTCCAAACTACGATGTATTTGACAGAATTAAAAAATAGTTGCCATTTAAGCTCAACTAAATAATCAATAAAAATTTTTAAAGCAACCTTCCCCCACGTGTGTGGTTTTAGGGACTTCTTAGGCGCGTTCGCAAAATTACTAAAAGCGACTATTAGCTTCTTCACGTCTGTCCATCTGTGCGTCTCAACGCACGGAACAACTGTCTCCCAATGGACGAATTTTCATGAAATTTGATATTTGAGTTACTTACACCATGGAGCAGAGTCCTCGACAAACATTTCACGTACCCCGAAGGTTCGTAACTGCGTTTACAGGTGCCCGCCTCGTGTCCCGATTCAGAGCCAGATCATTGAAATCCATGCTCCCCCTATTCCAATTACTGAAGACCTATTTCCATATTATCCTCCCAACGATGCCTGCGTCTTCCAAGTGGTTTCCTTCCCTCAGGTTTACCCACCTCCACTCTCGTTCGTACGTGCTACATGCCTCGCCCATCTCATTCTTGGCGATTCTATCACCCGGATAATATTTGGTGCGGAGAACAAATCATTAAACTCCTCATTATGTTGTTTTCTCAACTCCCCTGTTACCTCGGCCCTCTTAGGACCAAATATTCTCCTCAGCACCCTATTCTCAAACACCCTCAGCCTATGTTCCTCCCTCAAAGTAAGGACAATGTTTCACACCCATAAAAAACAACAGGCAAAATTATAGCCCTACTATACCAAAATCTTAATATTTTTGGAGAGCAAACTGGAAGACAAAAGATCCTGCACCGAATGATAGCAAGCATTCCCCGACTTCAATCTGCTCCTAATTTCTTCCTGAACAGAGTTTTGATTCGTGAAGGTTGTTCCCAAATATTTGAACTCTTCCACCCTCTCAAAGGAACTAATATCAATCTCTATATTGTCACTTCGTCCTGCATTCTCATCTCCAGACATGACCATGTACTGAGTTTTATCAGCATTTACTGCCAGTCCAGTCTCCTTACTACCAAGTACTGAAGCATCTGTGTTTTTTTAATGGTATGTACGTTTCCTTCCAATACATTAACATCAACAGCATAAACTAGCAGGTCATGTGAACCACTTCATTTCAAGCCATCCTGGTTTACCTGAACCCTCCTAATGGCACACTCTAAAGGAAAGTAGAAAAGCAATGGAGGAAAAAACATGCCATTCTTTCAAACCATTCTTCCGAGGAAACATGTAAGACAAATATTTGCCTACTCGAATTCTGCTACAAATTTCATTCAGACATATTTTTGTTAGCCTTACCAGTTTCCTGGGGATACCAAACTCTGTGAGATTATTACACAATACCTCCTTCCTAACTGAATCATAAACTTTAAGTCCATAAATATCTAATGCAATGATTCACTGTATTCCAATTTTTTTTTTTTTCCTTTAGTATTTTACAAATGTAGAATATACGATCAGTAGTTGATGTGTTGCGTCGAAATCCACATTTACGATCCCCAATATTATCCTCTGCATATGGAGTTAACCTTAAGAGCTGAGTATTGCATAAAATTTTGTAGGTAGCTGACAAAGTGATATGCCTGTATAAGTACTGTTGTATCGCCCTTCTTATAAATAGGTACAATTATCGACTCCTTCCACTCTTCAGGCAATTCCTCCTCATTCCAAAGAGAATTAATGAGATTATGGTTCTCAGAGCGAACTGTTCTACCCCAGCTGGGATTTGATCAAAACCTGGTGACCTGTGTGTGTGTGTGTGTGTGTGTGTGTTTTTTTTTAAGTTTTTTAATAGTATCTTAGCCTCAAAAGTACTCAGATTTCTCTAAAATCTGTCGCGAAAATTCAAGTTTCATTAAAATCGAACAAGAGTAACGGGTACTTTACACGAAGACCAATATACATTTCTGATCACATCTCGGTCATTTCATCTTAGAAAGATAACCATTTCAGGCAGTGTTATAAATAAAACAAAAACACACATTTTATGCTCCACAACTTTTTTTTCCGAAAATCGTGCGGTTTATGAGATGTCAAAAATATTGTATAGCCGGTCAGGCTACAGATTACAGCATGGCGCATGCGAATTGCGTGCTGAATAACTAACACTACAAATGCACACTCAACGTATGTATGTAATACTCAATGCTTCACCATTGCAATAATGATCGCACGAATGTGCCTCAATGTTAAGTTACGCGTACATTGCCTGTCCCGTTATGCATGAATATCATTAATGATGAGCAACTGCGGTATCATAAAATGGAGGATAGTGAAGGCTGGTACCTCCAGGTTTAAAATCCAGCGAATGTAATAAATAATGTCTTATAATTAATTTGAATTCCTTTCACTAATTAAAATACGACAATTCGACGGTAATGAACACAAAAAGCGAAAGGACATGCAGGATGAAATTAAGGTGAAACTGTCCATGTGTTTAACAAATTATCGCGCAATAAAGACTTACGGGGTAGTGTAGGTAGAACCTATGGATCCACGTATAAAGTCCAGTAATAGCAGAAGACGAGTAATATGCTTCAAGCCCCAGTCGCTTTATCCTACGTGATCGAACTCCCGGCAGCATGGGCTCTACAGCCAGTCTAGACGTGAGAGATAGCACTGCCTTCAAGAATGGCTATTTTGTTTCTACTGCTTGCCCTTTATCCTTGAAGATAAATGTGTTGAATTCATTTGAAACGTCGGGAACCACTCACCCAATATCAAAACGTCATATGCCAGAAGAACTGCATCATCCATGACAAACCCTGTTCAATCTCAGTAATTAACTAACTTAATGCACAAAATCTTGTTTTATAATAAGTTTATTGTATGCCTCTACATGTTTCGAGCACTATGTGCTCATCACCAGGAGGTCAAAATTGTATTATACAGCATCTGGTATCGTCACACACACTGTAGGTAGCCGTCCGGTGCACCGGACGGCCACCTACAGTGTGTGTGACAATACCAGATGCTGTATAATACAATTTTGACCTCCTGGTGATGAGCACATAGTGCTCGAAACATGTAGAGGCATACAATAAACTTATTATAAAACAAGATTTTGTGCATTAAGTTGGTTAATTACTAAGATTATACTGAGATGCACGGTCAGCAAAACATTAAAAAAAA
>Ga0123357_10009839_pt1 | contig 12100 bp, 10 predicted proteins | sample TergutEmb28metaG_FD_89873 | JGI IMG/M metagenome (GOLD analysis project Ga0123357, IMG submission 89873) | Embiratermes neotenicus P4 segment gut microbial communities from Petit-Saut dam, French Guiana - Emb289 P4 | ecosystem: Host-associated > Arthropoda: Insects > Digestive system > Gut ...
ACCGGCCAGCACGGCTGAACCTGAAGCCACATCCGAAACTGTCCCCGAACAAGCTGCCCACAAACCGGAAAGCTTGCCCGAACCCCCGTCCGACTCTTTCGGCTCCGATATCCAGCAAGCCGAGGAACCCGAAGTTGAGGAACCAAAAGCCGAGGTGTCGGAAACCAAAGGGCAAGACTTCGCTCTTACCCAATCCGTACTTGGAGAGACAGCATACGGGTTTGTTGACGACACCGATACCGTCCTACACGATGAATCCGGAACGGCTGAGGAAGAAAGCCATACCGGAACCATTGCGTCCGAAACCTTCTTCCCCAAAGCGGAAAAACCACCCATACCTGGTAAACCCAAGCGGCCAGCCGTGCCCAAATTCGAGCCTTTCGACTTTTCGCCGTTCATATTTGAGCCTGTCGAAAAGCTCGGTGGCTTCAATCTCGATAGCCCTAAAAAACCAAGCTTTGAAAAACAGGATATTGAAGCTGAAACATCCGAGAACAAAACACTCGAATTCGACCTTGGGACATCCGAGCACAAGGATAAGACGCTCATTGAATTCGACCTCGGCCCATCCAGGGGCAAGGCTCCTGAGTTTACCCCTAGGGTATCCAGGGAACCTGATGAGCACGTGCCGGAACCGCCCCCTGTAACAAATGACAGGGTGAGCAGAACAAGCATCTATGAAGCCAAAAACTTCCGGGAACTGTATGGGGAAATTCCCGAGGCCGAGGCGACCCAAACGTCCTCCGATGAAGACGGGCAGGAACCGTTCGAATACGTACCGCCGGACGAACCTCTTATAACAGATGACGAGGCAAGTGCAAGTGCTTATGAGGCCGAAGGTTTCCTTGAACTGTATCAAGACCCTGACTTTCCGCCTGAGGATATCCAAACCGAGCCTGCCGCTGAAGAACCGCTATTCGATTCTGAACCTGATTCCGACACACTCTATATCGACAACATCGAAGTATCGCGAACGTTGTTTGAGCTCTACGTGGCCGAAGCCCAAACGCACATCTTCACGCTGCACCAGGAATTCGACCATCTCGCCGACAACCCTACGCTGCTGCTGCCGGAAGCCTCCTTGCGTGCCGCGCACTCATGCGCGGGTATTTCAGGCACTGCGCGCTGTACCCCTCTCTATACGCTTGGCAAGGCCCTGGAACTGGCGCAGCAACGCATCCACGACCTGAATCGCCCGCCAACGGTCAACGAACTGGCCTTGTTCAAGACCTGCGCCAATACGCTAGACAGCATGCTGACCACGGTCATTGGCCTGCACATGCCGCTAGAAACGCCGGAACTGATCGGGCAACTTGATGGAATCGGCCACAAACGACCAACCGACGCAACCCAGCAATCTGACGACAAGGCCATTGCCGAAACCGTGGCGAAGGTTTTTCCTGAAGCCGTTGCAACCGTCAAATCTGGAACTGCATCGAAACCGATCTCCCCGACGGCAAGCGCCCTACCATCTGTCCACGACGAAATCGACGAACAACTGCTTCCGATCTTCCTTGAAGAAGCTGGGGAACTGATCAACGAGTTACACATCACCCTGCGCGCCTGGAACGACGACCTCGTCAATACCGAGCATCCCATGCTCGTAAAACGGCAACTACACACCCTCAAAGGCAGTGCGAGGATGGCCGGGGCGATGATCCTGGGCAACCGGGTACATCAGCTTGAATCCCGTGTTGAGTCGGCACTCAGTGCCGGGGACGATATTACTGCCCTCGTCGACGAAATCGCTTCCGCGCTGGATGGCATCGAGCAGATGGTCGCCACGCTGGCGCAAGGCTCGGTTCCTGAAACGCCAGAGCCTGCAATCGAAACTGTAGCCGAGTCAACGGGCGAGTTGCCTGTCCAACTTACTGCCGCCACCGACAAGCCCACACACAGGAAGCTTGCTGGAATAGCCAACCTCCCCGTCGCTGTGACGCCTCTGCCGGAGATAAAGCCTCACGTTGCAGCCACCCCCCATGCACCAACCACTGAGAGCGAGGCTCTTAGTGCTGCCCTGCGTGTGCGTGCGGATTTGGTAGACGGTTTCGTCAATGATGCTGGTGAAATTGGCGTGGCTCGTACCCGGATCGAAGGCGAATTACGCCAGTTGCGTCAAAGCCTGCTCGACCTCACCGAAAACGTCATCCGCCTGCGTAACCAGTTGCGCGAAGTCGAAATCCAGGCCGACGTACAGATGCAGACCCGCATCGCGCAGGCTGAAAAGAGCCATGCCGAATTTGACCCGCTAGAGATGGATCGCTACACCCGCCTCCAGGAACTCACGCGGATGATGGCCGAAAGCGTCAACGACGTTACCACGGTACAGCAAAACCTGCTAAAAAACCTCGACAGTGCCGACTTCGCCCTCCACAGCCAGGCACGCACCACCCGCGAACTGCAACAGGCACTGATGCAGGTTCGCATGGTTCCGTTCGACAGCCTCGCCGTGCGCCTGTACCGCATCGTGCGCCGAAGCGCCAGGGATCTCGGTAAGCGCGCCAACCTCGACCTGCGCGGTGGTGGCATTGAAATCGACCGTAGCGTGCTCGACCACATCGTTGCGCCGCTCGAACACCTGTTGCGCAATTCGCTGGCACACGGTATCGAGCCCCCGGAATTGCGCCGTGCTAAAGGAAAACCTGAAATCGGCCAGATCACGCTTACGACGCGTCAGGAAGGCAATGAAATCATCATTGAACTGGCTGATGACGGATCGGGGCTGAATTTCGAGCGCATCGCCGAACGCGCACGCGAACATGGCCTGCTCGGGCCTGGCGAGTTTGCCGACGAACGGCGGCTCGCCAATATGATTTTTCTCCCTGGTTTCACAACCGCCGAAAAAGTGACGGCCGTTTCCGGCCGCGGGGTTGGCATGGACGTGGTGAAGGCTGAAACTGCCGCAGTCGGTGGGCGCGTCGATGTCTCTTCCACCCCCGACGTGGGGACGACATTCAGCATCTACCTGCCGCTCACCTTGGCCGTCACCCAAGCCCTGCTGGTTCGTTCAGGTACTCAACACTACGCGGTTCCGGCCAGCATGATCTCGCAGATCATGGAGTTGAAGGCCGATGCCATTGAACGTTTGCGGGCAGAAGGCAGCATCGAGTGGCTTGGCCAGCGATACAGCTATCGCTATCTGCCGAACCTGCTTGGTAACCCCTCGGCCCGACCGGAAATTGGCCGTTATAGCTGGGTTCTGCTGCTGCATTCCGGCGCACAGATTCTAGCCCTGCATGTAGATGCCCTGCGCGGCCAGCAGGAAATCATCGTCAAGAACGCCGGCCCGCAACTGTCACGCATCGTTGGTATGTCGGGAGCCACCGTACTCGGTAACGGCGAAATCGTGCTCATCATCAACCCTGTCGCGATGGTTAGCCGCGAGATCGGCTATGCCCAGAAAAGCAGGGTTCCCGGAGCAGTATTGCCGCAAGTGGTCGAAGCCGTATTGGAGCCGGAAACCCTAGATGAACCAACGATCATGGTCGTCGACGACTCGCTGACCGTGCGCAAGATCACCAGTCGCTTGCTGGAGCGTGAAGGCTATCGTGTCATCACAGCCAAGGATGGCGTCGATGCCATTGAATCGCTGATCGATAACACGCCTGACGTGATTCTTTCCGACATCGAGATGCCGCGCATGGACGGTTTCGCCCTCGTCCGTAACATCCGTGCCGATGTCAGGCTAAGGAACGTACCAATCATCATGATTACCTCACGATTGGCCGACAAACACCGCGACTACGCAATGGAGATTGGTGCAAACCATTACCTTGGCAAACCTTACCAGGAAGAAGAACTACTTAACCTGATTGCCAGTTACGTCCCCCGCGCATGACATTGTGACGCCACAACAGCCATATGTGCGTGCATCGTTTCAATTCGCACACCGCGCAACCGATCCAGGTAGCGTAGAATGTGCATATGGATACCGTTCCAAACAACCTCACGCACCACTTCCTGGTCGCCATGCCTCACATGGCCGATCCGCATTTCGCTCGCACCCTCACCTACATCGCCGAGCATAATGCCCAAGGTGCGCTTGGTGTCATTGTCAACCGCCCGCTTGACATGACATTGGGTACGCTGTTCGAGCGCGTGGAGCTCAAACTCGATTCACATATTTTCACCTCGCAGCCTGTCTACTTCGGCGGGCCGGTACAGACCGACCGGGGTTTCGTCCTCCATCGCCCAAGTGGTGATTGGCACTCCACGTTGCGCGTCAATGATGAAGTGGGTCTCACCAGCAGCCGCGACATCTTGCAATCCATTGGTAGCGAGGGCGAACCGCATGAAGTGCTCGTCAGCCTTGGCTTTGCCGCCTGGACGGCAGGCCAGCTTGAACAGGAACTCGTCGACAACGCCTGGCTTACCGTCCCCGCTGACATGTCCATCGTCTTTGGCATGCCGCCTGAGGCTCGTTTGGCGGCCGCCGTGCAAAAACTCGGCATCGACCTCACCCAAATCAGCGAGGTTGCCGGGCATGCCTGAGGGCACACCGGCCACGATAACCTCTTTCCCCTACCTACCCACACGCGGTTGCCTTCTCGGTTTTGATTTCGGCCTTGCCCGCATCGGCATCGCCACTGGTGAGATTGAAACCGGCCTTACCAACCCGCTCGCTACCATTGCTCTCAAATCCAGTGCAGCACGCCTTAACGCCATCGCCCGCCTGATCGAAGAATGGCAACCTGTCGCCCTCGTTGTCGGCCTACCACGCCCGCTCAGTGGCGAAGGCGAACACGCACTCGAACCCCACTGTCGGCGTTTTGCCGATCGGTTACATGGCCGCTTTCGCTTGCCTGTGCATCTCGCCGATGAACGGTTCAGTTCGGTTGAGGCCGACTATAGCTTACGCGGCGTAGGCGTGAGAAACTGGCAGGTACGCAAGAAAAAACTTGATGCCGTTGCGGCACAATTCATTCTGCAACACTTCCTGGATACCCTTCGCCATGCAACTTCCTGATGCAGAAACCCTCTGCCACCAACTGGCCGAGCAAATCCGTCCTCACCTTCAGCCGAATACCGTTCTCATCGGCATCCGCACCGGCGGCGAATGGCTCGCACGCCGACTGAATGTCCTGCTCGAACTTCGGCAGCCCTCCGGAGCCATCGACATCTCCTTCTACCGTGACGACTATGGTGCAAAAGGGCTTCATGCCAGCCCACAGCGCACCAGCATCCCGTTTTCCATCGAAAACGCCCCCGTCATTCTCGTCGACGATGTACTCTACACCGGGCGCACTACCCGTGCCGCTCTCAACGAAATCTTTGACTTTGGCCGACCAGCCAGCGTCGAACTGGCTGTACTCATCGATCGTGGCGGACGTGAGCTGCCTATCGCTGCCCGCTACTGTGCCCACACCCTGCCCGAACCGCTGCCCGCCTCGCAGAACCTGCAATTGGAACAGACGGAAAACGGCAACCTGACCTTGAGGTTGATCCATGCGTAACCCACAGATCAACAGGCATGGTGAGCTGCAACACCTGCTCACCCTAGACGGACTGCCACGCGAAATCATCAATAGCATCCTCGATAACGCAGCCCCCTTTACCGAAGTGGCCGAACGCGAGGTCAAAAAACTCCCCCTGCTGCGCGGCAAAAGCATCTTCAACCTATTCTTCGAAAACTCCACCCGTACCCGCACCACTTTCGAGATTGCGGCCAAGCGGCTGACCGCCGACGTTGTCAACCTCAATGTTTCTACCAGTTCCACCGCCAAGGGCGAGAGCCTACTCGACACCATCGATAACCTCTGCGCGATGAACGCTGATATGTTCGTGGTACGCCACTCCGCCAGCGGAGCGCCAGTACTCATCGCCCAACACCTCCTGGCCACGGGTCGCGACCACGTCCACGTCGTCAACGCCGGGGACGGACGACATGCCCACCCCACCCAGGGTCTGTTGGACATGTACACGATCCGTCACTACAAGCACGACTTCACCCAGCTTTCCGTCGCCATCGTTGGCGACGTGCTGCACTCGCGGGTCGCACGTTCGCAAATCGCCGTACTCACCACCCTAGGCGTCCCCGACCTGCGTGTCATCGCTCCCAAGACGCTCCTGCCCACCGCCATCGACAACATGGGCGTGCGCACCTTCAACGACATGCGTGAAGGGTTGCGCGGCGTGGATGTCGTCATGATGCTGCGGCTGCAAAACGAACGCATGGCGGGTGCGTTGCTACCCACCCCGCAGGAATACTACAAAGTATGGGGGCTGACTCCCGAGAAACTTTCACTTGCGAAGCAGGACGCCATTGTCATGCACCCTGGGCCGATGAATCGTGGCATCGAAATCGACTCTGCCGTTGCTGATGGAGCCCAGGCCGTTATCCTGCCGCAAGTCACCTTCGGAATCGCCGTGCGCATGGCGGTTATGTGCATGCTCGCCGGACAATGAGGAACACACGATGAACATCCGCATCATCAATGGCCGGGTCATCAATCCCGTCCGCCAGACCGATTGCGTCCAGGACGTTTTCATTGCCGACGGAAAAATTGCAGCCCTCGGTGCTGCCCCCGACGGCTTCCAACCCGCACGCACCCTAGATGCTACGAACCTCGTCGTCGTCCCCGGGCTCATCGACCTTGCCGCCCGCCTGCGTGAACCCGGTTTTGAATACCGCGCTACCCTCGAATCCGAGATGGAAGCCGCCATGACCGGAGGCGTCACCAGCGTCGCCATCCCACCTGACACTGATCCCGCCCTCGACGAACCGGGTCTCGTCGAAATGCTCTGCTACCGCGCCAAGAAACTCAACCGTGCCCACATCTACCCGATCGGCGCGCTCACCATCGGCCTCAAAGGGGAACGTCTTTCTGAAATGGCTGAACTGGTCGAAGCTGGATGTTTCGCCTTTTCCCAGGCCAACGTTCCCATCCTCGACAACATGGTGCTCATGCGCGCCATGCAATACGCAGCCACTTTCAACTTTCGTGTATGGCTTCAACCCATTGCCCCCTTCCTTGCCCGTGGCGGCTATGCCCATGATGGAGAAACCGCCAGCCGCCTTGGCCTGACCGGCATCCCTGTGGCCGCTGAAACCGTCGCCCTCTTCACCTACCTGCAACTTGCCAAAACCACTGGCGCGCGGCTCCACATCACCCGTCTTTCCAGCGCCGAGGGGCTTACCCTCATCGAACAGGCCCGTGAGGAGGGAATGGATGTCACCTGCGACATCTCCATCAACCAACTGCATCTGTGCGACCAAGACATTGGCTACTTCAACACCAACTGCCACCTTATCCCGCCGCTGCGCAGCCAACAAGACCTTAAGGCTCTCTCAAAAGGGCTGCTCGAAGGCCGCATCAACGCCCTGTGCTCCGACCACACCCCCGTCGACGACGACTGCAAGCTCATCCCCTTCAGCGAATCCGAACCCGGCGCTACCGGCCTCGAGCTCCTGCTGCCCCTCACCCTCAAATGGGCTGAAGAAAGTAACCTGCCGCTCGTCAACGCTCTGAGCCGCGTCACCTCCGAACCCGCGCGGCTCATTGGTATCACCAAGGCCGGGTATCTTGCCCCCGGCGCACGTGCCGACCTTTGCATCTTTGACCCAGCCGCCCGTTTCACCGTCAACCGCGACAACCTCAAAAGCCAAGGCAAAAACACTCCCTTCCTTGGCTTTGAACTACCAGGTCTCGTGCACTACACGATTGTGGAAGGAAAGCTCATGTTCGAGCGGTGACGCTGGAGAATATCCTGCTCAGTCGTTTTCCCTTGCCCCTTGGGGGAGAGGATGCCCGAAAGGAGCCGCAAAGGGGGAAGAGGTGTTATTTCCAGGCATGGTAGGAAATTTTCTCCTCCTGGCTCAATTCAACAAGGGAAGAGGGGAGTGATGAACCTGAGCCGCCGTGCCATTCCCGATCCGGTTCAAAACGTCCGGCAATGCGCCGGAGAAGCGGCCGCAGCAGGGGGTTGCGCACGAATACGGCATGGCGCGTCGGGGTGAAGCATGCGCCGAGAGCTGCCTTGACGGCGGGATCCGTCCAGCCCGCGATGTAGTGACTCAAGCCCTCGCGCCGTGCGAAAGCAAGGTTTTCCATCCAACTCACGAAATACAGGTTGCACTCGCGCGCCATCGGGTAGCGGAAGCCGATGTATTTGTCGACGAGCATGCCGTCATGGATGAAACAGAGGTTGTAACCGATCAGCCGGTCTTTCCAGTGGTAGAGGAAGACGCGCCCGTCGAGGGAGGGGTCGCGCAGCACCGCCGCGAAAAATTCCGGGCGCAGCAGGTCGAAATGAATTTCGCTCTGATTGTAAACTTCCAGGTATTGCGCGTAGAGTTCTGCCGCGAAAGCCGGTTCGGCGAAGCGCGGGTCGCCCGTGGCGACGATTTCGATACGCATTTCCTCGCGGCGGCGCAGCTTGCGCCGGATGTCGCGGCGGCGGCTGGCGGAGAGTCGCGCCAGATAAGCGCCCTCGTCGGCAAAGTCGATGGGAACCCAGGCTAGTGCCTGCCCTTCGACCATGAAAAACCCATTGGCCTTGCAGGCATCGACGAGTTGGTCGGCCAGCCGGTTGGCCTCCGCGCCAAGAAAAGGCGCGTTGCAGGGAATGTCCTTGACGAGCAGCAGGGCGGTTTTCCCGCTCCATGCCACGAACATGCCCTGCACGAGCGCCTCAGCTCCGCCATGCGGCAGCGGGCAAAATTCGCTGACGGTGCTGCCCATGAAACAGGTGCGCCAGCGCAATGCGCGTCGCAAAAACCGGTTGCCGGGAAGCTTCCCGATCAGGGCGAGCAGTTGCTCATCCGCCGTGGTGAGCAAATCGAACATCGTCCAGAAACCGGGCATGCCAGTCGCGCAGGTGAACGGCTCGAAGCCTCCCGGCGGATGGCGCATGAAGTGATCGACCAGCGCCGCCGGTTCCGCGCCGGTCAACCAGCGTGGCACGGGCGGGGGCTGCGGCTCTTTTCCGCACGGCGTGTTCATGCCGCCTGTTCCAGCACGCCCATGATTCGCGCAAAACCGGCTGCGTCCAGCCACGGGCTGTTGGTAATGGACAACGTGCGCGCCGCAAGGTCACGGGCGTTGGGACAGGCATCCTGCGGCACATAAGGGCGCAGGTAGCCATAATCCGGCAAAGCATGAATGAACATGCGCGTCACCCCCAGACCCGCGCCCCATAAAGCGTCAAGCGCATGATCCCGTTTTTGCCGATCCGGCAGGCACAACATCAGACAAGGCCAGACGCCTTCTTCATCGTTTGCGTCACGAAAAACTCGCACCCCCGGCAATTGATCGAGCAGGGCAAGGCGGTGTTTTGCCTGAGCCGCCGTTTGCCGATGGAAGGCCGCGAGTCGGCAAAGCGCCCGCCGCCCGACCCCTTGCCGCCAGCCGCTGACAGGGTGCAGCGGAATTTCCGGCGGAAAGACATCCCCCACCGCGCCCGCCAGATCGCCGCGACGCAATGCCCGGCGCAAGGGGCGGCCGTACACCCAGGGCAAAAAGAGCGGGCGGTAAAACAGCGCGTAAGCCGCCAGCTCAAGACAGCGCCGGAATTCCTGGCGGCCATCCCGCTTGATGAGTTCATCGCGCGCCCGCTCGATGGCCGAGGCCAGAGCCGGGTCGCACGTCACCCACAGGCCGCCCTCATACAGGCTCAAGCCTTTCCCGGCGGCGAAACTGAAAAACCCGGCATCGCCCGCCAGCCCCACGCTTTGCCCGCCTTGGCGGGCGCCGAAGGCTTGCGCGCCATCCTCGACGACGAAGGCGCCGCAGCCGCGCGCAAGTTCCCGCGCCGGCGCAACATCGACTACGCGCCCGGCGAGATGCGTGGGCACGATAGCCAGCGTGTCGTCATCGCACAGGGCAGCGAGCGCCGCCAGGTCGAAATCGAGGCTGTCGGCGGCCAGATCGCACAGGCGCAGCTTCAGCCCGCAATGCGCGACGGCCAGCGCCACCAGCGGGCAGGTCCAGGCCGGGACGATGACCGTCCGGCGTCCGGACAAGCGATGCAGCGCGCTCAGGATGAGCACGAAACAGGCCGTGCCGGAACAGGCCAGCCCGGCGTGGGGCGTGCCCACGTAATCCTGCGCGGCACACGCAAAGTCCCCCCTTGCGCCAAGGAGTTCCAGCGGCGAAAGTGGCAAGCCCGCCGTGGGGGGCAATTCCCACATCAATGGCTTTCCCCCGGCGCGTGACCCCGCTCGCCATAGGCCAGACAGAACACACCGGCCAGGATCAATGCCGCGCCAAGATATTGCACCCAGGAAAGAATTTCACCAAATAGCGGAATGGAAATCACCATCACCCCAACCGCCTCCAGGTGTGTGGCGGCAAATGCCGGGCCGACGGGGATGCGGCGCAACACAGTCATCCAGGTCACGAATGCGCCAAGATAGCCGAGGATCGCGCAATACACCCACGGTGAACTCAAGGCGCGCAGCAACCACGGCAGGTCGAAAGTCAGCGGCGCGGCAGCCAGAGCCGTGTACTTGAAACAGACCTGCGCGAAGGTGTCGAAAACGAGCAACACCAACAGGCCACCAATGAAAAAAGTGCGCGAACTCATGCGCTCATCCCCCCCAAACCGACCAGCGCCACGCCCGCCAGGATCAGGCTGACGCCGATGATGCGCGGGCGCGTGAAGTGTTCACTGAACCATAACCGCCCCCCCGCCATCACCGTAACGATGCCAGCCATGCCTAGCAACACGCCTTCCGCCAGCGGCACTGTCGAAAGAAACGCCAGCCAAGCGAAGAATTCGGCAATATACAAAACCGCACCGATATAAATCCACGGGCGGCGCAACATATGCCGCCAATGTTCCCACCCCGCCGCCTCCCTGTTCTCGATGGCAGCGGCCTTAAAGGCCAATTGTCCGCCAGTATCGGTGATCAGGTTGACGATCCACAGCAGGGCAATGAGGATGCTCGTGCTCACAGTTCATGACCTCGCAAGACAGTCACGGATATAATTATCAGTTGCGTTTGCATTGTCTTGGCAATGCACCGGATCGGTTTCAGAGAAAAAAACATGTCGACTTTGCCTCAAATTTCCCCCGGCAGCGCCGGAGTTTTGTTGATCCACGGCCTCACGGGAACGCCGAACGAACTGCGCTTCGTGGCGCGCGGCCTCAAGGCGGCGGGTTTTGAGGCCGAGTGCGTGCGTCTGGCCGGGCACTGCGGAACCGAGGCGGATTTGCTTGCTACGGGCTGGAAGGATTGGTTTGCCAGCGTCGAACAAGCCGCCGATGCGCTGCGTGCAAAAGTCAAGCATCTGTTCGTGGGCGGGCTTTCGATGGGTGCGGTGCTGGCAATCAAGTACGCCATTGAGCACCCCGACAAAGTCGATGGGCTGGGTCTCTACGGCACAACCTTCTTCTACGACGGCTGGAGCATCCCATGGGAGGGCAGGCATCTGACCTTCCTGTTTCCTCTCGTCATTGCTTTGGGGTTCGGACGGAAGAAGCGTTTCATGGAAACCTGGCCTTACGGGATCAAGAACGAACGACTGCGGCAGGCGATTACCAGTAAGATGCACGCGGGGGATTCCGAGGCCGCCGGACTGCCCGGCAACCCCTGGCCCTCGCTGGAACAGTTTTACCGCCTGGCCGCCGACGTGCAGAAAAAACTGCATCGCGTGCAAGCTCCCGCCATTGCCGTCCACGCACGCGAAGATGATGTTGCCAGCCTCGCCAACGTGCATATCATCCAACGCCGGTTTGCCGGATCGGTCGAAACGGTCATCCTCGCCGACAGTTACCACATGGTGACGGTCGACCAGGAAAAGGGAATCTTGGTCGACCGTTCGGTGGATTTCTTCAGCCGCATTGTCGCCCGTGCCGCGAGGGAAAAATCCGCCTAGCTGGAAAACCCATCCCCCGCCCAAGGTTTACCCCCGTTTTGCCCGCGTGAAGAGTTGATCGAGCAGCGTCAGGGCCAGTTCGATTTCTGCCTTCTCGATATGCAGGGAAGGCGCCAGGGTGATGACGTTCTTGTGGTAGCCGCCGACATCCAGCACCAGGCCCATGCGCTGGCCCCGATGTTCCAGCCCGCCCTGCAGGCCGATATCCACCATCTTGTCGAGCAGGCGCTTGTTGGGCGTGAAGCCGTCGGCCTCGCACACCTCGGCGCGCAGCGCCAGAC
>Ga0123357_10009840_pt1 | contig 12099 bp, 6 predicted proteins | sample TergutEmb28metaG_FD_89873 | JGI IMG/M metagenome (GOLD analysis project Ga0123357, IMG submission 89873) | Embiratermes neotenicus P4 segment gut microbial communities from Petit-Saut dam, French Guiana - Emb289 P4 | ecosystem: Host-associated > Arthropoda: Insects > Digestive system > Gut ...
CCTCTCAGCTGATGATGTCTTCCCATGATCTGTGTGTGTCGTCATGACTTTGGGAACTGTTACTCTGGATACACCTAATGAAGTGGCCGTTTGGTTACAGATGTTGCACCTAAACGCGCACCAACAATCTGACAAGTCTCCCACTTTGCAGTAATTTCATACGAACTGTTAATAAACACAATCTGTATCGCACTAACACTGGCACTACACAGCGTAAACAATCAAAAGTACAACGAAAGATATTCACAACTAATATTCTTTCAATGCAGCCAACACAAACAGTTGTTTTTTATGTTTTGCTGACAGTGCGTCTCATATTTATCTTAGTAATTAACCAACTTGATGCACAAAATTTTTGTTTTACAATAACTTTATTTCATGCCTCTACATGTTTTGAGCACCATGTGCTCATCAGGAGGTCAAAATTGTATTATACAGTCTCTGGTATCATCACACCTATAGGCGGCCATCCCGTGCACCTCCTGATAATGAGTACATGGTGCTCGAAACATGTAGAGGCATGAAATAAACTTATTGTAAAACAACAATTTTGTGCATCAAGTTGGTTAGTTACTAAGATAAACAAACAGTTGTATTCCTATATTGTCTTGTTGGCGCCATTCTCTGGTTCAGGGGAACATATAAGTGTGAACGTAGCAGTCTATTCATAAATAAACGTCAGTCAAAGCAAATGTAATTTAATTTTACTATGAAGCACTAATGATGTAATTTTGTACACCATCTAGAGCTGGTGAATGTTTCTTGTAATTAGTTTACACTGTTAACTGTATGGTAATGAAGTAGTAGGAGCAGGTGTTTTACCTCGTGCAGAACACAAACTTATATGTGCCGTTGTGGCATGGAGTTACGGATGAACTCGCTACGCTGTTCACTTGACATATTAACAATAACTTGTGCATTGTACTGTTATCACCCATATGGTAATACAATTGTAATCGACTTTTGCAATGTAATTGTAGTGGTTTATGTTGTAAACACACAAGCTACACTGTTGACTATATGTGCCGTTGTGGCTGGAAGTTACAGATGAACTTACTAATACTGATACTGATAATATGCGCACAACACTTCCTATAACAGCTGGACATGTTTCAGTTGACAAACTTTGTGTTAGTATAAGTTGTACCCGCCTCATGCAGTATGCAATCTACACGTCTGGTTAGACGCTGAGCCAATTGGTGATTAATTACTAACAATATTGACACCACAATTCTTGATGATTGTTGCACTGTAATGTTGCCCTATGTACATGTTTCATTAGTACGGTTTCCCCTTGAAAACTGCACTTATTTTAGGATGGCTTCCCCCGTTTGAAGCCCATACGCCTCTGCTTGAGAGCGGAGTTGGTGGTCAACTGACTAGCAAACGACGCTACTCGCCCACATATCCTGGCTTGAGACAAAAAAAGTGAACCAGTTTGATCTGGGAAAAAACCATGCCACGTAAGCAGGAATATTCTGGAACAATCTCGTGACGATTACATCATCTACCTACGCCCTGGGAATGTTATGTAGGGATTAGGAGATGCACTCACATGATGCAACTTTAGTAACAAATACGAAGTTGAAAATAATTCACAAAATTAAGAGAAAAATTCGAACTCTAGCATGAAGAGTCTAGCGTTTCCATTATTTTGTCCATCGCCTAACCATTGTCGTATTGACAATTCGCTGTTCCGTTTGTTCCATATTAACACGAAACGTCGCATTATGTGTTAAGATACTTCTGAAACCTTGCTTTTAACAAATCTCAAGTTTTCTAATGTCAGGGACGGACCTTTCTCTGCAGTGGCAACAAATCGAATCATAAGCCAACAAATTCCATCCGTAGTGGACACCACAGCCTTCTAGAGTTGCTGCGGACTGCGATGCGATGAAAATTACTGCGTGCAGAACGGACGTGAGTTAAATCCCTCGGTGCTAAAGGCAAAGCGCACGGCCGTTGCCAGGTAACAGCAAGTGTTGTGACGTCAGCACCAACTATCGCAGTACACCTGAGTATCGGTACTGTCAGAATGAAGCGTCGCGCACAACTTTGAATTCCGGTTCAGAAATCGAGACAAAGTTAAGAGCTTTGTTACACTGAATGTACTGCTGCCAAGTTGGTAGCATTGCCGACGTGGCTGTCACAAATAAGGAATGTGTTTGGGTTTTGTGACTTCGATACAAACGCTGTAGTTTTGTTGCAGGTACGTAGCTTCGTAGTGGTGGTTTATGTTAACAGTTGCTTTACTGTATGTTAACAGTTACATTGCTTTATGTTAACAGTTCCTTTACTTTATGTTAACAGTTGCGTTGCTTTATGTTAACAGTTTCATTGCATTATGTTAACAGTTGCATTGCATTATGTTAACATTTGCATTGCTTTGTGTTAACAGTTGCATTGCTTTATGTTAACAGTTGCTTTGCTTTATGTTAACAGTTGCGTTCCTTTATGTTAACAGTTGCATTGCATTATGTTAACAGTTGCATTGCTTTATGTTAACAGTTGCATTGCTTTATGTTAACAGTTGCGTTGCTTTATGTTAACAGTTGCATTGCTTTATGTTAACATTTGCGTTGCTTTGTGTTAACAGTTGCATTGCATTATGTTAACATTTGCATTGCTTTATGTTAACAGTTGCATTGCTTTATGTTAACAGTTGCGTTACTTTATGTTAACATTTGCGTTACTTTATGTTAACAGTTACATTGCTTTATGTTTAGAGTTGCTTTGCTTTATGTTAACATTTACATTGCTTTATGTTAACAGTTACATTGCTTTATGTTAACAGTTGCATTCCTTTCATTGCTAAAAGAAATACATATTTAGTTCCATATCAGAATAAAAATATATACTTCCTAAAATTTGATCTGTGTGTGATTTGCCTCCGAAAGAAAGAAACACAGAAAGGAAGAGAGAAAAGCAGAGAGAAAGAATGTAATACAAACAGAAAGTAGTAAAGAAAGAGAGAACCGAAGACAAAAAGAAAGATGAAAATAGAAATAAGGAAAGAAAGAAGGAAATCTAGAGGATTACAAAGACAGAAAGTAAGAAAAGAAACACACTAAGGAAAGGAGAGAAAAAAAGGAAGAATGTAGTAGGTAAATAGGAAATAAGAAAGGGAAAGAAAAGAGAGGGGAAACGAAGAAGGGACAAAAGCATAAAAGGACAAACAGAAAAGAGAGGTAGGAACCATGTGACAAGCAAAGACACAAATGTAGTGCGAACTTTCTCTTGCCAGTTGAGGTTCTTGCAGGCTCGCAGTAGACTGACCGCTTTTGTTCGGTCTTCATGAGTTCATTTTCACTGATACTGTCAACGTGACGTCTCCTCATTGGCATCATTGTCAAACAAGCAACCAGCAAGATGATCCTACTGCTCTTCTCGTCCAACTGTGCTGCCGGTTGGTATGTGTCTCAGACGTTGGGTTGTCGTAGCGTCGTGACACTTGTGTCGCGTCTGCATGGCGTTTGCCCTACGTGCGCTGTCCTAATGCGACGGCCTGTCGGCGGTTAAAGCGCCTGGGCAGGATCATTGTCAGCTCTCAGAACGGGATGTTTCTTACTGCTGGCTGCCAGAAGACTTAAACGGTGGGAAAAATTTAACCTTGGTTTTGCAAGTAACATGTGTGAAAATCTTAAACTGGCGTTTCTTTTGCACATTATACTCAATGTGTGCTCTTATGTTCGTAGTGTATTCTTAGTCCTTTTTAGCTTCCGTTGTATCAAAAAACGTCTAGGCAGAATATTTGAATTCGAGCAGTAAAATAAAGACAAATTCACAGAAAGCTTTCAACAGATCTTATTTATTAAGGAATTTTGTTGCAACGAATCTGATGTCATCAGAAGACCCCAGAGTCATCAAATTAGAGATGATCACAGTGCCATGACCGTGTTTACAAGAGCTCGCCAGTTGTCCATGTCCTGAGCCAGCTTAATCCAGTCCACGCATTTCCATCCTATTTCTCTAAGATTCATTTGAATATTATCCTTCCATTTACGCCTACGTCTTCCAACTGGTCTTTACCTTCAGGTTTCCCAACCAAAACCCTGTATGCACATCTCCTGTTTCCTATGAGTGCCACATACTCCGCCCATCTCGTCCTTATGGTTTGATTACCCCAGTAATTTGGATCCTCCCATTCGTTGCTGCACTTCATGTGCACAACTGTGCAAATGCCTGGTAGCGATGCGCCCACGTCACAGCGCGGCGACGTGCTCCGTCTCCATCAGCAGGTCCGTGCGGTGAGGAAACTTTGCAAATCCACTGAGCTATGACGCGGCACTTAGTCCGGCGCATTCCAGTCGATTTGTGCGCTGTGGGAGTGTACAAATGTTACGGCTGCACATTCTCTATCGATTCTCACACAAGATACCTTGGTGTAATGTCAGCATTCGTGCCCCGTGCTCTGGTACGTCGTGCTGCGCTGTCTGTTCACAGATTATATTTTATCTCAGCCTTTCCACTGTCTTCCGCCGTTCCTGGATGCCTGAAAGGGGAACTCGTGACCTATGACACTGTGTAACGTTAGGTACAGAATTGCAGTAGCAGCTACTGAAGAACTTCGCGTTGTGTGAAACCCGAAACTCCAGTCCCATATTCACGTTAGCCCTGTCACTTGTCTCTCTCCTAAGCCAGATTAATCCAGTCGACTTTTTCACCCCTGTGTAGTTACGGTCCGTTGTAATTGTGCCCTCCCATTTATTTCACTTCACTCTGCACCGTAAGCAGTTACGTACTGCCGGCGCTGTAAGCTACAGGTATTGATTTATCTCTGTACTTTCTGTTACGTCGTTTTGTCAGACTGGTGGACAGATCTGTCCGGTTCCATGCAGTTGTTCACTTTGTTTGACTAAGCGATAACTGCAGCCATACAGATGTTCGTTCACAAACTTTGCTAACAGCGATAACGTCTCTACGCCAGTCAGAAATATGAAACCAACCTTGAAGCCAACATCACCACAATTATAAAAAGAACCGCCTGTCTAAGCCAACTGCTCCGTAGCTACTCGTAGAATGATCTATCTTACCTCAAACTAGTTAATTAAGCCTTAATCTTTTTTATTTGAACACGCAGTCCGTACCGCGCAGTAAACACACGCCGTCTTGTTTATAAAAACCAGCCAGTTAACGTTGTATAGGGAAACAACCGTTTGTTTTTTTCCGAGATCCATACAAAACGCGTAAATACAGTGTGTGTGGGCAGAACGCAGAATCTGTGAATGTTAAAACCGAAGGGCCGCGAAATAAGAACTCATGGCCGATCAGATCGTATTGCAGTAAATATTATAACGTGTTCTCTCATGTACATATTTCTAAAATTTCATGTGTTAAACGTAACGTTTTAAAATTTGAATATTATTTCCTTGAAAGGTTCTGCAAAAATCGTTTGAAACTCACCAGTTTTATTTAGTTTCTATTTCGTGGAAATCAGGCTGTTTGTTTTAGTGACGGGTTTTTTCGTAGTTGTCTCCGTGTCCTTGTCTGTCCCCGCTTGTCCCCCTCAACAATATGTTATTCATTGTACTGCTTCCCTCCCCACCCGCTCGATCGTCACATGTAGGTTGCACTGCAGCCTAATTTTAGTGCAGTCGCTCGCTCAATGTGTGTTTGTCACACTGTGCTGTATACAATCAGACACACTAACTTGAAGACTAGAGAGAGAAAGACGTAATATGCCGTAGAGGGAAAAGACACAGGAACAGTGGGTGACACCTCGGAGGGTGGGAGAGCCTTATTTCTGAAGATTAAAATGAATCCATATTATATATAAAGATCCAGTTCGTACCACACAAAGAACACAGTCTGCCTCCATTAGAAAAAACGAATATTATGTAGGAAAGTCATGTCGGTTTACTGTAAGCCATCAGTACACTATGTGTAAAAATGCAGCGTTTAGGCTTGTTTGACGCAGTAATAGAAAGAGCGTCGTAAGTGGAGACCTCGTCCATCCGTCCTTCTGCGATCTAGCATTAGGACTAAAATATTTGTCGGCTTTTCATAACTTTTGGCATAGAAGTTCTTGACAAGAAGCCATCCGAAATTGGGCCAGTGAATCGTACTTGGTTCGAGGAACGTGCGGACTGCTACGAGTGATTTCCGTATTTTTGGAGTGATTTAAGTGAAATCCGCAGAACAGCGCAGAACATGGCGCACGGTGTGTGCAGTACTAAATACAGAACTGTAATTCTGTGGCTGTGATACTCGGTCTGTCAGGTAAAAGGAAGAGGGAACAAGTGACAGAACACTGCATAATGAGGAGCGTTGTGGTATTTACTGCTCACCGAATATTGTTCTGGTGATTAAATGAAAGAGGATTAGATGGGCGGACCATGTGGCACGCATGGAGGAGAAGATATGCTCATACAGGGATTGGTGGTGAAACCTGAGGGAAGGAGAACGCTTGGAAGTCCTAGGCATAGATAGAAGGATAATATTAAAATGCACATTGAAGAATGGTACTGAACAGCATGGAGTGGATTTGTGTGGTTGAGAAAAGGAATAGGTGGCGGGCTGTTGTGAATGTGGCAGTGACGCTGCGGGATGTTTCTTGACTAGCTGACCAACTGTCAGCGCTGTGCATGTTAAGCACCGTCTGGAAGGAAGTACTAAGGAAGCCCGGCGGTGCGAAGTGTTTGTTACATCCGCTGCACTTGGTGGCCACGAGTGGGACAAAAAACTGCTGGAAGAGCGGGCGGCTACAGCATTTGCTGAAACATTCTGCAGACAGCAAGGCACGACTGCCAGAGGCGAATAGCCGTGGCATTCGTTAGTAGTAGTAGTAGTAGTAGTAACAGCAATAGCAGTAGTAGTAGCAGTATCAGGAGTAGTAGTAGTAGTAGTAGCAGCAGCAGCAGCAGCAATAGCAGTAGTAGTAGTAGCAATAGCAGTAATAGTAGTAGTAGTAGCAGTAGTAGTAATAGTAGCAGCAGCAATAGTAGTAGCAGTAACAGTAGCAGTAGTAGCAGTAGCAGGACATTGGAATTGCGTTCATAATGCATGTCCCACGCTGTTCATGTTGCTGACAGTTTATTGTCAATATCGGGCGTTTATAATCTTTCATTGACATCGGCCTGTCAGTAGTAGCGATAAATACACATTTGTCGAAACGTCGCCTGTAAACAGTACATGTTTCAGACTTACGCATTATTTGTCATTTTCCGCCATGTTGTTTCGAGCAATGATATGTTGGGCTGGGAGGGGGGAGGGGAAGCAAAGTGAAACGATGTTTTGAGTCATTTGCAAGTGTTTGGATCTGCAGTGTAGTAAAACTGGCTGTTAAGGCACCTCAGCAATGACCCATTTTTCGCGAAAACAGTTAATGGTCGTCAAAACTTCTGTACACACCAGCCCTCATAACCCTTATATACTCGTACTTTGTTTTTTTACGGACGGAAGTCTGCCGGTTGGCGTGGCATTTTGACCAGGCTGAAGACTCCGTCCGACGCGAAGCTCTGTATTGCGCGTTGCGACGCAATAGGCTCATTTTGGTGAAGATGAAATTGTTCCTGTACCTGCCATGAAGGCTTATTGGTGGAGTGGAGGTATAGCCCCACTCATTCATAACTTCGGCACTGAATGGAGATGATTGATCAGCCTCACGTCCCGGCCGCTTTACCCACGGACAGTGAGCCCCTATAAACCCATCGAGGAGGTTGGGGGGCTCCAGTGCCACGATTTAGGAAAGAGAAAATAATTTTTTTTGCCCTTGTCGATATTTGACCCAGGATTATTCAGGACATAAACATATTTTTTGTGAGATGTCATTAGGCATGGCTGCTGCACAACCTGTTACAGCGGCAGTGAGTGCAGTCCTGCTGACAGTAATCAGTGTTCAGCTCTCACGTTGTGCAGGCGACCGTCAGAATGCAACAAGTGTTGCTAAGACACTGACTATTCTGTGTCATTGTGTCCAACCGGATGCGATTCGCAGGATGATCTGGTCGTCGAGAAATACAAACTGATGTCTTTTGAAGGGACGCCGCTTTTAATTTGAAAGATATTTACAACCGAAGTGGCATCTACACACCTTGCATGCACTTAACGGACTGGTGAAAGTTTCCAAGTCAATTGACGTAAATTCTGTCTCTATACTCGTATCCCTCCCTTGTCGTGCTGAACGTTATTTCTCGCTTTAAAAGTTACGTAAAGTTTTTACCTGAAAAATTATAGCCCATATGGATTAAGGCAATATGTCCTACAGAAGGGTGGTCAAGTTTAATGGGTGTTGTTATTTACTGTCATACATGGAAACTCGTTTGAAATTATATGAATCATTTCGTTTGGCTGTGAACTGTATAATCCTCTCATTCCATAGCAATAAATCGATTTGTTGACATCTACATTTGCACTTTAAACGTAAAGTTGAAGTACCTTTATGATGTCATGCAATTTGATAAGTTCAAAGTTTTATAGAGAGATGTAACTTTCACGTTAATTGAAAATGCTATCTCTGCGACTACATTTCGTCAGTCTTCCTAAGAATGTATACTTTATATTTTTGGTTGATAATTTTAATCTGTTTGTACACAATAAACCAATCATGTGTAACAGTATGATGTTCAGACTTACTTTTCGCAAATATCATTACACTGCAACAAAATGCGCGCATTTATTTTATTTTAAACAGTTAAATTTTCTTCATGCAAAGTTGCTAGCTCGCTAGTTCCATGATGCAGTACGGCTGGGAATGTCAGCCGATACTGACATCCTGTATGTAGGTGCGCAGTGTGAGCTGGTACTGACATCCTGTATGCAGGTGCACAGTGTGAGCTGGTACTGACATCCTTTATGGAGTTGCACAGTGTGAGCTGATACTGACATCCTGGATGGACTTGCACAGTGTGAGCTGGTGCTGACATCCTGTATGCAGGTGCACAGTGTGAGCTGGTACTGACATCCTGTATGCAGGTGCACAGTGTGAGCTGGTACTGATATCCTGTATGCAGGTGCACAGTGTGAGCTGGTACTGACATCCTATATGGAGTTGCACAGTGTGAGCTGATACTGACATCCCGTATGGAGTTGCACAGTGTGAGCCGATAATGACATTCTATATGCAGGTGCATAGTTTGAGCTAATACTGACATCCTTTATGGAGTTGCACAGTGTGAGCTGATACTGACATCCTGGATGGACTTGCACAGTGTGAGCTGGTGCTGACATCCTGTATGCAGGTGCACAGTGTGAGCTGATACTGACATCATGCATGGAGTTGTACAGTGTGAGCTGGTACTGACATCCTATATGGAGTTGCACAGTGTGAGCCGATAATGACATTCTATATGCAGGTGCACAGTGTGAGCTGATACTGACATCCTGTATGGAGTTTCAGCGTGTGAGCTGATACTGACATCCTGTATTTACACAGTGTGAGCCGATAATGACATTCTGTATGCAGTTGCACAGTGTGAGCTGGTACTGACATCCTGTGTGGAGTTGCACAGTGTGAGCTGATACTGACATCCTGTATGTAGTTGCACAGTGTGAGCTGATACTGACATCCTGGATGGAGTTGGACAGTGTGAGCCGATAATGACATTCTGTATGCATGTGCACAGTGTGAGCTGATACTGACATCCTGTATGGAGTTGCACAGTGTGAGCTGGTACTGACATCCTGTATGGAGTTGCACAGTGTGAGCTGATACTGACATCCTATATGGAGTTGCACAGTGTGAGCTGGTACTGACATCCTGTATGCAGTTACACAGTGTGAGCCGATAAGGACATTCTGTATGCAGGTGCACAGTGTGAGCTGGTACTGACATCCTGTATGGAGTTGCACAGTGTGAGCTGATACTTACATCCTGTATGGAGTTGCACAGTGTGAGCTGATACTGACATCCTGTATGCAGTTACACAGTGTGAGCCGATAATGACATTCTGTATGCAGGTGCACAGTGTGAGCTGATACTGACATCATGTATGGAGTTGCACAGTGTGAGCTGGTACTGACATCCTGTATGGAGTTGCAGAGTGTGAGCTGGTACTGACATCCTGTACGTAAGCAGTTGCACAGCCATTGGTGGCACATTCTGCTGCAACTACCAGGTGAAATTAATTAATTAAATTGTAAGAATAAAGAGAACAAAAATTACACGACACAGTAGGTCGAATGAAGGTGTCTGCTTTAATGTCATGTGATTGTTTTGTGAGGAAGTGATGTGGACTTCACACTTTTGTGTCGTGGTTAGCGGGTTTCCACCGACAGATGACAGCTCTTCCATAGATGGAATTAAAGCTTGCTGCGTTCCCGTGGTTACCATAATCTTGGCTAGTGAGTGACGTAAATGTTGTTGAAAGTCAGAGTGATCTTAAAATGTATTTGTGTAGAAATTTGGAAGACTCCTTCCTTACAAATACTTCATTTTTAGTGTTTCTATTGAAGAACTTTCACTAAGCTTAACGGACGGTAGAAACATCGGCGGTTACGCTAGTGTATCTTAGAATCGGATTGTTGCTTTCGATGGAACGTCTTAATTGTTTGTAATGTCGTGTGGTCGACAGCTTACAGAAATGTAGTGGAAGGCTGGGCTGTGGAACAGCTGAAGTTAAATATGATTTGTTGTGTCTATCATTGTTAACTCTAGATGTTCTTCCTAGGGTTTGTTTCGGTAAACGTTCGGTTCCGGTCAGTGTCGCACTGCAGATGAACTGATTGTATTCGCAAAGTCTCTTTACCTTTTCCAACGTCTTTCTTTAAAGGAGAAGGAAACAACACGAGTTCCAGTTCTGCAATTCTGAAGTCGTGTATTCCTGTTACAACTTCCCGATTTCCCACTCTCAAATCTTAACGTCGAACACCCTTATGATGCCAGATATTTCCTAGCAGCTCTCTGTTAAGAGAGTCATGTGTCCCCCACCCTGTTCTTTTCCTTGAATAATTTGATGTTCTGTAATTAGAACACGACAGCCAATATGCGTATAACGTAACGATGAGGCGCGTTCGTGCAACCATTGTTGCGGTGGAAAGGCAATAAGTGTTACATCTGCTGAGTGCGTGTTTGTAGACTTATGTGTCCAGCATGGAATGCCTTTCCTGCTCTACGGTATTCATCCACATCCCATCAACGGCATGATTTTCGGGAAAAGGTTATTGAACGTAAAATGTGCGTTTTGATGTCTTCTACAGCTTTTATGTGAAACATTTCTCATTATATGAAGAACCGAGCCACATGTGGTCAAAAAAGTATATCGGTCTTCATGTAAAGTGCCGTTATTCTTGTTAGATTTTAATGAAACTTGAATTTTCTCGACAGATTTTGGAAAAATATCAAATATCCTGTTTCATGAAAATCCCTTCAGTGGGATCCCAGTTCCAGGCATACAGACGGACAGACAGATGTGACTAATCTGATAGTCGCTTTTCGCAATTTTGCGAACGCGCCTATGAACGGAAGTCTGATCCAGCTGCATCATGTTGGTGTTTCACCATGTTCACGCTTTTTGTCCTCAACTAGTACTGCAGATTGCCTTTGGCTAGGGCCTTCACACGACGTCCACAGATTTAACGACAGCACAGTGCTTACACACAATACACAGTGCTTGCTAGATGGAGAATACAGCGGATGTTAAAGACAAAATTCTTTCTCTCGAATTATTTTCTTCCATTCGCTCTGTTTTAATTCTGCTGCAAACCTTTCCCTTCGGCTAGTCATGACTGCAGCCCACCACTAACAAACCCTATATGTCTCACCATGGCCTTATAATTGCTAGAACTTCAGCGAAACAATTGCCAGCGCCTGTTCTGTATTTCACAGGGACCAGTTCTGAGAAAGTCCTCATTGACCCCTCTAGTAACAACCGGAAGAGCCGCTGTTCAGTCGATCGTAAAAATACGCATTTTTCAGTCGACTGCACAAATAGGCACTGTTCTGTCGACCGCACAAATACGCACTGTTTAGTCGACCGCACAAATACGCACTGTTCAGTCTACCGCACAAATACACACTCTTCAGTCGACCGTGCAGCGCACTCTGCAGTGGATCGTACAAATACGCAATGTTCAGTCGACCGTGCAAATAAGCACTCTCCAGTGGACCGTACAAATGCGCACTGTTCAGTCGATCGTACAAATACTCACTGTTCAGTCGAC
>Ga0123357_10009841_pt1 | contig 12099 bp, 8 predicted proteins | sample TergutEmb28metaG_FD_89873 | JGI IMG/M metagenome (GOLD analysis project Ga0123357, IMG submission 89873) | Embiratermes neotenicus P4 segment gut microbial communities from Petit-Saut dam, French Guiana - Emb289 P4 | ecosystem: Host-associated > Arthropoda: Insects > Digestive system > Gut ...
TTATGTATAAGGTGTGGCATGTTGACAAATATAAAATTACATTTAAATTTGTTATCAATCACTGGACTAATGAAATCTTGTAGCATATTGTAGTTTCCTCAGGCCAGCATCTGGGTATGAGTTTTTCGACACATTCACGAATATTTTCTCCTCAGAATATTTCCACTATAAAACATTTATTCGTGAAAATTGTTTAGAAAACTAAAATGACAAATTCCAGGAGAACCTCACGCGGCCCGGTAGAATTGATGCCAGGGCCCGGTACCGGGCCACGGCCGGCGGTTGAGAAACACTGGTCTAGCTGAAGTACGAATCACTCTCCCGGCCGTAACCAGAGTGGAATGAAGTGGCTCAGATTTGTCTTCTTATGTCCCGAAGATAGGGGAGTCCTCCTCTGCATTTCTTCCTGGTTTGGTTCATTTTAAATAATACGGGTCTATACTAAGACTAAAGAGCTCAGATACAATAAACATCGGCTCTGCGAAGACAGATCTCACCGGCGCCTGCCAGACGCTGCCAGAAGCCTGCTGCTGGAATTCGACATGTTATATGATTACTTTTATGTATTTCAATTTCTCAGTTCCCAGGTGACCCCATAAAGCCTATCTTAAAATTACACAAATGTCTTTGTGTTAAACTTGTGCCTATATCGGGCAAAGTAGCAGACCATTACAAACACGCTAAAGAGGACATGATCGAAACTCTATATACAGTAAAGGCTCTTATAAACATGCCAAACATATGAATAGCTGAAGGGTTGAGATAAAGTTGTCCCTGTGCACGACATAAAGACATATTGGGAGTGGAGTTATATCTGAACTCATCGGCAGTAGCTGGTAGGAGGTAAAGCAATCCCTGTGCAGGCGTGGACAGGTCCTGAGGGTTCCGGGAGGTTGAGGCTCCCAGATTTCAAGACAACACATTAAGGTGGTAAGGTTAGCAGCCCTACGCACCGGCCGCCTTTAGCGCCCAGAAAATATACCTGGTACTCACTTCTGTTAGAGGCTGAGTCGACCCCAGGGCCTATATCAATGAAAAATTCCAATGACACCATCGGATATCGAACCCGCAACCTTCCGACCTGTAGCGCAATGCTTCAATCAACTGCGCTAGATGGTAGTGCTCAGTTTCTCGCCCCAGGCCCTACACCCCGGGGGAAATAGCCCACAGTATCTACTGAATAAAAGACTGCGTGGGCTGCAGAGCAGGCCTGTATTTTTTGGAGAAGACGAATGTCTCCTGCCCTGGCCCGAAAATCGAATCACGATTCCTGGGTTCTCCGGCCCCTAGCCTAGATATACCGGCTGAGGAAGTAATGGTACAAATTAATGCTATCAGAAGAGCAGGCTCAGACCCGCCTCGTTCGCAGGTTGGCACGTCACTGTTTCGCTGTTCGTGGAAAACATTTGTAGCAAACACCATGAATCTCAGCGTAATTGCCATTCTAATTTCATGAGCATACCAAGCTCAGAACATAAAGCAAAACCTCCCCATTAGCTAAGTCACAGGTTCTTTTTATGTCAAAAAATAGCCCCTGTAGAGCTGCATTGTATTCCTACTTTTTTGCCAGCATTTGATGAATGCAGTACGTCTGGTCAGTAGTATCCACCACGTCCGAATTCACTCTGATGACTCCCAATAACGCCTTCTACATACGCAGTTAAACTCGGCGTCATAATAGTAATGAACGTAAAATTTATCCTAGAACAGGCCATGAAGGCCCAGAGGGGTAGTAGTGGTACTGCTCTACTCTTACATTGACTTCGGCCGTAGATAGGAGTGGGTGGTCGAATGCCCCGGCCGCTTTGCCCCCGGGAAAGTAACCCTGTACCCACTATCAGGAGGTTGGGTGGGCCCCAGGGCAGGAATATACTTGCGATAAAACAATCTTCAGAATTTAGAACACAACCAAATAAGTAACAATAATGGTTTCAACTAAGTACATAAACAAGCAACAGCAGTTATACGTCTAATTGACAAGAGCTTCAGTTTAACCTATCGTAAAATTTTAATATTGATTTACCAATGTACTGATAGGAGTTGTTACACATATTTCGTTAGATACATCGACCAATAGATTTTTAACTTGAATTTTAAAATAAAAATGGTTTGTAAACAATATGGGATCCCATAATGTGTGCACTCACTGAATGCACCATGTCTGTATATTAAGAAATTGCCTCAAGATGGTTCGCTAGAACCGAAACATGTTGCCAACTATGTATTAACGACTATATGTGTATTGTGTTTGGCTGAATAGATTAATTTATCATATTGCATAACACAACGGGTTGGCTCCTATCAAAAACAAAATCTGGTACGTTGTTCATAACAGTCACACCTCAATAATTACCTCTACCACAAGTGGGATCCGTATTTCAAATACTATTTGAAAGAACTTCAGACAGTCGACAGTTTGGCAGCACAAAAATGCCGCATAATACAGATTCCCTCCAATTTTCCAACCCTGGTAACCTCGTTAAATTCCGCTGAACGTTCAGTAACCTTGGAAATATTCCCATTTGTTGTTACCATGCGCAAAAGTGCAGTTCCCTCCCCCGTCAGCATCCTCATGCTCTGAATCGCCCGTTTATGTTGAATTTCGAAAGGTCAGAGTTGAGTGTGCAGCATCCCATACAGCCGACAAGCGGGTCGATACAACCCTGAGGCGTTCCGATGTAAACACACTCATAAAATGCGTGATGCTGTTGCGATCGTCCTGCAATACAGACCGAGGATTCGAAGTAAAGACGGGTTTATTTTAATTAAAGCAGGCACTCGACAGAATGCAATTCAGTTATATGCGAACACACGGCTTCCCCAATTCAATTGTCCTAGTGCAAGATGGTATTCGAGCTACGAACTGCGTATCGATGGATGTAGCATTAGTCTAAGATTGCAGTAAGCAAAATGGTATAATTTATACGAAATACGTTCGACACCCACCACATCATGTATCTCAGTTTCACCCAGTACCCCTTTTCAAGCACTTCCACAAGCATCTACCCACTGGATCGCTACATGCAAGTTGCTATCCAACCCGCAGACGAGTTACTGGAATGATCAAAAGAAGTTACAAAACGCGAAACACGGCCCCTGCAATTGAGTAAACTTCTGTCTAAATAAGTTCTTATTCGTCTAGGAAAATCGAAAATACATTCAACTTAAGGTAAATGAGGTTTGTGGCTCGGCAGTCACTCGTCTCCAGTTTCACACTTTCACTTAAACATCGTTTTCTGTACACAGACAGAGATGTTTCCGTCTAACACAACAATTTATTACCATTTTAAAACGCTACATGTTTCGATGGAAAATGATAATCATCAGGCGTTCTTCTACAAAATCTTAAAAATCAAGGTAAAGTGTTTTTTATTTGAGATCTCTCTCAAATATTACAATGTATATGTTATAAAAACATTTTACCTTTATCTTTAAAATTTTGTAGAAGAACGCCCGATGACAGTCATTTTCAATCGAAAATGTAGCTTTTGAAGATAACAATACAGATGTTATGTTAGACGGAATAATCTATATCCATGTGAAAGATCATTAGACACTACGGGATGGATTCCATTGAATCGTTTTCTGTACGTCGTGATTTGGATGCCACAGCTACTTCTAACTTGGCGAATCGTCGCCCCGAAGACGGGTTCAGGGCCCGAGACTTCTCCCAGGCAAATACCGAAACACAACACCAAACACGATATGACCATTTATTTACATGTCCTTCCCACTTCATTATTCACCAGACGTCTTAATATTTCACGCTTTACAATGTGAGGTATTGGATACGTCATTAAACAGAACACGAATATTTAAAAAATAACTACGATATTCGCGAAGGGGACTGCAGGTGATGAATAGGAAAAAGGGGTGGAACTACAAATGTAATTCTTAGAGACAAAGCGTGAACTCGAAATTCGTTAAAGAGTTAGAAGAGAAATGATCACGACAGTCTGGTCACGAAAAGATGATGGACAGAAGAAGGAAAGCGAGAAGGGCAGGAATCAGAAGTGGAAGAAGGCGTTGGCGAGATATCGAAAATGAACTGTGGGAAGACGAAATTGAAAATTTCCATCCAACGGGTACGGTACGAGAAGAAGAAGGAGGAAAAAAATGAGAAGTAGAGGGGGAAAAGATGGGGGGAAATAATGGAGACGAGAAGGCGGAAAAATTATTTTGCAGTAATCCCCACACACATTTTCAGCATAACTTAACCTTACATGCTTTCAAGTAGTCCTCAGTTTCCACTAATTTCAATATAGGACACGCCTTCCATTCGACAGCTACTGTCCACAAGCTTCAATAATTCCGGTATCCGTTCTTCAGGGACATAGCATCGCGTCACTTGACAATCGCTTCCCGCCGTTTCGAAACAACCAATTAGTCTCATTTTCACGACTGAATAGAAAACCATTACAGTGTCTCGTAACGTCGGGAACAGATTATCAACTGATACGGCTTCATGTCCCAAAAGAACGGTAACCTCAGATACACCGCTACAAAAACCTAAAAACTAGCATCCATGAACTTCATTCAAGACTGGAACACACGATCCTGAAGTTACAGTTATCGGGCGGCCATTCCGACTGGAGTACATACTACCAGGAGTACAATTAAAGGTATAGCTAAAGCAGTCCCGTTACAGGCCTTGAGTGGCCCAGAGGGTTCCAGGAAGTTAAGGCTCCCAGATTACATGACAACGGAACAGGATGGTGGTAAGGTTGTCAGCCCTACGCATCGGCCGCCTTTGCCCCCAGGAAATGCTCCTGGTACTCATTTCTGTTAGAGGCTGAGTCGACCCCAGGGCCATAGTGGGATCGGAAGGATTATATCAATGAAAAATTCCAATGACGCCATCTGGAATAGAACCAGCGACCTTCCGATTTGTAGCACAGCACCTTAACCACTGTGCTACCGCGGTCCCCTACTATGAGTACAATTACGTTTTTCAATGAATAACAAACATATCACGAACAAATCACAAACATTAACAGGTTAAAGTTACAGCGATTCGTAATATGCATGTCATGTGCAAATATCGGCATACGACTGACATCACAGTAAAACATATTTGCATATGTAAAAGGGCGACATAACCGATTCCATGAATGTGAGTATTTCGGCACAATACGAGTAACAGATCAATTACAGACCAGGCGTTCAGCAGTTATCGGAAAATGGAGGGGAGAAAATGACACTACAAACAGGCAAAGTATCTGCCGCTGACAGACTTCAGCGTATCTTGTGATTCAAGCTGGGAATCATTTTTGTGCAACACGAAACAAGCTAGGTTAATTAAAATGCGCTTAACTGAAATCTGCAGTAAAATCATATCACTGAACTTTCGTCCGACACCATTCATAAACTCTGCCATTAAAGTTTTTTTAATTCCAACCGTCTTTACACAACAATATTATAGGTTAGATGTTTAGTTAAACAAGCTACACGTTTCGGCCTTCATGGTCATCATCAGGCTTACAAAAGATTGGTATAAATTAAGGTACAAATTGATACCGATCTTTTGTAAGCCTGATGATGGCCATGAAGGCCGAAACATGTAGCTTGCTTAACTAAACATCTAACCTATAATATTGTTGTGTAAAGACTGTTGGAATTAATAAAGCTTGATATATACACAACGGGATGGAAACAATTCACTTTAGATCTACCATTAAAGTACACAACAATTTCACATAACAAGGTAAAGGTGAATGAAGAGTTGCCTGTGCCAAAGCCAAGGCGGCACATAAGGGGAACGGAGATATAGGTCCATTCATTCTTAACTTCGGTGCTACTTGGAAATTGAGTGGTCAACAGCATGCCTTGGCCGCTTTAGACCCGGCAAACGAGGCCAGTAGCTACTGAATAGGAGAATGGGTGGATGAAGAAAAGAAAAGAAAAGAAAAGAAAAGAAAAGAGAAGAAAAGAAAAGGAAAGGAAAGAAAAGAAAAGAAAAGAAAAGACAAGAAAACAAAACAAAAGGAAAGGAAAGAAAAGAAAAGAAAAGGAAAATAAATGAAAGAAAAGGAAAGGAAAGGAAAGGAAAGAAAAGAAAAGACAAGAAAACAAAACAAAAGGAAAGGAAAGGAAAGAAAAGAAAAGAAAAGAAAAGGAAAATAAATGAAAGAAAAGAAAAGGAAAGGAGAGGAAAGAAAAGAAAAATCTCTTCCCGTGCCGGTATCCATACCCCGGATCGTCAAGCCCGCAAACTTGTCGGTATACCGAACATACTAACGCGGCTCCTTGCGTATAACAAATGTTTTAATTTGACGTTCAGGTGACCGTGCATCGTGATAAATTCTTATAATAAAAAAAAATAACTAGATGCACTAATTTTTCAGATTTATTTTTGGAATAAAACTCTACGTGTTTCGGACAGTTCCTGTGTCCATAATCAGGAGTTTTTCACTGTACACACAACAGTGGTATGTCATACAGCTTGCGAGCAGGATCAGGACGAAACTGGTTCCGTCCTGATCCTGCTCGCAAGCTGTCAGCAAACCTGTATGACATATACCATTGTTGTGTGTATAGTGAAAAACTCCTGATGGTGGACAGAGGAACTGTCCGAAACATGTAGAGTTTTATTCCAAAAAATAAATTTGAGAAATTAGTGCATCTAGTTGGTTTTATTATGACAACTGTTTTAATTATTCAACGTGCCTCTGGCCGTCATCAATCATCAAGAAAACAAACCGCGATACTGAGTTGTCGCTAACAGACGTGCAAACAAGGAGCAAATTGTAATGAAGCCCTGAACATAATCAACTCAAGACGGTTTAATCCCGAAACACATTACTAACTAACTTACTTACTCACTCACTCCATGGAGCAAAGTCCTTCTTCAGAAGCTAAGTGGTTTCCAGCTAGTCAAGAAATTCCTCGCATTTTATGGAACCCCAAGGATCATTACCGCAGTCACAAGTGCCAGCCACCTGTCCCTATCATGAGCCAGCTCGATCCAGTCCACGCCCCCACATGCCATTTCCTGAAGATCCATCTCAATATTATCTACCCATCTATGCCTGGCTCTTCCAAGTGGTCTCTTTCCCTCAGGATTCCCCACCAAAACCCTGTATACACCTCTCCTCTTCTCCATACGTGCTACAAGCCTCGCCCATCTCACTCTTCTTGATTTGATCACCCGAACAATATTGGGTGTGGAATAGAGATCACTAAGCTCCTCATTGCGTAGTTATCTCCACTCCCCTGTTACCTCGTCCCTCTTAGGCCCAAATATTCTCCTCAAAACCCTATTCTCAGATACCCTCAGCCTACGTTTCTCCCTCAATGTGAGCGACCAAGTTGCACACCCATACCAAACAGCAGGGAAAATTGTAGTTCTGTATATCAGAATCTGCTCTTAATTTCTTCCTGAATAGAATTTTGTTTTGTTAAGGATTTTCCCAAATACTTGAACTCTCCCACCCATCCAAAGGAAATATTATCAGTCTTTACACTGTGACTTCGTCCCGCATTCTGCTCTCGAGACATGACCATGCACTTAGTTTTAGCAGCATTTGCTTATAGTTCAATCTCCTTACTAGCAACTACTAAAGCTTCTGCGTCTTTCTTTATAGCATTTACGCTTCCGCTCATTATATTAACATCATCAGCATAAACCAGAAGCTGATGTGCACCATTTAATTTCAAGCCATCCTGGTTTACCTGAACCCTCCTAAAGGCAAACTCTAAAGCAAAGTTGAAAAGCACACTGGAGTAAAAAAACCTGTTGTTATACGCAATTTGTGTTCTCTGACGGTCAATTATATGAATAGTATCTGAGGAGTAAACGGACAGAATGAATCAATTTGAGATCTGCCAGACGCATTTCCTATTCAGAGAGAACTGTTTGAAGACAATAAGCTATATCGCCACTGCTTTGTACTTCGGTTTAGTTTACGTCATTAGGAAGGTAAAACAAAATGAAAAGGAACAGAAACTAAGTGAAACATCGGTGTCTGGTCTATACTACTGATGTTAATTTACTGGAATAAAACACAGCTAACAACACACAGCTGCACAGGACATGAGTTGGTCCGTATGAGGCAGACAAACAACCATATGTAGATCAATGGCAATCCGTCTCCAACCAGGAGTTCATTCCTACAAAGTTTTGTATGACAGGACTCCAGGCGCCGTACACAAATTCGTTTATTCGTTGTTTCACACTGAAAAGTGAAGAACCGCTTGCAGATCGGTCAAGTCAACAGGGCCTATTTTTTCCGTCCCAAGTCGTGTATTCCATGATACAACTCCCCACCATTTTCGCACGCTGTGTTCAGTGCAGCGAGGACAGGCTATCACATTACTCCAGAACATTATCCCGTATTTTCCATATAATCTAGTATTCACCAACCGCGGGGATCATGACGAGCACAACCACTAACTATTGGTGACAAAGTGTTGCTTGTGTATCGAATTCAAGGTATTAACTCTTTAAAATCTAGTGGTTAGAATAGATCCCACCAGGATTAATGGTAAAAAAAAAAACTTTCAATTTTGCCCGCCAAATGCATTTATGTGTTTCATATGATACACACAATACACACCGATAATTTTCTCACCCACTGGTCTTTCTAATGGTACATTGTGTTCCCTGTGAGGTATGAAATGAGCCTTTACGTAAGGTAAATCAGTCCCGTTACAGGCCTGGAGTGGCCCACAGGGTTCCAGGCAGTTAATTTTCCCAGATATCATGACAACGGAACAGGATGATGGTAAGGTTGTCAGCCTTACGCACCGGCCGCCTTTAACCCCAGGAAATGCTCCTGGTACTCATTTCTGTTAGAGGCTGAGTCGATCCCAGGGCCATAGTGCGATCGGAAGGATTTGATGTCAATGAAGAGCCTTTACGTACTAACGCAATTAAATTGTACTCTGCAAAGGGTTAACATCACACTGGCATTACCTCACTCCAGAGACAGCCATTCTTTTCTATAATAATGCGAATACTGTCCATTATGAAGTTATCTCCTCGAAATAGAAAAATTCAAAGACTTGTTACAATAAACAGCAGTTCACTTATGCACATTTGGACAGCACCTCGGTTGCGGATGGGTAATAACCCGTAATGACATGTCAGTAACTGAGGAACCGTCAAGAAAGAGTCCGTCTCTAATGGAATACAAACAATGCGTAAAGGGAACAGTTTTATGAATTGCGAGTAATGTCATCGGCAATATCAGTGACGTTACGAGCTGTCCTGACAGACGGGTCGAGAGTTACGCAAATAGACTGCGAAGATAAAGCAAGGCATTACCCAACGTAGCTTTCATATTTGCCCACAGTACGTTCCTGTTTACGTCCTAGCACTCATGACGTGACTAATTACATCAAATGTACACCAGAAACAGTCTATTAATCCTTTGACGCCTAACGACCCCTATAGGGGTCGTTGCGCACAGCTAACCTTTAAACGTTGTATTTTATATATTTATTCAACAAATATAGGTACTGAATATTTTAAACAATGTATATACTCTCCGTTATTTTTTTCTCTTCAAAATGCAGTTTGTTTCATAATTCTAACGTATTTGGTTCCAGCATTATTCACATTTTATGTACGGAATGTGCTAAAATTAAAAAAAAAATAATTTCGGCGCCAAAAGGTTATTTTTTTGTCGCTATTCGCTACAGAAATTACAATGAGGCACACAGGGATTGACCGGATAGCGCAGTCGGTATAGCGACCCACTACAAGCTGGACGGTCGGGGGATCGGATCCCAGTGGGGGTTAGGTTTTCTGTGCCGTTCAGACTGGCGCCGAGGCCCAACCAGCCTCCTGTAAAAGGGGGTACCGTGTCGTTTCCAGGGGTAAAGCAGCCGGAGGGTAGTGCTGAACACCAGCCTCCGTCTGGCGCCAGGTTGCGAATGGGAAGGAGCTATACGTCCGCCTTCCCTCTTTGCCGGTCTGGGTATGCCGTGGGGTGACCTTCATGTATTTTAAGTAGAGACAGAGTCTGTTGAAATGTCTGGAGATATTCACCAAGACGTAAATTCAAGCAACCGGCCCTCGTAACAAGCAGGAGTAATTTAGCGTCTACTTGGGGTGGCCAATTTGTTTCTCATTCAATGTGCACAGCACATCGTCTTATACAACACTAAGTAAAGTTAAAGTTGTCTTTGTGCAGGTCTTGAAGGTATATAAGGCGAACAGATGTATAGATCAACTCATTCTTAACCTCCGCACTTACGTAAATAGAGGAGAGTGGTCAACTTCACGTCCCGGCCGCTTTACCCCGGCAGAGAATCCCGGTACTCGTGTGTGGGCCCAGCAAGAGTCTCGAATTTTTGGAGAAGAGAAAATTTTCTTCGCCTTGCCGGGATTCGAACCCGGGATCGTTCAGCATGCAGCGAAGTCCCTATGCCGACTATGCTATCCCTTGCACTATTTTCTACATGCTCAGAACCTTTTGGCTTGTTATAAGGGATTTCCTTAGGTTCCTCTTGAGGGTGTTTAACACATTTTATGTCACATGACACAAGCAGATGCTAACGTGTGATGTAATAAAACGTGTCGAAAACCTCAACAGAAACCAAAGGAAGCCCCATAATGATCCAAGAGGTTCGAGACATGTACAGTGCCATATAAACGCCACAAAAAGAACACAGTTAACAGTGTATATTTATTTAACAATACAAAGGTACGCCGTGAATAAAAACAAGATATGCATTGTACGTAGAACGTGACACTGTTGGGCGTTCGCATAATGTTTATACCTCCTCAGCTATCCAAATAACCCATACCATTTCACTCGCAAAAAAAAAATCGCTTTCATGTTGATTTTACTTCGCTGTCAACAATACAATGTAATTAGGTCTGCATGCAAAATGTCCGATATTTTTGCCCATTTTAACCAATTTTGAACAAATTTCACGGAAATTCATCCAGTGAGAGCCGCGCTGATTCATGCGGAGAGACGATCGAACGGGCATGGCGAAAAAGGAGCATTGCGTGGGTATGCGAACAAGCCTAACAATCGTATCTCATTACAGGCTTAAGACGTATGACTGAAGTGGTCTATACAAACGTCTACTTGTCTTCTAAAACTAATTCACAATGGAGGAATCCATTCTTCTCAGCTGTGACGCTGCGTCGCAGGCTAAGTAGTTCCCGACGTTTCGAAAGATCGTGCCGCCTTCATCCTCAAGGGTTGCAGGCACAGTTACGGTGCTTAATGCAAAAATAAATTAAATACGGCAGACAACGAACGTATAACTTAACAATGAGGCGACTACGCGTAATCGTTGTAGTGGAAAATACATATTCTGAGTATGTGTCTGTAGCCTTAGCTATCCAGTATAAAATGCGCAGGCGCCACATTGTCATCTGTGGCCTGTTTGGTTCTACCATATTTTTCCACATTATCTCATAAACGGCAAGATTTTTGGAGACAAGTTATTGACCATAAAATGTGTTTTGATTTCCTCTACAACTTTTGTCTGAAACATTTCTCATTCTAAGAAGGATTTAGCGAGATGCCATCACGAATTTACACAAGTCTTCGTGCAAGGTGCCCGTCATTTTTGTCGGTTTCAAATAACGCTTGAGTTTTCTCGACAGATACTCAAATATCATGAAAACCCGCGCCGTGGAATCCGAGTTGTTCCATGCGGGCGGACGGACGGACGGACGGAGACACAGACATGATGAAGCTAACAGTCGCTTGTCGCAATTTTGCAAACACGCCAAAAAGAGGATCTTGGGATGGGACATCCCATTGTGATATATGAACGAACAGATGGTGAGTCGATCATGGCTTAGACCTGAAATATTTTATCGTATTACAAGTGCTACATTAAAACGCCAAATAACTTTAACATGTCACTTAATGTACAATTAAATATTTTAAATTTAACACAGTTTCGGACAATATCTAGAACAACTCTACATGAATATCTGTTAGAAAGATTTCTCAGCCCCCCTTTTTAAACACTGATATTTTGTATATGAAGTGCCCCCGTTTTCAGAGTTTTTAAAACTGCGCCAGATGATGGCTTCCAAAAAGACGAAATACGTAGTACATTTTGGACAGTAAAAGGTATTGTCTGATAATACAGTCGTGATTGACGATCGACCTGTTCATTTGTCAA
>Ga0123357_10009842_pt1 | contig 12099 bp, 6 predicted proteins | sample TergutEmb28metaG_FD_89873 | JGI IMG/M metagenome (GOLD analysis project Ga0123357, IMG submission 89873) | Embiratermes neotenicus P4 segment gut microbial communities from Petit-Saut dam, French Guiana - Emb289 P4 | ecosystem: Host-associated > Arthropoda: Insects > Digestive system > Gut ...
ATATATATATATATATATATATATATATATATATATATATCTTCATGTAAAGTGTCTCTTATTCTGCCCCATTTTAACAAAGGTTGACGAGTCTGCAAGTTTTCTTAAAAATCCCAAATATAAAATTCCATGCGAATCCGTCTAGTGGGAGCTCGGTTGTTCCATGCGGAAGGACGGACTGATAGAGAGACTAACATGACAACGTTAGTAATCTTTTATTTTTTAATTGGTTTAAGAACGCGCATGCAGAATTACCAGGCATCGTCATGTCCATCAGGCTGCATGCATCAGGGTAATTCCCGCCTGACGGATTTTCTTGATATTTCATGTTTGTAACTTTCGTAAAATAACAGACGCTACACATAAACATCTACGCCCCTAAGTAAAATATGACTTTCACTGCGCCCATATTCAATAAATTCACTACCACTCAATGAATTTTTGTGTATATTTCAGTATGGAATTTTATCCACGTCGGACGAAAAGTATATAAAAGACAGCAAAAGTTCATTTACGCCGCTGAGTAAGGTAAGGTTTTCACTGCACTGACTTTCAAAAAAGCTCGTACTTACTCAGCGGCATTACGTGGAGATTTGCCACATCCAATTACACCCAAATCTTTCAAAAAACATGGGCAATACGGGTAGAAGTGCATTAACGCCTTGTGAAGAACGTGACTGACACTGATCCGAATTCAAGAAAGTCAGGCTTACACAAAAACTTTTTGTAAAGCTCCTATACCGAATCACATGAAAATCCGACAAGTAACTCATTCGTTGACTGGTCACAGACGGACAGGCGACCGAAATGACGTGGTCTCCAGCAAGGCTTTATTTTTTTTTACTCTGTAAAGAGCACTATCAAATATTGCAAATAAAATTAGTATATCTTAAATAGACCTATAGAGAATTTCCAATTCTCAGTATTGGTAGTCCCTTCCGACAATTTCAGTTTGGGTTTAATCTTCCTAAAATCGAGGCCTATAGTGAACCATTGTGAACAAAGTATATAAAAAGTCTTGCAGTATAGACTAATAAAACCGAATTTCGTACTTAGAATTCGTTCAGTCATTTTGCAAATGAAACGTGTGTACAGGCGAACGGGCACGAACTCACGTACTCACACTTCGTGCCAACTGCACATAACAACACCAGGAGCTGGCCGTCTTAAATTTCTTGGAGTGAGGGGGCTCCCCTTGAACCCACGGACGAGCAATGAACCGAAGTTTATTTCCAGAGTTTACACGCCGTTTGCCATTAAATATCCGCCTAGAACTGGACACATGCCATGTTCCAACGACACTGAATTATTTCTGAATCTACGTTCCGCGAAAAAGATGATGGAAAAATTCTTTGTTTCATTGTGTTAAACTTTTAAATAAGCTACGTGCTTTTTTGAAGGGATTGTATCAAGTTCAGCATGTCGGTTAAGGATTGCATTTGAATTTGATGGAAGAAAGTATGTCAGCACTTCTGTATAGCCAGCCGTATTATTGTCACTGCAGGCCGCCACTCAAGGTGACACTCCTATTGTACTGTAATTGTTGTCAAATCACAGTCATCCAGATCAATAAGGGGTACACTCGAACTTAAAGCCAGTTCTACACCTCGGTGCTCAGACATTTATTACTTTGCTTTGTTGGCCTCTTTATTGTCGTCAACATTGCTTTTACACGAATGTAGTTGTAATAGTTCATGCAGTAGACGACGGTCTGGTTGAAGGAGACTCAATTTCTAGCAGTAATGCGAATATTTTGTGGGCTATGGGGTTTCCTTGTAAATGCATACCGAGGGATAATAGAGCAATAACACGCGCAGGATTGCTTACACACTTATACGCCCCGTGTTGTTAGCCCAAGGGACAATTTCAGGACGAGATGTGCATTGCAACAAACTCTTTCTGTTCGTAGGAAAGGGGACTGAACGTAGCAGTACGTTATGGTCTGTGCTAATTGTGCCAATTTGCCTGATAGAAACACGAATACCTCGAAGGAAGAAAACACAAATAAATAAAGAAATTATTAGACGCAAGAAAGAAGACTGATTTAGATAAACACAGAAGAAACTGAAAGTAAACTTTGAGAGCTCGTCAGCAGAGCGCAGGCGAAATTCATACCAGGAAGATAAAAAATAATTCGTATGAAAATGCGACATAGTTCAGATATTACTGGATAGTCGTAACAAATCAAATAAACACACAAAAAGAAATTAAAAGCAAAGTCGCAGTTAGCAGCCATTTGTTTTGCCCATCTATTATCTTAAAGGAAAAAGATTAATATCCAAAAGTGTACTTTATCCGTTTTATATGTGTACAACATTGGTCTTTAAAGCTAGGGAAAGGGCGCAGATTGAGGGAGTCTGAGAAGAGGGTGCTGATGAGAACATCTGGAATCAAGAGCGACGGTGTAACAGGAAACTGGAGAGAACTACATAATAAGGAGCCTATAACCTATTGACACGTCGTCGTGTACCAGAACACTTTAATCTTTTTCAACAATGCTGTGGAAACCTCATGCCACGCAAGGAGCCTAATTATCTGCCAGCTTCATCCAGCATTAAAAGGTCATAAAAACAAAGAAAATGAAAAGGTGTAGGATGTATCACGCATGAGAAAACGAGAAATGTTTGCAAAACTTTAGTAAGAAAACCTAAAGGGAATAATCTGTATGAGAAACGAAGGTGGAGATAACAGAGAAATATTAAAATAAATCTTAAACGGATAGTATGTCAGGATGTGGACGAATCCATCTGAATCGGAGTAATATCCAGAGAAGTAAAGTGCGTACCAGTATCCGTGAAATTCCGTCATTGTGTTCAGAAGTTAATAAGGGGAATTTCCGAAACACCCATATACTACGTACAGATATGATATATAAACTTACTGTTCATTAAAATAGGTAGTGCGGTAATGAGACATTTTTCTTCACAATGTAAGGTTATGCTTAATGGTTTCATCAGAACGATGCCTCACTGTCGCACAGCATTTTCATACAGCTTCACAGATATGCACAGGGAAGCTACCTCGTGCGTACGTGGGTAAAAGGTTTCCTCCAAGACCCGTGCTTTACAGTGGGAAGCAACACAATGAACAAGAGAGGCAAAGTACGTATAACGTAACATAAGGGTACGTTAGTGCAAGCATTGTTGCTGTGGAAAAGGAATAAGTATTACACAACCTGAGTGTGTGTATTTGTAGCCTTAGGTATCCAACATGCAAAGCTCATGAACTGTGTTACGTGTATATCTATGACCTGTCCGGCTGTACAGCGTTTTTCCACATTATCTCATAAACGGAACGATTTTCGAGAAAAAAAAGTTACGAAAACAAAATATGTGTTTTGATTTTCTCTACAACGTTTTTCTGAAACATTTCTCATTCTAAGAAGAAATGCGAGAGATATGATAAAAATGTTTATTGGTCTTCGTGTAAAGTACCCTTTATTCTTGTCAGCTTTTAATGAAACTTGAATTTTCTCGACGGATTTTCGAAAAATCCTCAAATATCAAATTCGATGAAAATCCGTCCCGTGGAAGCCGAGTTGTTCCACGCAGACGGACGGACGGACGGACAGATATGACGAAGCTAGTAGTCGATTTTCGCAATTTTGTGAAAGCGACTAATAAACGCTTCCTGAAAGAATCGAGACTCCATCTGACGTTTTTGACCTCTACTTCAGCAGTCAGTTTAGTGACTTAACTACGGGCTGGACGACCGAGGCATCGTGGTTCCGTTCCCGGTAGGAGTAAGATTTTTCTCTTCTCCAAAGCATCCAGAACGGCTGTTGGGCCGCCCAGCTTCCTATTCAGTAGTTCCCGGGGACTCTCTGCATGTGGGCGTGGTAAAGTAGCCAGTAGATGAAGATGACACCCACTTGCATATGGTGCGGAAATTAAAAATGCGTGGAGCTATACCTTCAAGCCTCGATATGTCTTCACGCCCTAATACACTGTTTAGATGTATGACCGATACTGTTAAAAACATTTTCATGAAAGTTTTTAGATCGTAACGGGGTCTATATTGTACACAATGTGCTTATTTTACTCTGTAATGAGCCATTCTTCAGAAACTAGTCAAGCTTAGATTTCAGTTTAGTGTGTGGTATAAAATGCAACGCCTGTGCACTGTCTGTATTTTAAATTTACTGTGTGCGAAGAACACATGAAGACTGCATATGTTGCCGGATATTCGGTGTTGCGGTTGCGGAGAAACTGGCAGGTTTGAATTATAGGAAGTCTACATAAAAGGAGGAGGTACATGAAAGTGGTTACGTTGTCAGCCCTACGCACCGGCCGCCTTTGCCGCCCAGGAAATATTCCTGGCACTCATTTCTGTTAGAGGTTGAGTGCAGCCGGAAGGATGAAGTCAATGGCAAATTCTAATCGGGTATTGAACCCGCGACCTTCCGGCCTGTAGTGCAGTGCCTCAACCAACTGCTACCTCGTGACCCCGCACAAAAAAAGTATGGCGGGGACAAAGCGGCTGGACCACTCACATCGACCGGGTGAAGGGGTTAACAAGACGTGTAACTTTGCTTAATTGTGCGGAGCTGAGACGGTGACAGCCAGCTGGGTGGTCAGATTTAAAGAGGCGCAGGTGCCAACATATGGGTGGTTGGCCGTGTAGAAATGTTTTTGCTTAAGGAAACCCTAAAAAATATAGTGAATTTGCTGAGATGCGATAAGTTTTTAGGCGCTTTCGCAAAACTGCGAAAAGCGACTATCAGCTTCGTTATGTCTGCCCGTCTGTCCGACCGCATGGAACAATTCGGCTTCCACTGGACGGGGTTTCATATTTGATACAAGAGTACTTTTCGAAAATCGATCGAGAAAATTCAAGTCTCATTAAAGTCTGACAAGAATAGCAGGTACTTAAATAACGATCTATGTAAATTTATGATAATATCTCGCCGAATTCTTCTTAGGATGAGAAATGTTTCAGACAGAATTATAGAGAAAATGAAAACACTTTCTATGTTGAGAAACTTTTTCCAAAAATCGTGCCGTTGATGAGATAATGTGGAAAAACACTGTACAGCCGGAGAGGTCATAGGTACATAACACGGCGTATGAGCTTTGCATGCTGAATAACTACGGCTACAGACACACGATCAGAATATGTAATACTTCTTAATTTAACTAACTACTAAATATACACTAAATATAACTCCAGTTTTGGACAAAATACAGGAATACAAAAGAAGCTGGTTGCAACGTATAAACAGAATGCCCCTTTATAGATTACCGAGCATACAGACTAACAGGCAGGGGAACCAGGGCAGACTATTAAAGAGACTTCCAGACGTGTGAGACCGGAACGGGTTAACAAGTAGCCCAACTCCAGGGTGGTTTGGTGGTGATGATGATGATGATGACGACGATGACGACTGATTTTTCAGGCAACACTGGTTATGGTTATGCGAACGCCCTGAATGTCACGTTTATACGTACGTTGTCTGTCTTGTTTCTGACTGTCCCGTACCGTACAGTGGAATTCTGACAGTCATTCAGAGTCTCAAACATATGAAACACCATCACTTGAAAATTATGAGGCGACATCAGCAAGAACAGACGTTGGGATGTAGTGGTTAGCGCTTTAATTTGTGTTTAGCACGCCCCAGTTTGAATATTTCCGAAGACGGGTTATCCGGATAAAGCGATATAGTTACAGTACAAAAGGTAAAGTCCCGCCTGTGCACATGATACAGGCACACAGTGGGACTAGAGGTAGAGCTCCACTATTCTTAACATCGGCTCTGGATGCAGGGAAGTTAAAGTTAGCTCCCCAAGGGTAAGGAGACCGTTACCACCCGGGAAATGATCCCTAGTACCCATTGAATACGAGGCTGGGTGAATTCCAGGGACCATTTATCCGGCAAAGAGGTTTGGTGCCTTTCCTACATACCTCGAAGGACAGAGCTGGGATAATAATTTTAAATGGACTATGGGTGCCCTATTGTTCATCCTTCACATTCATCATCCCACGAAATAACCCTTCGTGTAATCCACGCAGCTGGGAACATGTCGATAAACGAATCTGCTGTTAACAGTGTTTTCTGACGGTGTCGATGCGGCTTCCATCCACTGCTCTAGGGCTGATTGAGTAATTGCTGCCGCCAGGATGTTGGTGGGAGGAAGACATCCACACTGTCTGTTCCACTGTCATCCTGGCATTGTCGATATCTGGACCTTTTACACACGAAAACGGAATTTTGATTTCCTTGTTTTGAATGCTGCCCTGGCAATTGTTTCAGTGAAGCAATTTTAACCACCTTTATCTCTCTCTCTCTCTCTCTTCCTTCCTCCTCTTCTCTCGCTCCTCCAAATAAGTCTGCAGCGAAGCAGTAACTAATTTCCGTATTTTCCCTCCGCCACCACATTTTCTCTCAGACCGTTCTCCTATTGACATATGGTAATACCGCCATTTGTCACGAGGCTAACGACGTAATTAAAAACAAAGTAAAAGGAGCTGTATTTATATGTCTTACACTGCTGTCTGCATGCAACTCTACCTGGGTGCCTGCTAACTTACCGGAGTGTTTTTTGTTGTATTCAGTTTCTCCATGCAGATAGTGTGACACTACCTTAAATAATTTACAGCCTTATCAACGCTTTCGTTTCTAATTTGTCGTATATCATCACACTGTCATTCAACGGTACTTAAATTGCGAAGCTAGTAAAATCTCGTTAAATGAAGAAAAGAATGGATATATGCTAATATCATAACAGTAACTTGAAACAGCAACATGCGCTACATGTGACAGACATCCAGTTCGATTCTAGGCCAGGTCACCATCTATCGTGACTGAGGTGTGCCGCACTTTTTCTTCACCGTCTCCAGGTGATTGCCGGCATGGGCTTCGAAATCAGCCGCTTTTGTTTCATTATAAAACCATACCGTCTGAAACTTGATGATAATTTTCCCATGTTACTACACGCTATGTAAATTGCGCAGATGAAATAGCGTCTTTAAATAACTTGGGAAGCACAGTGAACTATGCAGTGTCACGATGTTAGCAGTCAGCGGTGGGGTAGGTCTCCCACATGAACCACCACTCGGTACCAACTCTGCGCGCGCGGTGGGGGGTTACAGAGTCCTACCCGAAATATTCAACAGTTGTGCGTGCCGTACTCTAATATCGAATACATGAGCTGGCTTTTGCGAGCATGCTTACGAACCTTCGAATTCGTGATGACTTCAAGAACTACCGATTGCTCACGGAAAACTATGTACTGTACCACGAATTACTACTACTACTACTACTACTACTGCTTTCTACTACTGCTGTTGCGGCTGCTATATATTGTTCTGTGTGGCTGAAGAAGTTCGCCTATGAAGAAGTGATACAAACTAGGCGTAAAATTACCTTCTCACTAGTTTCAATTTGATATAAACTTGGTCTGTAACGATGGGAAAAAGACAGTGTGTTGAAGCGTGTGTTGTTTGAAAAGGCTATCAGTTACGAAGATCATGTAGCGCCGGTAACAGACGAAGGAATGAAGGAATACATATTGAACATTGGTAGAATGACTTTGACACGAGAGAAAATAAGGACTTGGAGACTCATCCCAGTGCCATTTTGTCCACCACAAATCCCATACGAACTGGCCTGGATTCGATTCCGGGCCTCCGCGGTGACGGCCCGGCGACTAGCCGCCTAAGCCAGGTCAGGCTTGAGGACAGGGACTAAGGATGTTTGAGAAAAAATGTTAAAAATGTTAAGACGAAATTCGTTATTGGACCTAAGATTAAGTAACAGACACCGGAAAAACGTACACAACAACAAGCTTCATGATTGGTATTTTAACCTAGCATTGTTATGGCAACTAAATGAAAAAAAAAAAAATAAAAATAAAATAAACTGAGGACGTAAAACAGACATGAGATAAATTTCAGGGAGACGAGGCAATTTGGAAGATCTAGAAATTAGTTGCAAGCTAATATGAAAATGGATTTTGGGGAAATATGATGCAAAGATCTGAATCACATTGATCTGTTCAAATACATGATCCAGTGACGGACTTTTGCGAACAGACTAATAAAATTTTTAAGTCCCACAATATCAGGGAATATCCTGGAGCAGCTTAAGTAATACCGTGTTGTTTATTAATTATTTACAAGTATAACGATATCAATCGTCTTGTGTTTCTGTATTTCTTAGCAGAAGATGAGATACGTATCTCATTTGTTTTGTCAACAGTTACAAATTTGTCTTTGTCTTCCCCTCTATCTTTTTTTTAAACAAAGCAGTCGAGTTTTATGCTGTTGCAAATAGGGGCGGCTAAAAAAATTAGGGGAAGTAGGCGGTCACCTAGGGCGTCAAAATTTGTGGGGAAAAAAGACGGAAAGCAGCAATAAAGTACACCCTTTGTAAACGTGAGGACATGTGTTTGATCCTAAGCGAAGGGCGATGAGCCTAAGCTTCGCCTCCTGCAGCAAAAACTTTAAGCAGGCCCTAATTGCATGCTGTGCTCTGTGAAGATATTCCCTACAAATTTCAGTGGACGTAATTAGGTCTCTTACTACAGATATTCAGGGAGGAACGGTGGCCAAACATCAGCAGTTACTGGCCAATAATAATTTCGTTCCCAAAATTACGAGATTTTCTTTCTTGTTTTTACCGGCTCCAGTGAGACTAGGGTGGTGGTGGTAGTCAGTTGTTGATAATTGAGTTCAATTAAATGTTGCTTCTGTGACTGCTCGGCGGTGGAAGAAATTGACTGACTGCCCAATAATGCGAAATACCACGGTCACCTGATTAATTTGGCTAACAACGTCGTTCGTGGACGGAATTATGCTATTTTGCGATGATAATTCTTATAGAACAACACAAAGTCGTTGAGGTTTCTAGAATAAGAGGGTGCACACTGAATGAGTTTCCAGAATTACTATCAGTCAAATAAAGGCGGTGAAATTTTACCGGCTTTCATGCTGTGTATTTATCAAGTGACAGAACATGCATGGTAAAGTTAACAGAAAATTATTATATGCCCTGTTGTGTGAGTCACTTGGATGACCACTTCAGCAGCCATCATTAGTATATGAGTTGACCACTGCTGCTCTTTTGCACAGTACTGCACTTCTGCTACAGGGTCAATTACATAAGGGAATGCAAGGGTCGAGTAGCAACGACCTCTTCAATTCACCGATCAGTCCATGAATGAATGAATGAGAGAGCGAGTGAATGAATGAATACTTCTTACCTTGAAATTCCAGTAAGCAGCATGTAGGTTATTTGTGGCACACAGAATACGTTAATCATTCTCATCCTGCGCAGCACATAAGCTCACATGTAAGACTGGTGAAAAGAGTGAATGATAATGGCAGTGGTCCATTTGCTACCCACAACTTCATCGGTAGTCACAACAACTTGCACTGAAAGAGGTTATTGTTTGGTTCCTGGCAGATTTTTTTAGGTTTGTTGTGTAATTGCAAAACACAAACCGTTATTGTACGTTTGTATTACGACACTTAAACTGCAAATAGTACTTTGTACTGTATCAATCACGTTCTTGTTCTCAGATATAATTTCCACAAAAAGGAACGTACAGATACCTGTTAACCACTAAACAATTTTTGGCGCCTTTCACGCTAGCAATCGAACTGTCCGCCATTCTCTCCATAGATGGCAACAGTATAGTCAACGGGAACACGAAAAAAGTCGCGACAAGCGCAATGCAAGACGCAGCAGGAGCAGACGAAATGGTAGTGTTGGGCCGCTGTGGATCGAGGTGGACAAACTGTTTTCTTCACGAATGTTGAATATATTTTTATGACAAAATTTATGTTGTAAGCGCGATTGACGTACGACGTGATGCGTCCTATGTAAGGTTCAGTGCTATGAACGTTCAGAAAGCATGAATCTGACAGACTAAGGGAAGTCTGTGGGCGTGTTATCTTATCAACGACAGAAACTTGTACGTGTGTGTGGAGTGAATTATTCAACCGCAATCTTGCATTTCTTCGTAAAAAATAATGGAAAAATTTGTACGATTATACCTTTAATTGAAACAGCTTGGAAATATAAGGACTAAAATGTGTGCATTTGTAAAATTATTTGCAGACAGGAAGATGACGGAACTGTAGGCCAGTGAGCAGACCATGGGCAAGTTGTTGAGCCTTCTGGCTCGTGATGATTCCAATTGCTGCTCACCTCAGAAGTACGATGTTTTTCTGGACTTTGAAAGTGAGTGGACAGTGTAGATTATTGTCGCGGAAAGTGAACACGAAAAGATCCTTGTTTTAACGACAGTACTTAACCTCAATTTGAACTTCATATCATTTATTTTCATTCCGTGGATCCTTAAAGGATTACAGAATCCATGTGGATATGGAAATAGGCATATTTGCTTAAGAAGTCAAGAAGTGAAGTCAGTATAAAAAGTGTACAACAATTTTAGTCGCTAGGCCTAGTACGATATTTGAGGATTTAACATATGAATTATTTTAATATAACAAATAATAACATAAAACACCAAATAAAGGGATACAGTACTTACTGGACAAAAAATAATTTACTACATCGCTGCATAACAGATAAAGATTCATGTAATTATGTTATAGACACAACAAGATCTAAAATACAGTTTAGTAGTTAAAGATAAAAGAAACACAAATGTACATCTGTTTTACGTGCCAGACTTTCAAATACTAATTTAGATCATATATAAATAAATTTAATTTTTTTGAAGTTCAAAATATTCATCCAAAGAATAATAGGATTTGTCATATAAAAATTTCTATAGAATCAATTTAAATTTCTTGGGATTACCACACTCTAATTTTAATATAAGAAAGAAGCATATTAAACACCCAAACAGTACACTCCTTTCTGGCATTTAGTCAAATTCACAAAAGGTTTGTGAAAATTAGCATGTTGCCTAGTGTCAATGTGATATATCTCAGAATTGACCAGTAATTGATTCCTGTTTGTTATCATAAACAAAAGAAGAGAAAGAATAAATCAGGAAGGGAGTGGTAGGATTTACAAATTAAAAAAACAGTATTCTACAAGTCACTACTTCTACAACCCATCAAGATTCTAATAATCTTCTTTTGCAACCTGAAAATCTTTATACTGTCTTAGGAGTGCCCCCAGAACAATAAACCACAGGTCATTACGGAGTGGAAGTAGGAATAGTAAATCATTTTCAGAGTATTTAGTGATACATATGGTTTGTCTGACCACATAGCATAACAAGCTGAGCTTTGTTGAGGCTTAATACATTCAATGATGTTTTCCAAGAAAGAGTATTATTAATAGTTAGCCCAAAAAATTATGTTTCAGTAGCTGTACAAATTTTTCTTCATGCATTATTTGTATGTCAGAAGTACATGTATTTTTATTAGTAAATAGAATGAAATAAGTTTTGCCATATTCAAGGAGAGCAAATTAGCTTTGACCCACTTTTGCAAAGTGTAAATTCCAGGATTACTGCAAGAATATCTGCTATGGGCTGTAGCTGTGATGGAATCTGTGGTATAAAACGATAATTAAAATTTTATGTTTTCCATCCTGAAGTGTTCGATGCATATACCATATATAACAGTGTTCAGCCAAACACAACAGTCATATAGTATATTATTTATTGACCTTGGGCGACATGTTTCGATTCCCTTGGAATCATCATCAGGCCCTCTCTGAAAAAAATACAGATCCATTACATAGAACTATTAAAACATGTTATGGGATCCCAAACATTCACAACAAACTTATGTTCACAATACATGTCTTTGTTTTCTTCCTATTCGATCTGGATATCTGTTTTTAGACTTTAAAAAACATTAAAACCTTATTATGTGTATGTGTTATGCTTTTTGTGGGTTTGCGTGTATAAAATGTTACTAATTACGATTATTAAAACTATTATAACTCTGCAGCATTATTGCGTTAGGTGTGTGCTGTCATCCTTGTGCTTCGGTATTGCTCTTGGTGAAGTGTTTACCGTGTTTGGTGGTGTGGATTGTACTGTAGATGTTGGAACTTTGACTATATAAAAACTGTGCAGAATACATTATACAGTCAAAGTTCCAACGTCAACAGTACAATCCACACCACCAAACACGGTAAACACTTCACCAAGAGCAATACCGAAGCACAAG
>Ga0123357_10009843_pt1 | contig 12098 bp, 10 predicted proteins | sample TergutEmb28metaG_FD_89873 | JGI IMG/M metagenome (GOLD analysis project Ga0123357, IMG submission 89873) | Embiratermes neotenicus P4 segment gut microbial communities from Petit-Saut dam, French Guiana - Emb289 P4 | ecosystem: Host-associated > Arthropoda: Insects > Digestive system > Gut ...
GTTGAGACATTGTCAATAACCAACATCCATAATTGACAATAAACCATCTATATTGTTGCATCTCGTTGGTTTTCTTTCCTCACGCTTTACTCACGATGCACGGTCACAGGAACATAAAGCTTACTATGTATAAGTCATATTTGGAAAATAATGGGACCTGTTTTTATAGGCTGTGAAAAGAACAAGAGGGGAAGAAATGTATGCTGGAAAATCTCATGATGGCAGAGAGAGAGAGAGAGAGACTGACTGACTGATAAGGAAACTTATAATTGTAGAATTATTATAGAATGGCAGTAGAAGAAGTGCTGACTATGAAGAAACAATAAAATAGGATATCTGGACAATTTATTTACATGAAATGTGTACAGATTCAGAATGCCACCACCGGTTCTGTGCTAAAGGAAATTTTGTGCTGTAAATATACCCATACCTTGGTAACCAAAGAAATATATTGCCAGAAATATTCATTGTCAGTTGCAGTTGCCATTGCCATAAACCCCGTACTCTGAAGTGTAAGATAGAACTTTACTGTATAAGTGTATGCATGGATAACTGCAGATCTTAACAAAATTTTCAGCGGTGTGTGTGGAACAGAATTACCAAAAGAGCGTGTACTGGATATGAAATGTTGCTGCCTGGTGTGTATGATGATGTGCTGTCATTTAGTGAAGGGAATGCGGGCAAAGTTTATGTACCACAGAGCTGTGTGGAAATGGACAATACCTGTGTGAGGAAGGCAGATCTTGAGTCATAGTTAGTATGTAAAAGAAGCAAGGCAGTGGGCCAGAATGTAAAAAGAAGCCAGAGACGATGCTGATGTTCCATATGATTGCGAGTAAGGACCAGCAATGTCCTCAGGTCAGTGCAGTGATACATCAACATTATGTTTCATTTTATGGAACTGTCCTTTTCTCAGACAAATGTATCTTTATGTAAGGCAGGGGTGCACAGATCCTGTATGACTAATTTTATATGATGGCATCTAATATTTTTAGCATCATTATTGCAATTTTTCCTCATGTGTACTGTGCAGAAAGCACCAGATACCAGTGAGGATGACAGGTCACTCCAGAACTATGGGTATTCAGTTTTGCCCTTGCTTTGAGTCATGCTTCTGACACATAAAACATAAACACAGCTTCCAGACTTTTTGAAAATTTGTGGACCCCTGATGTAAGGAATTATTCAACACAGGATCATGAAACTTTCTTAATGTGATTAAAAGATATTTGGGCAGCTGCTGACAGCTTTTGAAGACCCAACAGTAAACAAGGTATTTGTGTGTGTGAAAAATGTGCAAAAGTGTAGATTCTAAAGGCAAAGTTACAAAAAACTTCCATTTTTCTCAACTTCAGAACATGTCAATATGTTAGGGACGATAACATTTGTATGCATGCAAAATTTTGTGGCCATTACAAAAGCCATTCCTGAGAAAAAAGTCATAAAAATTACATATTTTTTTTGCTAACATAGAAAGTACACCCACTTCATGTAAAACAGGTTTTATGGACATTTACACGTGGAAACACATAAATTCCCCTCAAAGCTTTTAGTGTTATCTCACAGTGTCAGGTTTATAGTAAGTGTAATCAATAATTTCAAAGATAAATGCAAATGGGCAAACATGACTTCACAATTACACTGGATTGAAAGACTTTTGGTTGGGTATATGTAAAACATCAGAAAGCAAACTTTGCTTCTTGGGCCAGTCCCAGTACAAGTTAAAATTGTGGCCCATACAGTCCTGTGTGACAGACAGACATTTTAATGGGTACTCTCAAGGGATTGGAATGTGCCTCAAAATGTACTGAAAACCTCATGAATCTAGTGGGGTGTTCAGAGAACAAAGGAGTATGGCTGATAGTGAAAAGCTTGAAGATTGAAAATTCATACAAATGTTCTTGAATACTGTCACACATAATATGACTTACAGTGTAACTGGCCTCAAAGTTATGACACACTTACCTGCAGGTACACATTCACAAAAGAAATTTTACAGAAGTATAAAAGTATTAAATATGCATTAATTTCTTATTTTATGGAAGGGATTTATTCCATAAAAGTTAGTTACTAAACAAAAAGTATCCACATTAATTTAAAGGCAATCAGACCTGAGATATTATTTATAATACCAGAAAAGTAAATACACATACAAACCATGTTTATCTATCTACTATAATGAACAGTATTTAATTTGAAATGAATATTATTAATGGCAACAAGCATACAGTGTAGTTGGCTATGAGTCATAGAATGGAAGTTATGAATTAAAATATTATATACACTGCTCGTTTTGTAAAGTGAATGTGTTGCTTGAAAGTCTCTTACTAAACAAAAATGAATTTTGCATTAATGTAAAGGCAAAAAAGCAAGTATGCTTGAAAGTTAAATGTTTAGTATAAGTCTAAAAAACTTTCAGTAAATTACAAGAAATCTGTACAACAGTTTATACACTGATACTAACCAAAGATGAATGGCCATGTGGAAATGACCACTGACAATTCTGTGTGGCGACTTCCAATAACAGTTTTATGAAAATCAGTTTGTTGGTTTTTGGGTTATGGGACAACATATGAGAAAAGTCCATCTATTTATTTAATTTTCTCAGCATTTGTTAAGTGTCTGTGTGTGTGTGTGTGTGTGTGTGTGTGGGGTGGGGGATATTGGCATAGACTGTGTTTTTAATATCTTACATTTATTTGAAATATTTTCCAGTATGTATTCAGCAAGTTATATTCAAGATGCACAAGTAAGGGTTCATAAGTCTTCATGTAGTACAGCCATTATTTCTTACAGTTTATAATGAAAGTAAGAACTGTCTCACAACTTTCAATGAATGCCTCCCACATCAAAGCAAACAGAAAATCTGTGTAGACACTTAGGTACTGATACTAAGTTATATGCAGACAGATCCTCCACATAAGGCACTCTTACTTGCTCATAAAAAAGTCCTAAAACTTACAAAAATGGTCAATTTTCTCATTACAGCAGCAAATAAAAAAGTTCTGAGATTTGCACAGTGGCTATTTTTTAGATGATGGTTTTGTGGGTCTTTACAATTTGGTAAAATCATATTTAGATGGAAGATTTCAAAAAGTAATTTTAAGTCATAATAATGGTATTGAATCCACCTGGGAGAAAATAAAACAGGGGGTACCACAGGGATCAATTTTGGGACCCATTTTTTTTTTCTAATCTATATAAATGACTTGTCAAATTTAGCATCCATGGGAACCAAAATCCTTTTGTATGAAGACAATACCAGTATAATAGTAACTAGTCCAAATTTGGAAAATTTTGAAACAAAAATAAAATATTTGGGGATATTAATAATTGGTTTAAAGTAAACAAATTACTATTAAATTATAATAAAACACATTACTTACAATTTAATACAAAAACTAGCAGGGATTATGATTTGAAACTTAACTACCAGGGTAATTATGTCAAAAGCTCATCAAATACAAAATTTTGGGTTTGATCACTAATGACTCCCTATCGTGGAAGGCTCATATAGACCAAATGATGTCCAAATTGAATACAGCATTTCTTGTAATTCGAACAATACAAGCTATAATGTCTGAAGAAACTTTAAGAATGGTCTGTTTTGCATACATACATTCAATTATGAGTTATGGGATAATCTTCTGGGGAAATCAACCATATAGTGAGAAGATTTTCAAAATTCAAAAAAGGGTGATTAGAATCATCACAAATTCAAGAATGAGAGATTTATGTAGGGATCTGTTCAAGAAATTAGAAATACTACCCTTATGTTCTCAATATAATTTTTTCACTATCAATATTTGTGATAAAAAACAGACATTTAATTTATACAAATAATCAGATCCACAGTATTCACGCAAGATTTAAAACCAACTTACATCCACCCACAGCTAATCTAACAAAGTTCCAAAAGGCAGTGCACTACTCAGCAATTAAAATTTTTAACAACCTTCCGCACGAAATCAAAGACTTACCTAATGAGATAGTACTGTTTCAGAATGCTTTAAAGAGGCTTTTACTCATAAATTCCATTTATAATGGTGAAGAATGTTTTAATTATCAGAGACATTGCATTGAAAACTGAATTGAAAATTGGTTTTAGGTGTTTTATTAGTTGTATTTTATTATTTATTACTAAGATTCTTCCAACATTGTGTATATTACGTTAGATAGTATGCATGTGACTATGTCTACATCCACAGGATTGTATCCTAATTTGGATTTACAGAATGTGAATAAATTACAATTACACTGTATAGGATAAGTAAGTGTTGATATTTCAGAGGACTGGCTATATGAGAGGTGAGCAGGTGATAACTAAGGCTCAAAACATTTTTCTTGTACCAAAAATGTATTATGCACATCAGAAAGTGACTTTATTTTTCCAGACATGTTAAGATGAAATTTGTTAAGTGATTGTCCATATATCAAAGAGTTGGTGTACATTCACTGACAGGCAAATATGAGTCATGTTTTATTAGACAGATATCTTTCTGCTTAAATTCCAGTATGGAATAGCATATAATTCAAGTCAGCGCAGTCCTGGTGGGACGAAAGTTATGTACCATACTCTGCTCTTTGTTGCAGCAGCTATCACAGGACCACTGCTTGTTGAATCTATATCAAGATCTATAATTGGTTCTGAACACAGTGAGTGCTTCCAGTAAACTGCCCCCAGATCCAAGGTTAACAGGTCCTGTATTTGATCAACCTGGTACATGTACAAAGTTCCTGGAACAAAATATCATTTCACTTTGCTTAACCTTCACTAGTACTACTCGAACAGCACGTACACAGTCCACCTGCCTGAACATCATATCTTAGGAGGCTTATTCAGAAAGTAAGTACCGTTCCATTGTGAAAAAAATTTGAGTAAGGTTTTGTATAAAATTTTATTGTTATCAGATTCTACATTCTTGAAACTATTTTTCCACATATTTGCTGCCATTATTGAGGCACTTATCATAGTGGGGCACAAGTTTTTGTATACCCTCCTCATAGAATGCAGCCGCCTGCGATGTTAGCCACTTCTGCACTCCATCTTTCAGGTCATCGTCATCAAATCGCTTGCCGCCCAGGAACTCCTTTAGGTGTAGGAAGAGGTGATAATCATTTGGCGCCAAATCAGGGCTGTACGGGGGGTGGTCCATTTGTTCCCACTTAAATGAGGTGATGAGAGGTCTTGAGTCTGAGCAGCAGAGTGTGGCCGAGTGTTATCGTGAAGCAAAAGAATGGTGGCACTCAGCATTCTGCGCCTTTTGTTTTGAACTGCACGCCTCAGCTTCTTCAGCATTTCACAATAAACAGCAGAGTTTAATGTTGTGCCTTGGGGCAAAAATTCTACCAAGAGAACACCTTGTCTGTCCCAGAATACGGTGCACATGATCTTCCTTGTTGAAAACATCTGCTTGAACTTTTTCCTTTTTGGCGAGCCAGTATGCTTCCAGTGCAAGGACTGCTGTTTTGATTCAGATGTGGTATGGGACACCCACGTCTTGTCTCCTGTCACAATATGGCTGAACATGCCGTCTCCTTCCTTGCGATAGCGCATCAGAAATGTGAAAGCACATGTAACACACTGTTTTTGTGCTCCTCTGTGAGCATCTTGGGCACCCATTTTGCACACACTTCCCGACAACCCAAATGACTACTGACAATGTCATAGAGTAGAGTCCCTGAAATCTGAGGAAAGTGCAGGGACAGATAAAAAATTGTGAAACGTCTGTCGTCACGCACTATTTTGTTGACCGTACGCACCAAATCATCATTCACCAAAGATGGACGCCCACTTCGCACCTCATCGTGCACATTCTCTTGTCCTTCATTGAACATCTGAATCCATTTCCTAACCATGCCATCACTCATCGCATTGTCACCAAACACATGACAGATCTGGTGATGAATATCACTTGGTAGCACATTCCTAGTGTTCAAAAAACGAATTACAGATTGTATTTCAAGTCTGCGGCCCCTTCAATTGTCTTAAACATGTTGAACGTGCAGGAACAAACATAAACATAACATGAATTTCACAAAATGGTGTCTGTGGCTTCTCAGTTGATAGAGGAAGTCACTGCACATGCGCAAAGTGACAGTCTCAAGGATGCATGAGAGATATGCGCAGACGGTACTTACTTTGCGAATAACCTACGTACATGACACCTTTGGGGACACTGTTTCCATGAGACATACCTTGTGAAAGTACTGCAAATAAACATCTTTATTCAAGTAAATATATTTCACAAGGTCAATAAGATTATCTTCATACTATGACTAATAAAATTTGACTAAGCAGATCTAACTTGGCTCACAAATACACTGGTGATAACAAAGTGATAACATCAGTTTGTATGCCCAGACTGCATTTTGTGAAGCTTGGGGACATGATAGATCATGACATGTATACCTCCCTGTAGTTCAAAGTTAAATATATTAGTGAACAACCATAGTATTTTGAACGTTTTAAGGACCTCTACTCACATATGCAAACACACACATAGGAAAACAACTGTAGAGATTCATTTGATATATATAGGCAACAAGGAATTTACTGCATTTTTATGACATGTTGCAAAATCTCTCTTTTCCATAAAATACCATTTATTTCATATTCTATCTTCTGCTGGTCAAGTATTGTGGTTTTCATAAACCATGTGCTAAAATTCAAATACCCACCATGGTAGAATGAAGGTTAAAGGAGTACTGAAGAGGGGGGGGGGAGGTAAGATTGGTTTTTGTATCTTCACAGAAACAAAATATTATGCTTCACACCAACAATAAAATCTGATTGAAAAATATGATACTCATAGTTGTTTATTTTGAGAATTCCTTTATGTTCCCAGCACTTGTGCTTAAGGTGCTTTTTCTGACGTCAACAATAGCACATACCCTGGTGTATGCAGTAATGTACCATGAAGCCACTAAAGTTGAGGAATACAAAAATGAAAGTTTTTTCCATTCAGTAAAAGCTCCTACAATGTTCTGCTTGTTATCACTTATATGCATGGGTGCACAAATTCTGGGTGACTAGATTTTGTACGGTGGCACCAGATATTGGCACGTCCTCAGAATGGAGCTTGCTTCACATCATCGAGTTCTACTGACCTCACTAATAAATCACCACCTGACATCAACCAGTCATTGTCTTGATATTTGAGGTTTTCATGACATTGATTTCCAGGCTGGTGAAAATTTACAGATGTGGCAGAGGCATGTGCTGTTTCCATCTTCAGAATGCAGCCAGCACATTCCTCTGAAATGTTGGTAAATTTTTAGCAGAAGTACCCAGTGTCACATCACCGAACAACAGTATTCTTAAATCACTACTTCATTGTAAACATTATGCCTATCAAATTCAACATATCAGAGCTGTAACTAAACCGCAATATTTTAAAATTTCTGTAAGGTGAACTGAACACTTAACAGAACTTGGACTTTACCTGATTCCATACCAAGTAACAGAATTTCTCCATAGAGCCGGACTGTGACAGGGTACGAATGAAGATATGGCATGGTATTGTATACCATCTGTCCACATTCATTTACAGTTACATACATGTAGTGTTGATCTGCAACAGAATATGACATTCATGTATTTTTATAAGCAGCTGTGTAAATAGGACTTCGGAGGGTGCAGTGTTAGAATTGGCACTTCAACATGTTCATCGAAGGAATAAAACGTGGACTGTGGAAGTGTAAGCAGATTTGCTAAGTGAGGAAGAGTATCATAAAATACAATTTTATAATATGTATTGACAGCACAGATACAAGAAAGAAACACACAGGGGTGGGGGATGTGTCTGTGCATGTGCATGGTTTGTTTTTGTGTAGTGTTATGCAAATCAGCAAGCCATGTAAAATGTCCCTATAGTTGATGGCAAATGAGATACACAAATAGCATGTCACATGTCCAAATGTGTACTCTACTGGAGTATGTACTTTCTTTCTTAATTTTTAAGACATATCATTTGTGACTGAAACTTGTTTCTGTGTATAATTGGGGAACAATGTGTGTGCATTCCTGTGTTTGTGTGTGTGCACATGCACTCACTTTTATAAAACAGGAATTGTAACAAACAAATCTGTGATTTACATCAAGATTTGCAGTGCAAACCGCTCAAACTAGCTATGAGAACCGGCATACAAATCGTCACTCTGTTTAGCCCAGTAGATAGGTACAATCATTTTATAGGAACCTGTTGCCTGAGTCTTCTCATATCCTGAAGATGAAGGCAGCAGGTTTCACAGAAGCACTGATGTGTATCTACCGAACTACAAGACATCACACCCCAGATGATTACGTTGGGTCACTCAAAATTCAAACCAAATGCACCAGAGTTTAAACACAGGCTGACATTCACGCCAAGACACCATAAACATACAGTTGGTCCTGCACTTAACTAAGTACCATGACAAAGGAGATATAGCTTCATGCATTCCTAACTTTGCCACTAGATGGAGGTGAGTGGTCAGGTTCAAGTCCTGGCTACTTTGCACCCGGAACCTACAGAATAGGATGTTGGGTGGGTCTCAGAGTGTCTGCAGGCAGTCTGTAGAAGAAAGAAATGTATTTTCTCTGTCAGAAATGAGACCCAATTTCTGTGTCATCCAGCCCGTAGCTTAGCCGCTGTACTGATTTCACTTTTGCAGCTACTATAAAGTGGCTTTTGTTTTATATATTGCATATACAGCAATCAGACCTGAGTATTTCATTTGCTTCTATGAGGAGTAATATCCAGCTTTTAATCTTAGCCCCTATGTTATAAACATCACTTCTGTTTAGGCATGACTATAGTGATTCCTAAGTTTACCAGCAGTCACAAATTAAAAAAAAAGTATTAGTTTATTTATTTGTTTATACAGAAAAACGGAAGGCTAACTGGATTGGTCACATTCTGCGTAGAAACTGCCTTCTACAACGGGTTATTGAAGGAAAGATAAAAGGAGGTATAGAAGTGACAGGAAAACGAGGAAGAAAACGTAGGAAGCTACTGGATGACGTTAAGAAAAGGAGAGGATACTCACAGTTGAAGGAGGAATCTCTAGATCGCACTATGTGGAGAGCTCGATTTGGAAGAGGCTTTGGACCTGTTGTAAGACAGACTACTAAAGGAATGAATACAGAAATTAGGAATTAACTGAACTCAGACCATGAGAAATTTGTAGCATACCATCAAGTACAATGCTGACTCCATATCTCCAAAGAAAGGCTTCCACAACTGCACGAGGAATTTTATTCTTGAAACATGCTGATAAAGTGTGTTGATGTGCTTCTGCCTGAAGCAGTTTGCAGGGGCTTGAATCATCTCCGCGAAAAATAGGAATGCTCAATCCAGTAAATATTGCAGCAGTCACCTGGAATAATTAGATTCTGTCCATAGGAGAATGACAATACAAAATCAGCAGTATGTTGGGACCCTCCCAGTGTCTCATTTTCATTATTTTATAAACTCTAAGGCATGCATGAATTAATATGTTTTGAGACTTGGAGGCCTTTTCATTTAAATCTGTACAAATTTTTCCATTGAAGCTATCCAGGTCAACATGAATGTACCAATGCTTCTATTTGCTGACATGTTAAATACTGAAAACATATTTGGTGATTGTTATCTTCATTGAGTATAACACCTAGATATTTAAAATTTTCAGCGCTTTAAAATGTATAATTTTTTTATTGTTAATTGTTCTATTCTATTTTGTTCTGAACTTTTTTTTCCATTTGACTGTCATATATTTTGTTTTTCCTTGGTTTATATGTAGTCCAAACTTTCTGGCAATGTTTTCTCTTCCTACAAAAAGTTGTTTTATTCCTATTTCGTTTTTTTCCAATTAATACAAAGTCATCTGCATATGTGAATACATTCAATTGTTCTTTACCAATCTTTATATTACTAGGATCCATTTTTATACTTTGTATCACTTTTTGTAGGCTAAATTGAATAATATTGGTGACAGTCATCCTGTTTCAATCCTGTTTTATTTTCAAAAAAGGATGACAGTGTTCCTTCTATTCTAACAGCACTTCTTGTCTTTTGTACATATGTGTTACACATATTTATCAATTTTTTAGGGATTTTAAATTCTTCCAGACATTTCCTAGCATGTCTCTATGTATAGAGTCATATGCCTTTTGAATATCAATAAATAAACTTGTACACTCTGATTATACTCCCAAATTTTCTCATTTATTATTTTCAATGCAAGTATGTTGTCAGTTACAGCTCTTCCATCTCTGAATCCATTCTGATAGTTGCTGATAATTTTTTCAATATATGGTTTAATTTTTTCCAAAACTATATTTGCCAAAATTTTGTAAGCTGCATTTCCTAATGCTATTCCTCTGTAATTCTCGTACCTATAGCTACCTGCTTTTTTGTACATAGGCACTATTATTCTTTTCATTCTTCAGGTATTCAATAGTTTATTTCCTCTGTATTTTATTAATTCTGTATGTATTCCATCAGTTCCAGCTGCCTTGTTAAATTTTTAACTTTTTTATTGCCTTTTTTTACATCTTCTACAGTCAGTTCTTCAACTTCATTAATTTCTCTATTTCCTATTTTAATTAATTCCTTCAGTTCTTCCGTGATTAGTAATTTATCAAAATATTCTTTCGATATTTCTGCTCTCTCTTCAGTATTCAATAAAAAATATGAAAAATATTCACAATTTTTCTTTTCTCATATTTATTTTCAGTTTTTACCCTTTATTTCACTTTGAAATTTATCGTCAGTAAGTTGTGATCTGATCCAGTGTCTGGTCCCCTTAATGCTCTGATGTCTGTTACTGCACTTTTAAATCTATCATTAATTAATACATGATCTGTTTGATTCACAGTCCTACCATCTGCTGGATACCTTCATGTGGTAATCTTTTACTTCTTACATTTAAACCTTTAGATATTGCGAACTGAATCATTCTTATTCCGTTGTTGTTGGTTTCATTATGTAAACTTTCATCGCCAATGATGTGTTTGTATATGTTTTCCTTACCAACTTTTGCATTGAAATCTCCAAGTATTATTTTAATGTCTGAATTGGCTATTTGATTTATATTTTGCTCTAATAAATTATAAAATTCTTCTTTTATTTCTTCCGTTTTTTCGTTTGTTGGTGCATGTACATTTATCATGGTACAGGAGAACCATTTAGCTTTCAATCTCAAATAACATATTCTTTCATTTATAATTTTAAAGTCTTTTAACATATTTTAAAAATTTTCATCTTACATAAAATCTGCAGCCAACTTCAAGTTTTTTACCTACTAATCCACTATTAAATAATGTAATGTTATCAGAGTTGTGTACACCACTTTCCAATCATGTTTCTTGAAGTGCTACTAAGTCAAAATCTAACTTTGAAAGCTCATTGTGAAGTACTTAGTGCTCCTGACCAGAATAAGCTTCTCACATTCCATGTTCCAATATTCATGTTCGTTTTCCACATCCATGTTTCATCACCATTTATCTCTTTCTTCCGAGGCTCCTTTCAGGAATTTGTAACCATGGATTCTTCTACTTAGATGGGGGGTTAGCCCATCGTAAAACCTTCAACTTGAAGGGCCAGGATTTTTAATCAGGGTTTACTACCTTATATGACTTGTTTTCACCACAGCTTCCAGAGTGTCATATACCCTTGGTTTGATTTCGGAGTGTCCTTCTCCTAGGAAGGTTGCAACCAAGCTCAAGGGTCCTTTCTACCCTATCTGATAGACCTTTATGATTCGGTCAGACCCCATTGCTCTGTCTGCTTGGTGACCCATCCTGCCAAAGGGGTTGGTTACCTCAACCTTAGCATACATTTCTCACCTTAACAGGACCTACCGCAAGTAGGTAAGAGTGGGGCAGGAGTGGAGAGGTTTGTAGATTTTCATCTTCATGTTGAAAATCTTATTAATCATGTACCTTATCATCACACTCCCAAATAGTTCCCTAGGATTAATGTATGTGTAATGTAAATATTAATGTATGTTTGTAAACATGGGCCAACTACTTGCACTGTTTTATGTTATTAAAATATTTATTTACATAAAATACTTTAAAACATAAGACTTAGTTTAAAATTTGCTAAAACTCCTACATGTTTCGGTCATAA
>Ga0123357_10009844_pt1 | contig 12097 bp, 11 predicted proteins | sample TergutEmb28metaG_FD_89873 | JGI IMG/M metagenome (GOLD analysis project Ga0123357, IMG submission 89873) | Embiratermes neotenicus P4 segment gut microbial communities from Petit-Saut dam, French Guiana - Emb289 P4 | ecosystem: Host-associated > Arthropoda: Insects > Digestive system > Gut ...
AATAATAACAAATGCATAAAAGAGAGAATTATGATGGGCAATAAGGCCTACTATGCAAATAGACAACTGGTTAACAGCAGCCTCGTATCAAGAAGCAGCAAGTTGCAGATATACTGCACGTTGGTACGCCCAATGGTTACCTATGGTTCAGAATCGTGGACACTCACCATGGAAGAGGAAAAAGCATTAGCAGTATTTGAAAGGAAAATACTGCGGGAAATATGTGGACCGGTGAAGGGAAACAAATGATGGAGAATTTGACGAAACGATGAATTAGAAGTTATAATCAAGGGGGAGAACATTGTCAGGTTCATTAAAGGCCAAAGAATATGATGGCGTGGTCATATAGAAAGAATGCAAGACACCACAATTCCAAAAAAGATGTTGTGCGGAAAGCTGTATGCAACAACATGAAGAGGAAGACCAAAATTGAGATGGCTGCATGACGTGTCCACGGACCTGAGAAAGATGGGAAAAAACGAATGGAGAGATAGAGCAAGGGTTCGAGAGGCTTGGAGGCGTATTGTAAAGTAGGCCAAGGCCCACCCAGGGCTGTAGTGCCAGCGAAGAAGAAGTAACATGTCTGTGTGTGGGAGGATCAGAAAGTTTTAGGAACTTGGGCAAAATTTACAATGCAAGGGATACGTGTGAAACCTCATCTAGTCACTTTTGAAGTACAGCCCTTCTGCACTTAAGGCACTTGCTCCAGCAGTCATACCTTTGCTGGAAGCATTTCTGGAAGTAATCTTTTGGTATGGCTGTGAGACCTGCTGCTCCATTCTGTTGAATTTCTTCTGTGGATGCAAAACAATGACCTTGAGACCAGTCTTTATTCCTAGGAAGAACCAGATGTCGCAGAAGTGGTATCTGGAGAATGTGGTGGTTGGAGTTCATTTATTCATCATAAACTATTGCACTGAGAAGGGGTTTGTCCATCAGAGTACAGAGCCAATGTTGCTCATTTCCTTGGCCTTTCATGCTGAATAGAATCCCTTAAATGCCTCAGAACTTTCATATAAAAAGTCCAATTCACTGCCTGTGTTGCCTCTCATCCATATTGTTTAAAAAGGTGATCAGCATGATGTGCTGAAATTTTGTTGATCCTTGACTTTATGGTTCAAGGTGATGTGTTGGTGTTCCATTCAGAGGACTGATGTTTGAAGATTGTATACTGATCCTTCCACATAACTTAACCCTTTAAAGCACAGTGGTGCCTGTATGTGAAGGGTAAAGCAGGCCTGGCGTGGCCCAGAGGGTTCCAGGAGGTTAAGGTTCCCAGATTTCATGACAATGGCACGGGATGGTGATAAGGTTGTCAGCCTTATACATCGGCTGCCTTTACCCCCCAGGAAATGCTCCTGGTACTCACTTCTGTTAGAGGCTGGGTCGATGCCAGGGCCATAATGTGATTGGAAGGATTTTATGTCAATGAAAAATTTCAGCGACCTTCCGATTTGTGGCACAGCGCCGTAACCACTGTACCACCACGGTCCCTGGTACCTGTATGTACCAGCACTGAATGTTACAAGTTTCTATATGTGAAGTACAGAATGTATGTCATTTGTCTTTCGTATGATTCTCAACATAAGCACTGATATTTTTCTGTATGGCAGTAATCATGCAGACTCTCTAAAGGAGATTTAAATGTGTTTGTGCGAGGTGGTAACTTTTAAACATGTTGCGAGAAATTTTCTTCTTCAGAAGGTTGATTGGTTTTAGGATGTTCTAGCTTTCTCATGGTTTTCGTACTTTATCATTATGCCATGTGGGCCGGGTAGCTCAGTCGGTATAGTGACTGACTACAGGCTGGATGGTCTGGGATTGAATCCCGGTGAGGACAAGATTTTCCGCCCATCCAGACCGGCCCTGGGGCCCACCCAGCCTCCTGTACAAAGGGTACCGGGTCTTTCCCGGGGGTAAAGCGTGGCCGGGGCGTACCGCTGACCACTCACCCCCTTCTAGTGCCGCGGTCATGGAAGAGTAGAGCTATACCTCTACCCACCCTCTGGGCCACACGCGGCCTGTAATGGGATCACTTTACCTTTACCTTTTTTTTTATCATTATGCCATATTGGTTACTTCGACTGTCTTGTTTGTCTTAACCCTCATTGAGTCTTTGACTGAACTTGGTGTTTCAGTTTCTTGTCTCTCTTCTCCTTAGGGTCCACCACGTCAGCTGATCCAGTTGGACCCTCAGACTCATGCGCAGTTGCAACAAATGGATCCGCAACAGAGAGCACTTTTCATTCAGAAGATTCAAAAGCAACGCCAAATAATTCTGCAGAGACAGTTGCAAGTATGTGTGTCGTAAATAGCATGTAGCTAGTATGTCAGCTTAGACTTAGTGATACTCTATTCTCCATGTTCTTAGGAATATAATTTTATCTCTTCATTTCTCTTACTAAAATGTGGGAGTGGATAAATTGTTGTGGAATAAGTTTAGTTTGTAACTACCACATATATGCTGTTCTCCCTAACCAGCATTGGTATGTTTAGGAGAAAGCAGGGTGCAAGCATCAGCCTTGCAATATCATGTACCGCAGGAACTGTATGCCTGTCATGATATTCTTTTTTTAATTCATGTGACACAAACATACAAGCTTTATACTCATACACATTTTGATTGTTGTTTGGTGTGAACTGAATTAAAACAGCCATGATTATATTGTTTTTGTGTACTGTGTTTGAGTTATCCAGTAAGGCTATGTGTGAAGTGCATGTTTTTTAAGTGTGCTCTTTAATGGCAGTTGCTTAGGTTTTGTATTGTCCATGATGGCTGGGTGAAAGAGTATTGATCACTGGTGGAGTTATGCTGACAGGGGGAAAACTGAAGTACTTGGAGAAAAGCATTGTCCCATTGCCATTTGTTCATTACAAATTCCACACTGATGTGAATTGAGAGTTTAAATGGCCATGCAGGATTATAAAATACGTGAACCAGAGATCATGGAAGTGATTATTTTAAATTTTATGTGAGCATTAATATATATTAGAAATATGTTACTCATTAACTTAAAATTAAGGCTGTAGGTTTGTCAGTATTGCTTAAAATTGGTTATTCGTTATCTGAATCACACTGAATTCTGAACCTTAGACTCAGCTAGATATTTAAGTTTTGCTGTATTTCCAGCTGTTTGGCTTCTGGTGTGTGTGTGTGTGTATCAGCTGGCTGTAAAAGTCATGTTGATCTTATGGTTTATGTTATGTAACAGATCCCAGGTCATCAAGTATTGCTGATGAGAATCCTCAGCATCCATGAAGGTTAGGTGTACCTGTCACCTTCCTTTGTGACCTCTATGATATTTCCTTCCTCTGAGCAGGTTGGTGTAGTGATAATTTCCTAGACTTGTATTCAGGAGATACTTACATGGTTATCGTGACTGAGTTTTTTTTTTTTTGTTTTGTTTTCCTCAGACAGATGTTGCGATGGTGCCTGCTTCCTTCCAAATCCTTTCCAATCCATCATTTGCCACAGTGCAACCATTGATGTTACATGGGGTGTCAGTGGTGGAAGTGCATAAACTGAAGGAGATGATTAATCAACTCATTTGGAATAATAACTTTTACATTAACTTTTGTTCTCTTTGTGACAGCTACAGCGTTATGTAGGTATCAGTGATCAGAGTATGCACTACTCTACGACAGTTGTAATTTAATTCCATGCATAATGTGTGACATTTATGTTAACAGGGTAATTCTGTTGTCTGCTGCCTTGCATGTCATACTGTTTTGCTTTTACATGTGTAAAAATGTGAAACAAAACAGCCAGTGCATCCAATCAGTGCAGCAGAACAAAACCTGCACATCATAGCAGAGCAGGACTGTATACAGGCAACGAAGGCATAGCCGCCCGGATACTGTGCATAGACATACGTACCCAAAGGCGGTACAACTGCAGATAACCCAGTATGCACTGAGGATGATGCATGGTAGTGTAAGAGTGCATTTGTAAAAAGAAGATTGTGTTAAGTGCAAGGCAGTGGATTGTGACTGTCGCAGATGTTACCACCTGTATCTGCGAAGTGTGCCATTAGTAAATTTATGATATTAACTCTTCGACGCCTACCGACCACTGTAGTGGTCGTACCGCACTGCTAACCTCTAAACGTTGCATTTTATATATTTATTCAACAAATACAGGTACTGAATATTTTAAACATGGTATATATTCTCTGTTTTTTTCTCTTCAAAATGCAGTTTGTTTCATAATTCTAACATATTTGGTTCCTGTTTTATTCACATTTTATATACAGGGTGTGCTAAAATTAAAAAAAAAATAATTCCGGCACCAAAAGGTTAATCTAATAACGGGGTATCTTGAAATAATGCTGCATCAGCATTGCTGCACTGTATATCTTGTTATGGCAGTGAATTGATGGCTGTCTCAAGAATGTGTGGAATGTTTTGCATGTGTCCCGCAGCATCCAGTACTCTGTGTAGTGCTTCATCTTGCTTTTTGCCTTTTTATATACTGAAGACTTCATATTACTCCAGGCTGAAAATATGAGGGGATTAAGTTGGTGAGATCTTGGTGGTTGGACGAATGGTCTGGTTGTGCTGTCCAGTGACAGGATAATAGTTGTTACCAGTTGGTTGACATGTGGAAGTACCTGGTGTTTTAAGTACAGGGTTGAGTCACCAAAGGGATGTCCTCTCAAAGTAAAGTTGTGTGAGAAGTTGAGGCACATTTACCCTTTGAAGATGCCTTTGAAAATGTGAGGTTCACTCAGTTGAATGTTTTGCCCCACAACACATTTATCTACAATTCATTCTGGAAATTATGAACAGTATTTTGTGCGGTTCTCTGGAGGTCAGGAATGTGTGTTATGCATTGTAGTGACTCCATTATGAATTGAAGAATGTGGAAATACTGCTACTCAAACTTGTAAGGATGATGATGATGATGATGATGATGATGATGATGATGATGATGAAGAAGAAGAAGAAGAAGAAGAAGAGGAAGAAGAAGAAGAAGAGGAGGAGGAGGAAGAAGAAGAAGACAATGACGATGACGAAGATGATTATGGTGATGAACATGTACTTTCAAGGACAGTTGAAGTGGGAGTGTGACTTTCTTGGTGAAACAGTTTCTGGTTTTTTTAAGAATTTAGTGTGCTAGGAAAGAAGGAATTTGTAAATTCTTTTGATTTTCCTTGTAATGGTTCTTTATGAAGCCAATTGAAAGGCTTATGTGGAGTTCATGTGACTGCAGGTATGCTTAATAAATGACCGAAAATGTCATTGGGGAGTTTATAATCTTGTTTGCCATGTGAAATGTTTTTCTGTTGACATTTGAGGTACAGAGGCAAGCCCAGGCGCAACAGCAGGGTTTAGCACAGGGAATTCCTCGCCAGCAACTGATACAACAGCCTCAGCAGCCACAGCAGCAGGTTCTTATTCGAGGTCAGGTCCCTGCCGGCCTTACTCCTCAGCAGCAACTGCAGTGGCTACAGCAGCACCAACAGAGGCAACTCCAGGGACAGACTGTTGTCATTAATCAACAGCAACAGCAACAACAGCAGCAACAGCTTCTGCAGCAGAACGCACAGCTTCGGCAACAGCAGGTAAAAATGCGGTGGAACTGTACAGTTTCTGTTATGTGCAGCTATTTATGATCCAGCCCATTGTGCTGTACAGTTTTGTTCCAAAATTTTGGTGTGAAAGTGAAGTGTGTGATTTAGAAGAGAATTTACGGAAATGGTAGGCCTAGAATAAAAGAGAAATAGAAGGATATTATTTTGCTGTTTCTCTAGCAGGCAGAGAAGAGCTTGTATTAGGAGCATTGGTGATATTCTTATTGGCTTTAAATCAACAAGCAATTAGAAGTCTGAATTCTTTTACTTTATACAAAATCAAGTTCCAGTAATGGAGTTTTTGGTTTATAGGTTTTAGTACAACAGCAGAGTTCACTTCGACAGCAGCAGTTAATAGCTGCGGGCCAAAGTTCCATAGCACAGCCCCCACAGCCTCAACAGGTGCCACAGCGAGAACTGGTGGTCACAGGAACTGCTTCTGGAATCGTGCAGGCACCACAGCAACTGCAGACTACAGCTGCTCCTGGTACTTGGATTCCCCAACAATCTGAGAATACTGTTGCAGGTACATTCAATGAAACCTTATTTTGTGGATAGGAACTTAAAATAAGTTTATGCCATAGACAATATTGTGAGGTGTACAAGTTTCATGGTGCATTTGCAGAATTGTGAAAAGTGACTGCTAGCTTTGTCATGTCTGTCTGTGTGTTTGTCTGTCTGTCCGTACGGCTGTCAGTCCATCCCCATGGAACAACTCTGCTCCCATTGGAAGGATTTTCATGAAATTTGACATTTGATTATTATTAAAAAATCTGTCAAGAAAATTCATGTTTCATTAAAATCTGACATTAATGGGTACTTTGTATGAAAACTTACATAGAATGAGAATTTTTTTGGGTGAAAGCTGTAGATTAAAATAAAAACGTGCCCTTTATGTTCAATAACTTTTTTTTCAAAAATCGTGCTGTGTGTGATATAATGCGGGAAAATATGGTAGAGCCAGACAGGCGACAGATGACAATATAGTACGGTGCATGTGCATCCTGGATACTTGGGGCTACAGACACACACTAAGAATATGTGATACATATTGCTTATCCACAGCAACATTGGTTATTCAGATGTGCGCCAGTGTTATGTTTGTACATACATTCTTGTGCTGTTTTTCTTCAGTTCAACAGAATCAGGCAAATCAGCAGCAGCAGCAGCAGCAGCAGCAGCAGTTGGCACAGCTGCAGTTACAGAGACAGCATCAGCTGCGTCTTCAGCAGCTGCAGTTGCAGAGGGAAGCAGCAGCTGTTGCGCAGAAACAACAGCAACAGGTTGTTGTAGCTGGGCAGCGCATACATTTGCAGCAAGCACAGCCACAGCCAGTGCAGCAAGGACAGATACCATATTCTGCACAGGTTAGGTTAGCTCATATTCATAAGAGGAGGCAGACTGTGAAGTGTGTTAATGTGAGACTTGATTAGAAAATAAATTTACATGGCATACAGTTTTGCAACTTAGGAACTTACATTGATTGTTATGATGTCATGGGAATTTGTCACCAACTGATTATCAGGTTTTGTAATATTATTCATTCCATGTATTGTGGTTGGAGTCATTTATATACTCCAACTTATGCATGTAACAAAATGATGTGTTAAACAAAATTCAATCCACCATGTTTTAGTGTTAAATTGCCATCATCAGGGAGATGTCAGTACAAAGGGATATGTAACATTAACTCTTTGCGGCCGAGTGACCCATATATTTATGGGTCGCGCAGTGAGCTCTTTAATTTTGCCGAACAACCATAAAGGGGTCACAGGCAGTGTGTCGAAGTTTGGAGGAATTTTATTCACACCTGTCCCATGTACTGTGGAGGTTTGCTATGCTGCAGAAACCTTGAATGTCAGGGCTACTTTGAGGAGCCAGAATGGCCCCCCTGCCACCTAAACCCCTACAACAACCCTGATTTATATGTCAGCACATTGCAACTGTGCATTTATCTCAACTGACTACTATGGTTTCAGACAAAGCATATTTTTGTTTATTGCTTGCACTGGAGTCAAGGGCAGGTTGAATATCTACACTGGCCTATGAAACGAGTACTAATTGTTGACCTGAAAGGTTTTCAGTTGTGTATTGTAGTGCATATTGTTCAGGCAAAAGTAATACACAAAAATCGGAGATAACCACAAAAATGATGTTTGCAACTACAGGAGGGCCCACAGACATGCCTCTTATAGTGCTGGGACACTCAGTAGGGGTTGTAGAGCAGTAACATACAACACACAGCTGTCAGTTTACTAAAAACATCTTGGGAACCTTTGAATAGCTGTAATTTTATACAGTAGTCACATTTTAGCTTTAGATCTGTTTTGCTGTCACTGTAGAAGTAGCCTATATCTTAGGTTTCTGCAGCTGTACCCAGTCACACAGAGGGGTCTTAGTAAGTCAGACAATTGTAAACTGCTTTCAAAAATGGTCACAAAAGGGATGAAAATCGATGATGAAGCTATCCGTGAAATTCTGGTTGCTGACTCTGACTTGAAATCAGGTGCTGAGGCTAGCGATCTAGAAGATAAATTGGAAGAAGAAGAAGAAGAAGAGGAGGAACAACAAGAACACGAACATAACATCTATCTTTAGCAGAAGAAGAACCACAGACTGCAACAGGTGGTGGAGGATTACCAACCTGGGGACTGCCTCAAAGAAGGAACACAAATTTTCTTCCTGTTGTCAGTCCAGCAAAAGGTGTGACAAAAAAGTGAGGCTCCACACATCAACAAAGAGAGCTGTCCACTGTCCATGTTGATGCTGTTTTTCACATAAATTTTTCAGCTGCAGGTGGAATAGACCAACTTACACTACCAGCAACACATGGACACACAAGCTGGACCTTGCCACTGACTACCTGACATTACATTGCTGGATATGATGACTTTCATTGCCTTAGCTCTGCAGGTGGAAAAGGACTTGAGAGATGCGTTACGTGACTACTGGTCTAGACTTTCAACAGCTGCACACTCTGTTTTATGGTGAGACTATGACATGAAACAGATTTCTACACATACTTTGTTTTTTTGCATTTTGTGGACTATTCACAGAGACCAGACCAAGGTGACGAATATGACTGACTATGGAAACTAAGGACTGTCTTTGACATATTGAATTAGGCTATGCTAAATTCTATAACCCCTAGGAGCGTTTTGGCAGTGGATGAGATAATTTTAAAATTCAAGGGCAGGGCCATCTTAAGGCAGTATCTTCCAAAGAAAAGAAAACTTTTTGACATCAAAATTTACAGAGTGTTTTTGATAAATCAGGGTATACTTATGACACAAGAGTGTGTTTGGTTAAAGACTCACGCTCTGTCACTGACGACATGACTGCAACACATGCGGCTGTTAGACATTTGACTTGCAGAGTTGAAGGCTTAGGACACAAAATATTTATGGATAATTTCTTTTCATCACCAAGACTTTTTGATGACTTGGAGAGACATAAAGAAAATTCACATAGTACATTATGGCCCAATAGACTTCGGACCAAAAAAACTGAAATTGACATAAGCGGTGAAGACCAGAGGAGGTTTGACCTCATTAGTTTGGAAGGACAAACAAGAAATTTGCATGCTAATAGCAGAAGGAAATATTTGTGATGACAGCAACCATCCTGGAGGAAACCTCACGTCCTGGAATGATATAACTGGCTTAAGGGTTATGTCGACAGTCCTATAGTATGGCCAACAGCTGTTTGATGATTCAGTGTAATTTCAAGTGGACCGTGAAATTGTTTATCCACCTTCTGGATCTAACAGTACATTTGGATTCTGTTCCCTTCATGTGGGGTTAAATATACTCACCAAAATTTCAGACTCCTTATGGTGAGGAATTTGAGCAAAGAAGCTGGAAAAAGCCAAGATCGTCTCACTCCCAGATTGGTTGGAAGACCAAGTGCGGCTGCAACGCGTGCAGCTCAAGAGCTGCCATAACCAACACAGATGAGCAAATTCCACCAAACTCCATTGCCATCCTGGTTTGTCTTGTGGCCAGAGAAGGGGTGCCGGATGTGATGTGGGCCTGTGCGTGGTGCCTTGTTTCACGGACTGCCACACCAAATTAAATTTGTAGATCATTGTTATATTTTGAATAGTGTGGGTCATGATACAATAGTGATCCAAGGTGCTACAGAACTTTTGCAGCAACCAGAATTATGTGAGTAATAAACTAATTACACCACATTTTTTATAATAGGTGAACATTTTTTTGCAGTCTTATGTTTATTGGACCGTGCATCATTGTGATAGTTGAAGAATAAAAGACCAACTTGATGTCACTTGTTATTTTATTTCACTTCTTATGTGCTCAACATGTTTCAGACATTAATATATCCATCATCAGGAGCTTGTGACTATTCTGCTGAATTACCAAATTGGTCGTATTGTTCTTGGTTTGATGTGTGTTGGAGTTTCGGTGTGGTTGGTTTGGAGTGGTATCCATGTTGCAGGCTGAAGCTGTGCTTCAGCCTGCAACATGGAAACTCCAACACACATCGAACCAAGAACAATACGACCAATTTGGTAATTCAGCAGAATAGTCGCAAGCTCCTGATGATGGATATATTAATGTCTGAAACATGTTGAGCACGTAAGAAGTGAAATAAAATAGCAAGTGACATCAAGTTGGTCTGTTATTCTTCAAATATTTTTTCCCAAATTAACCAGTTCATCAACAGTGTGCTAATTTTTATTTCCCTAAATTTGAAGGAAAAGTCTATGAGATATGCTCCCTCCCCCAAGAATAATCAGTAAGAATTAAAATTCCCAGCTAAAAATCTTGGCAAGTGTGCTGTTGTGCAGAGGGATTTAATTTTGGCATACATCCATCTCACATGTACAGTGTAAATATAGAAAATATTGAAAATATCAGCTATAAATGTAAGTACAGTAATCCATGTTATTGTATTTATAGCTGCTATTGTATATATTTTGTATTTTAGCATTGCACATGTGAGACTGATGTATGAATATTGCATATCCCTGTGTGTTGATGGGCAATTTATCACTGAAACGTGTAGGAGGGTTCAAGGTTATGTATTACATAAAATTCTGTTGTGTGTTTGTGTTGGTGTATGTGAATGATTGTGATTATCAGCTGTTTCTGGCACTGCAGCAAATTCTTGCCAGCTGCGTTTTGAGAGATGATAGGGAGGCAGAATCTGTTGTGACATGAGGACTGATAACACAGGACATGGACTGATATAAACAGGAAATAGACAAGCTTGTCCATTGGTATTAGATAGAGTGTCCTTCGTTATCCTAAGCAATAAATAGTGTAGTGTAGAGAGATATGTTAACATAGTTTTACTGGAAAAACTACGTATGAACTGCATTTTGTGTTGCTTTAAGGACGTGTGAAAAAGAGTAGTATGTACAGTTATTTTGTAAGTTTTTTTTAATGGCTTAACGTGTGTTTACAGAATTGCTTTATTAGAGAACCACAAATTTATTTCTTGTTTGTGCTGTATGGATAAACAGCATGGACCCCTCATGTAACCCACACCGCTCAAACTTTCTGACAGATACGAGATCTTGTGCCCACTTTACTCCTCCCTACCCCATATAAACAGCCCATGTATGTTTTGTATAACTGCTTAATAAGTATTTCATGTAAAACCTGAAGATGGCCATTATCAAGTGCCGAAACATGTAGTTGTACCTTATGTAGAAAATACTTTATATTCTACCAATAAATATAGTTGTGTTAGACCAGTACACATACTCTGCATTAGGTGTAACAGCAAAATACACAAAGATATGTAATGGTGATTGATGTGCCTAGTTCTGCCATTTTATTTTTGAGTTTTGTCTGCAGTCTGTGGCATTCTGTTCTGAACTGAATTTTGTTACTTCATTTTAAAATTAAGAAGTTCTGTTGATGTGGCACATAAAGTTGTAGTTAGTAGTACTGTTTGTGATGGATTACAGGTGCCAGTGCAGCAGCAGATGATGCAAGGCCCAATGCAGTCTACCCTGCAGCAGCAACCATCGCAGCCACTGCCTACAGATGAGCTTGCACACCAGGAACACTTTCAAGATTTGAAGGTTTGTGGTTGATTGTGCAGCAAGCATACTGGATGTTGTCCCATGTAATGTGCATGATCCTGTAGGAGTCAGTTGTGCTTGTATGTTTTTGTGATTTGTTGACGTTATCCTTATGTAGCGGCTTTGGTGGTCTAGGGGTAGCGTGCTGGCCTTTAGTGCCCAAGTTTGCGGGTTCAAACCCGGCCGAAGCCGTAGGATTTTTGGGGCGAAAAAATCCTCAGCACGCCTTCCTTTGGAGGGGAAGTGAAGCCGTCGATCTCATGTCGTAGATTTGCGGCATGTAAAAGATCCCTAAATTTACGTGGAAGTTGGAATTTAGGCATAATTACTACCGGAAATCTTTCTTGCCCACAGTTCCACCTTTCGCTGCTAGGATCTCTCGCGTCGTTGCGGACGGAGGCACCTGGCGGCTAAAGTGGGAACGTCTTAAGGCGGGGGAAAGCAATGGCAAACTACCCCCAAGAACTTG
>Ga0123357_10009845_pt1 | contig 12097 bp, 9 predicted proteins | sample TergutEmb28metaG_FD_89873 | JGI IMG/M metagenome (GOLD analysis project Ga0123357, IMG submission 89873) | Embiratermes neotenicus P4 segment gut microbial communities from Petit-Saut dam, French Guiana - Emb289 P4 | ecosystem: Host-associated > Arthropoda: Insects > Digestive system > Gut ...
ACACACACACACACACACACACACACACACACACACACACACACACACACACACACACACACACACACACACACACACACACACACACACACACACACACACACACACACACACATTCACACACACACATTCACACACACACACATTCACACACACACATTCACACGCACATTCACACTCACACATTCACACTCACACACACATTCACACACAAACACACATTCACACACACACACACACATTCACACACACACATTCCAACACACACATACACACATTCACACAAACACATTCACACAAACACACATTCACACACACACACACATTCACACACACATTCCAACACACCCATACACACATTCACACAAACACATTCACACAAACACACATTCACACACACACACACACTTCGAGGCTGAAGCATCAGTTGGTATCCTGCAGTCGTGTTTATTCGATTAAACATAATCAAAATTAAAGTAATTAAAACTGAACGAGTATCGGGGCTAATTTGATACGTAAAGCTGTTCCCTTTGACGTTTAATTGTGTCAAAGCAGTGGAAATAACAATGTAAATTGTTCGCCTCGTGCACTGCATATTTGTATAGTACAATAGGCATCTAAAATAAATTGTTCATAACTGTAATAACCTTAAATTACGGAATGGTGTCTTGAGTGTTTGTGTCTCCTGTGGTCAAATATAGTCTCACGCACACTTTTGTCTACTGTGTACTGTTAAGGATATTTAACTTATATACCCACGCTACGCTCTGTATTACGTGGGCTTTCAGACACCCTCTAATTTAAGACGCAACTTACTATTAAAAGGGGAATTTCAGGATATATTTTTACAAGTAAAACTTTTCACTGTCCGTAAAATTACTTCTCTTTTATCGAGGCCACTTGCTTTGCGAGAACAATTATGTGTTCGAGACTTCCGAAAAGTGAAAAAATAATACCTTGAATTTAAGACACACCCTAATTTTCAGTTCGGAAAAATGTGAAAAAGATGCGTCTCAAATTCGAAGAAATATGGTATTTTTAACATTATATTTCAAACACTTCATAAATCAAATACTAGGATCTGTGTACAAACGGTTATTTTTTCCTAACACTGCACGGACATTTACATCTCTAAGAGTTTCAAATTTAAAATATTACTATTAATGTTAAACAAAGTTATGCGGCGTGAGTTTCTCACAAGCAGTGTCGCGTGTCATCCAGAATTCTGCAGTTGGCATTTCAGTGCGTAGAAACTGAGTCTAATAAGCGACTTCATGTAAATGGTGAGTAGAGAAAACGACATAACGAGGAGCTAAATGACTTGTACTCCTTACCCAATATTGTTCGGGTAATCAAATCGAGAAGAATGAGATGGGTGGGGTATGTAGCACGTATGGGGGAAAGGAGAGGTGTGTACAGGGTTTTGGCGGGGAAACCTGAGGGAAAGAGACCACTTGGAATTCCTAGGCATTGATGGGAAGATACTATTAAGATGGATCATCAGGAAGTGGGGTGTGAGAGTATGGACTGGATTGATCTGGCTCAGGATAGGGACAGGTGGCGATCACTTGTAAATGCGATAATGAAACTTCGGCTTCTATAAAATGCGGGGAATTTCTTGACTAGCTGAGAACCGGCCAGCTTCTCAAGAAGGACTATGCTCTATGGAGTAATTAAATAATCGACTCCATATTGACAATTCATCAAATTCATACTCTCTTTGTAGAACAGAACGAATGTCTTGTTTTCGTATATTTAAAACAAATTGAACCCATAGCGACTACAGCTTATCCTATACGAATACAGAGGCCGATAAGATAGAATTTATTGCTGGGCCCTTATTACCTCGAGGTACAGATATTATATGTATAAAATGCAGATTATAAAATAAAAAATATTTGTCAGCAGTAGCCACAATATTTATCTCGATCTGATTAATAGACTATATTTTAAAATATTTGTAATAATTTATTCAGTCCTTCAAAAACCCCGGAAGACCGTATCGTCTATTTTGAAATATAATTACATTTTACCCTTGTGGTTAGGCACAAGAGGTAACAGTGAGTCAGTTGAAACCTCATGCATTCTTAATCTCCACATTAGATGAAAATGACTGTTCAGACCGACCCTCCAGTTGCTTTATCTCTAGGGAAATAACCACCGGTATACATTGGTTAGGATATTTTGTTGAGGGCTCCAGAAGCAGTAAAGAATAGAATAAGCCACGTCGCTGTTGAGTATGCACACTCCGTCTTTCAGCCTTCTCCATTTACTTTACCAACATTTCAGAAAGAATACTACTTAACATAATTTAATATAAACACGAATTTCTTCATCTACAACTGAGTTACCCAACCTAGCCTGACGAACGCAACACTTATGGAGTATTACAAAAGGATTCAATATGGCGAGTGGCAGTGATTCTTAACACGAGGTTACTTAGTGCTGTTCCAGTACGTAGCTTAACGCTTCTAGTACGAAAATGTTAATAACAAAAGCACTTGGCTTCGACCACAATTCCTGTGTTACTTTTTACAAACCAGTTTACTTTTCGAACCGCGACATGCGCTACATTTCAATACTTTTTAAAGAAAGTCGATGAATACAAATTCATTAACAAAAACAACCATGAAATGTAAAATACAAAGAATATGAATATAAGATAAACTAAGGACAACGGGTTGACATGATTCCCAAGAAGATATAACACTACTCATACGCATTTTAAAAGGAAGGTTACGTATGACGGCATAGGCGGAACAAGGCAATGTCACGGTAGCAACATCTGAATCTCGGAATGAAAACATCATCTTAACAGAAATAAGCTTAAATTGAGACATTTCGTCGTGATGTAAAGAAAGAGAGAGAGAGAGAGAGAGAGGAAGGGAGCGGTAAGCAGCCGGACCGTAATCATAACTGTATTTTAGTGCAACATATTATTTGCCCATTACAAATAAATTTCGCTTTTAAAATTATCTTTCTTATTTTGTTGTATTTGGAAACACAAGTGAATGTTACTGGTGTCGATTAAAGATCTCACTGTCCCTAGCAGCCTTACACACTATTTCCCTTAATTCCAATGCCAATACTCACAAAAACTTGCAGCTTGTTTATTGGGCTATTATATAAGAACTATTTCAAAAGGCAGCATTATTTTTATATGTTATTTCAATATACGATGAATATTACAACCCGTTTTTGCCAAAATAGGAAACATATATATGAATTTATCTCAGCAATTAACCAACTTGATGCACAAAATGTTTGTTTTATGATAAGTTTCTTTCTTGCCTCTAGATGTTTCGAGCACATGTGCTCGAAACATCTAGAGGCAAGAAATAAACTTATTGTAAAACAAAAATTTTGTGCATTAAGTTGGTTAATTACTGAGATAAGTATACTGAGATGCACGGTCAGCAAAACGTCACAATATATATGAATATCAATAACTGAAATTTCGGTCTACTTTTTAAAGGGTAGTGTTTTGTATAACAGTACTTCCTTGTGTTTATACCTGATGATGGCTTTATGGAAAAGCCGAAACATGTAGCCCGTTTGGGAAAATAAAAGGCATTTTTGACAGTACAGATGTGTATGACAGTCCCTGTGCTAACATATATCATAAATAAGGACGTGTAAGGGCCGGTCTTGTAGCATGAAGAGATTATTTCTAGAAACAAACGAAATAAATAGGCTGGGTGGGGGTAACCCCGAATTACCGCAATTTAAAAGCCAGCACCGCTCAAGTTAGCATTGTCCCTTAAAGAATAAAATGAAATATAGCGTGCGGCGAGAAATGAAGCTAATTACTATTTCTGTGTTCTGGCTGTTTCGCCTTCTCGCTGCAGCCACTTCACAAAATGAGGAATGTGAATGTGTAATTACTAGAACTGCAACAAAAGATTAGGCAATTCCGGGTTACAGCAGTTTTCTTGTTCCAAACTTATGAGGATATTTAGTGAGGGCAGAATAATACGAATAAGTCATAATATCTCGTAGAAAGTTGCTCAACTTTTCTCATTCTCTTATTCCCGGAGACAGTACCTCCAAAGAAATTGGATATTTTTGAAAGTATGACGTGACAAAGAAAATAGTGTCCGCGAGTGTTCAATATTGAATTCCACATTCAGAAGTTATCTACTTCAACAGAAAGGGTGTCCAAATAATTTGGGGAAGTCTGATAAACTATTAATGAATGTCTATTCATTGCTAAGCGTTCAATTTAGTATTTTCTGTGACGGTAACTTGGATTGACATTTCCTCGCAACAGAGTAGATAATAAAATGTGCTGTTTAACGGCTCTTGGGAAACTGGAAGAATTAGTTCAGCATGAAACACGACCTGCAATACACAATTACTTTATAACACATACTTCTTCGTGGGAACACATGAGGAGGTTATATATGTTTAGGAAAACTATGCACTTTACAAACCACTGCACCAAACATTATACACGTTTGCAGGCAACAAATTGTGCCGCAGCATAGATTTTACATAACTAACTAAATCCACACAGGACAATACAACTTAAAAGGCCATTAGATCTTCAGACAGCCAAGAAATACCCCGTATTCTATGGAACCCGGAAGTTCAATATCGTGCTCATAAGAGCCTGCCAATGGCTCTTGTGCTGAACGAGGTAAATCCAGCCCACAACCCCCAATTGTGTTTCTTTAAGGTCTATTTTAATATTTCTCTCCGAAATAAACCAGTCATCAAAATTGTATTCCATCGAATAATTGTCGTTATTACTACAACCCCGGAACTAAAGGAAGTCAGAAACAAGGCCTGTAAAATTACTCTAGGCATCCTGTTGGACTTTGAATACTAACATACTATTACCGTGTAAGCCTGCCGGTCATGGCTGCGACTGGTGTTCAGATTGTGGTGTTCCGGTTTGTCACACCATAGAGTCCGGCGGGTTTATATTGATGTTTCACGGAAAAATGTTTCCTGTGCCTTCAAGGTTGCAGTCAGCAACTTCCTCTGAAATGTTGCTATGCAGTTAGTACAGGACTGGGTGTGTCGCCGTCCGCTGTGGTCCTCATCGGTACTTACAACTTTGGAGACAGATTGTACCTGCCTTCACTCCTTGGTTCGCAGCTGAGAAGTCAGTTGCATGGACTAGCTTTGAACCTTCAGAAAGTTTTTCGTGCTCTTAACGGGGTGTTTCGGCTAGAGTTGTTGATTCCGCTGTAAGTAATAACATTATATTTGGCACCACGAAGATGTCTTGTGCCAGTACAGGTGATTTGTAAGTACAGATTAGACGTGGTTCATTCCGTCCGAGGTTTCCATACACTCTGACTACAGTACGTCCTACCTTGTGACTGCTGTTGCTACTTTCTGATCAATCTGATAATCGTCTGACTGCAGATTTACCACCCTTAGACCACTTTCTCTGCACCTCATATTTTCTAATGTTCAAATTTTGAGTACCTCCCTGTCCACCCATTTATCTCGTTATCCAGTTTGACATGTGTGAAAAACGTCTTCGACTGCTGTGATTGGTCGGACAACGAAAAAGTGTCCTCTGTCTTTGGCTTACCAATTTCTAGGAAATTTTTCCACATTCTTATTGGTTATTTTTAACCCTTTGGCACCTAACGACGACTATAGTGGTCGTACCGCACCGCTAACCTCTAAACGTTGCATTTTATATATTTATTCAACAAATATAGGCACTGAATATTTTAAACATGGTATATACTCTCCGTTTTTTCCTCTTCAAAATGAAGCTTGTTTCATAAATCTAACATATTTGGTTCCTGTATTATTCACATTTTATATAGAGGTGTTCTAAAATAAAAAAAATAATTCCGCCGCCAAAAGTTAATGAATATTTCTGAGAACAAAACGCCCGCGCACGTTAAAGCTGAACAAGTCGCACGTGGCTGTATTCAGTCTTAGATCACGGCTTTGTCAAGGCGAAATTTGGAACCTTGCAAGCGAAGCATAGAAATGTGAGGTTCCTTCGGCGAACGCCGTATTTGTTACCAATGGGAGAAACAAGTGAGTTCCGAGAGTGTGGGAGATTCCTTCCTCAAGTTGGGTGCAAAGAGCGCTGTACAGATGAATATTCGCGCTATCAGCGTGGTCAAACAAAAATGTAAAATAGTTTCCTTTTCTCATTCTGAGGGGTAGTCTGACTGGGATTCGGACCCAATACTGTTTAAATACAATTGTTATCACTCAGAAAACAAATCTAAAAAATATCATCATTGTCGCACGGAAACAACTTTCGGACAATAAATGAAATTTTGTTAATTTTATTGCAGAAGACTTTTGTTTTCCATAAACGAGAATAAACACCATTCAGGCTATACAGGCATCCCATGAGATACGACGGTTCCAAGGTGCAACTTATAATTTACTATATATAGAGAGCACAAAATTCAGGGTCCAAAATATTTTATTTCATTTTGCTGTATTTTAAACCTTTTACAGTTTTATTTCAATTGTTTTATACACGTTACGTACGCATTGACTGTACTGTTACAAGATGAAGTGAAGGCACATAAGTGATGTTGTATCTCCTGTCTCCTTTCGTCTATCTGCATAAGTATAACAGTTGCAGAGTTGCTAATATTACGGTTTTGTGATATAAGCTCAATTTCCGTGGCAGAGGTAAGTAGAAAAATTACTATCTTCAACGATGTGACGCGCGTAGTTTGGCACCTGGAACAAGTATTTCGGAGAACATGTCGTCTCTGTCTTCATGTTGAAAACGCGTGGAAAATTTGGGCCCTGAATATATCTCCCTGAAGATGGAGCAGCAGTACCATCGAAACGTTAACACCTATCCACCAAAGTACATGTCGTTACCACCAAGAAAACCGTAATTTTGATCAAAGATTGTTGCTGAAGAGAGTGACACATGAGAATGCATTTCCTGCCTTCCTTAATTTCATTTGCGATGTGACAGCAGAAGTTGAGTTACAGTGATGACATGTCACGGCCTGTCGTGCTTTAACAGAATTGACCTACTTTAGTTCGGTCTACAAGTGACTAATTCTGCAGGATATTCCATAGAACTACGTGTGACGTGTACAAAGACCCTTCCCCTCGACAAGACTATGAGTCAGTGGATATTGGAAGGTAATAAAACATGTTTCCAGCAGTTCTAAAATAGATCTTATTTTCACGCTTTCTGAGGCTACAGTCTAGCAGTCAGAAACGTATATAAGGGAATTAAACACTTTATTAACCATTTAATGCAAAATATATAATTTATAGATAAAATTGAAATTATAAAATATTTAAAAGTACTCCATCATATTTTGGATCACAGAGGCTCCGTCATCATTGTGCCTTGTACAGTGCTTGACTAAAATTTACAAGAATGGTTCTATCGTGTCCATTGACATGGACAAGTTCGGTGTTATGGCAGCATATTCTGAACCGTTGTGCGTGTGTGTAGTTCACTGTATGAAGGCACTGTGAACTACACATACGCAAAACGGGTCAGAATATTCTGCCGTAACACCGACCTTGTCCATGTCAACGTAAAAGATAGAACCATTCTTGTAATTTTTAGCCAAGCTCTGTTCAAGGCACCCTGATGATGGATCCTGTGTGATCCGAAACATGTTGGAGAGCTTTTAAATATTTTATAATTTTAATTGTATCTATAAATTTTATATTGTGCATTAGTTGGGTAATAAAGTGTGTAATTATCATTGATGCACAGTGCAAACATGAAGAACGTATATAAGGGATTCCATCTTCTTTGGTCCCGCTGACTTGGGAAATGAAAAGAAACAATTTTGTGCTTCGTATTTAGCTCACGTACTTGTACATCAGTCACAATTTAAAGATTCCATACCTCAAAGTTCACCTGATGTCAAATATGCTTAATAGACATGTGAAAAATCTGGTTTGTTAGCAACAGTTTGTCAATAGAAATATTTTCACATGTATATTTTATGTAAACATTTCCCTTGTCCCTAAGCACTACGCCATGAATATGTATAGAAAAGTGTAAGTAAATCTCTTCTCAGTGGTAACTTAAGCTCTGATTCGAAGAATTGTGTGGTCAGATTCACGTTCCAGCCGTTTAAACTTACGGAAATTTCTCTATGTAATCTTGAAGTAAGTAGATGAATCGGGTATTGGTGCGTAGCATGGAGCAAAATGGATATTGTAACATTAGCACTAAATGATTTTCAAAAACTAATTTTCTTTAAATCGGATGTCTGTTTTTGGTGCTGATGTGTGCTACTGCTACTTAAACCTTCTTAATCAGACAGAAATAAAGGACCTTCTGTTTCTTCATTACCGCACAACGAAGGCCTATTGAGCACTTGTTCTTGAATCTCCATGGAGTTCAGTCACCGTCAGTATGTTCAGGTGGGTGAAAAGATTCCAACTGCGTTCGCTTTGCTCAAAGGAGAAGAATCTCGATGCTGGGGTGATATTGAGAGCTTGTTTTCTTTCTCACTTTGTGGCTGAAAGCAAGTTCCTAATTCTACCGGAAACCAAATTCAGAGTGACTGAACTGCTCCAGGCCACTCTCACATACTCAGTAAACAGGACAGCGAGAGTGCAGCGTAAATTGTTCCTATCAGTTTCAGGTCTCCTTGTTTGGGTTTTCGATTTATCCGGGTAATCGAACGTTCCTAAAACAGAATGTTAATGAACTTCAGCATCAGTTGTTCGAACTGTTTCGGAACAGAGCAATTCTGAATTACTGATTGGTCATGAAATTAATCGAAATCAATCAGCGTATGTTAGAGGTCAAAAACTTTTGTCTTTAGTTTCGCCTTTCCTCCGTAAACGGAGCGTTACTTAAACTCTAGGATGAACTGTTTATATTGGATGTAAGCGTCACTAATTATCTTCGTAGAAATGGGGTTATAAAGTAACAAAAGCACACTATGAACAAGCTGGGGTAATATTATGCAGGTACACACACGGGTCAAATGTACATATATCTTAACAAAATATTGTTCAGTAGAAATATACGAATTTTGTCATTGAATAATAATACTTACTTACTCCATAGTGCAGAGTCCTTCTTGAGAAGCTAGTCAAGAAATTCCCCGCATTTCACAGAACCCGAAGGTTCATTACCGCACTCACAAGCGTCCGCCACCTGTCCCTATCCTGGGCCAGTCCAATCCAGTCCATATACCCACATCCCACCTCCTGGAGATCCATCCTAATATTATCCACACATCTACGCCTAGGTCTCCCCTAGTGGTCTCCTTCCCTCCAGTTTCCCCACCAAGACCCTATACACCCCCTCTCCTCACCCATATGCGCCACATGCCCAGCCCATCTCATTCTTCTCGATTTTATCAACCGCATAATATTGGGTGAGGAGTACAAATTATTTAGCTCCTCGTTATGCAATCTTCTCCTTTACCTCCTTCCTCCTAGGTACAAATATTCTCCTCAACACCATGTTCTCAAACACCCTCAGCTTCCTTTCCTCCCGCAATGTCAACGACTTAACCTGAATACTAATAGAAGTAATACAAGAAAAATACTCTCGAATTTTATGGAATTAACAAGAGAACACTTACTTTCTATTTTCAGAAATTATCGTTCTGCTATTCTTTAATTTATGAAAACGTAGCGTGAATGCAGGGGCATGGGAGTCACAGCCATTTAAACTTCGAAATCCTCGTCGGTAACACTGCTCAGCCGGTGTTCCAGTCATTTAAACCATTATCTGTCTTCAACATGCGCCACAATTCATAAAACTACATTTTTTTTAAAATTTTGTTATATACACATTTAATTACTGAATCAGCTCTTCAGGCTCAAATAGAGATGCATACAAATTGAATGACCTAGTAAAATGTACAACTGCAATAAAACATATTTTCCATATTTTCAACATACATGTATTATTACACAAAGTCACACAAAGATAATTTCACCGATAAGGCTAGTGTAGCTATAAGCTATGGTCTTTTATTCGGGAGGCAGACCTAATAGTTCGAACCCCTGCCCCGTTATTTGTTGTCTTGAATGAATTTTACCTCATGGCCAACCGAACGAATTTCAATCAGTCTTACCACAGGCCACAGTTGCTCCCTGCTAAATGCATTACTATTCACCACTCCTGAATACCTTACATTTTCATTCGACTCTATACACATCTCCGAATTTGAAACCATTACACTCCGAGACTAAATAAATAGGCCATTACATACAATGCTGCATTCATCAGTACAGTGGAAGCTCAAACAGGATTCTTAATTATATACAACATTTCAAACCAATTTTTATTTTTTGCTTTCTTTAGTAAGGTCGGCGACCCATATACCCTTGTCTTAACAATACTGAAGAATCTGACTGACATTTTGTATTAAAATATACCATTCTTCACGAGTTTTCCATAGATTTATTCAGTCCTACGAAATGTATATCAGAATAATACACAGCAGTAGGCCTGTATCGCCTCTTGCCTTATCTGTTCTGTTTCCTTGAGAATCACGATATCCCACATGTTACATAATTCATGTGTAAACAGCGTTGTCTTAGAACATAGTGCCATGTATTACAGTAAGAATACATTCATCAAGATACTTCCTTTTTTTTCTTTACAAATGTGTATCCAAATACAACTGAACATGTGTTATGCAATTATATATTTTTTGTAAATAAATCCAGGAGAGATATTACGCCTCGTTGGGCCTTTCCTGGCTTGAACTTCATGAAATATTATAACAGACTGCTTTGTCCTTCTTCATGTCGTGGATGCAGAACACCTTAACATTTAGCTGTTTAGAGGTACAACAACTACCGCTTAGACAGATTAGGTACAGAAATGTTTAACACGTACTCCAATGCCAGAGCTAAAAGAAGGTAACTTCGCTTCCATTTTAGTGTTAGCAACGTCTCCTTTCTTATGTGAACAATCACATCGGGTACAAAAGTATTTTGGCGTTGTCATTAAGTTGACGGCAATCAATTTTGACAATAAGCTTACAGCAAGCACAGCAACAATACGCTTGTGTCTTGTCCTACATACAAATGAAGCTGTAATTTTTACAGTTATAACGTGCATTTTGATATTATCAAGTCTTTTATTTATCCAACTGAATTCACAACCAGAATGTTCTATAAAAATGTTAAAAATTAATGTAAATGTAAGTTTTAACAGTTTTCTAGAACGTTCTGGTTGTGCATTCAGTTGGATAAATAAAAAAAAGGTAAAGGTAAAGCAGTCCCGTTACAGACCCGCAGGGGCCCAGAGGGTTCCAAGAAGTTAAGGTTCCCAGATTTCGTGACAACGGCACAGGATGGAGGTAGGTTGTCAACCTTACGCATCGGCCGCCTTTACCCCCAGGAAATACTCCTGGTACTCATTTCTGTTCGAGGCTGAGTCAACCCCAGGGCCATAGTGCGATCGGTAGAATTTTATGTCAATGAAAAATCGACTGACACTAACTGGGATCGAACCAGCGACCTTCCGATTTGTAGCACAGCACACTAGCCACTGTGCTACTGCGGACCCCTGGATAAATAAAAGACTTGATAAATGAAGCTGTGTTTAAAATACAGCAGATTAGAGTGGTAGTATGCTTGTGTTATAATACGCTGTACATCAATGTGGCATTTATATTAGCATGTAATTAAAGAATTGGTTTTCCTGAATAATGAAATTTCATAATGGGGAAAGACTGAGTATGATGGCCATCTTATTTCATATCTGCAGGAAAGTGAGATTAGTTGATTTTTCTCGCATTTCAGTCGGATTTCGCCCTTTTAGCCTTCAAATCTAAAAACCTTTTCACGCTACATTTTTAATGCCGATAAGAAAAGCATATTGTTTGTATGTAATTCTCTACTTCCGTATCGAACTAACTAATGATGTTTAAACGTCCTGTTCCTGACCCCACAATTTTCAATGCTTCTACTTCTCCTTTTTTGAGGACCAGCCTCGTGGTCTAGTGGTCAGATTCTCGGACTACTAATCATGAGGTCCCGAGTTCGATTCCCGGTTCCACCGTGGGAATTGTCCCTGAAGGGGAGGATTCCCGCGGTGACCATGGTCTGGGTAGGTTAGTAGAAATTAGGTTTAAGGGCCCTCCTGGCACTACATCCTCCTATATCACAACTCACATCATCGGGACAACGTAAC
>Ga0123357_10009846_pt1 | contig 12097 bp, 4 predicted proteins | sample TergutEmb28metaG_FD_89873 | JGI IMG/M metagenome (GOLD analysis project Ga0123357, IMG submission 89873) | Embiratermes neotenicus P4 segment gut microbial communities from Petit-Saut dam, French Guiana - Emb289 P4 | ecosystem: Host-associated > Arthropoda: Insects > Digestive system > Gut ...
CGGCTTCCCCAGCAAGACCCTATACACCCCCCTCTCCTCACCCATACACGCCACATGCCCAGCCCATCTCATTCTTCTCGATTTTATCACGCGCATAATATTGGGCGAGGGGTACAAATAATTTAGCTCCTCGTTATGCAATCTCCTCCACTCCCCCGTTACCTCATCCCTCCTACGTCCAAATATTCTCCTCAACACCATGTTCTCAAACACCCTCAGCGACAAAAATATTAGCGTCTCGAAAAAGACTGAGCCGAGGAGGTTACAAATAAAATGCAGTGGACAGATGTCAGATATGAAACACTGACATGAACGGAAATGTGATGGGTGAGACGGAGAGAGAGAAACAGAGAGAGAGAGAGACAGAGAGAGAGAGAAGGACAAAGCTAATGGCAGAATTAGCAACGATAACAACATAACCACATTTTCGATAAAAATGTCTGAGTTCAGATAGCAGTAAAATAGCCCAAACTGGAAGATCGGCACACTGAAAGGCCATGACGGAACCAATCGTGCCGGTCAGTGGTGTGAATATGCGCTGTGATATGATAGCACGAGGTCAGGTGGCTTCCGTGGCCGGTTGCAACAACTACGCAAGAAGGGACGACTTGAAGTTGTATAAAAGCTTTTAAAATAATGTCTTGTGAGTTCTGTTTGACATGTCAGAGGCAAGTTACTGCGCTAACAATAGACGGAGTGTTTTAGCATAATGTGGTGTGTGTGTGTGTGTGTGTGGAGAGGTCACACCCGCTGTTCTGCATTGTGAGAATTTGTACGCACTTTTTTTACCCACTTTGTTTGATAGGTACATCTGTTGGCACCAGCAATTATGACACAAACACAACATCTTTTTAACCTGTACAGACGGCAATTAAGGAAAATTAATATCAATATGCATATTTAACGACCTGCGTCAGTGATACACTTTTACAGCACACACCGACTTTAATAAGCGCTTTTCATTTGCCCTATTCTGTCTGCACTTCTCTGTAAGACATAATAAATACAGCTAATGGGTTTTAAATCTCCATCACACTAAAATGCTTTTTGTTAAAACACTTTCTGGCTATAGGAAAGTCGACTTTGAAAATAAGTTCTGGTTGAAATATATATCAGAAGCCTTGTTCGGGAGAATATGGCACCACGACTGATGGAATGAACTGTAATAATAATAATAATAATAACCTAATTGTGGAATCAACAATTACGAACTGACAGAACTACCCCCAACAACAAATCAGACATTATAATCCGTGATAATCAAAAGGGAACATGTATGTTAATAGACGTTGCAATCTCAGGAGACAGAAATGTGATTAAAAAAGAAGCCGAGAAGATTCTAAAACATAGACCTTACAATAGAAATACAGCGCATGTGGAATGTAAAAACAAAGGTGATACAAGTAATAATAGGGGCGACTGGGACTATTTCAAATCATTCAGAAAATACGTGAGCAACATACCAGGAAAACATGAAGTCAAGGGACTCCAGAAAACAGGCACATTGGGTACTGAACACGTACTTCGGAAAGTACTAATGTAAAAGTACAATAGATTCAACACTGAAACTAACGATATAAGTACCATGAATAGTAACAACAGAATACCTGCAACAATGTATGACCTAGGGACATAGTTTGTCTCAGGAATATACCCTGCAGAAAGAAGAGACGATGATGATGATGAAGATAATAATAATAATATATTTTCTGGTTACTTGGTGTGCCTGCACAAATAGGCAGTTTATGTAATGCTGTAAACAAATGACGAACGGACAGTGCACAACACGTGGCAGGAAGCAACCGTGAATATCCGTGAGTGCTTACAGGAAAATAATTACAAGCTGATCAGTAAAAGACAGCATGTGGAGAGAGGAGTTCGGTCTAAACACCAATGAACGGTGGGTATTTGAACTGTTTGATTGTTCCAATGGGAGTATCTGCTATTTTTATGCTAAGAGATATATTTTCATTGTAGTAACAGCACAAAATTCAACACTGCCTGTTTGTGCAATAATTGAAGTATCGCCACTACAGCCTGTTTCCAAGGTCACTAATCCTAAGTTGTATTGTCAGTACAAATTGACTGTTTTTGGCTAAATATGGGCATTCTTTTGAACATTTGGCGATAATACAGGGTGTAAGTTACTGTGAACTCAACGAACTGCATTAGTTCTACTGTGTTATAACTCAGAATAATTCGAACATTCGTGTTGGCGCCACAAATCCACAGACTGAGAAATCCAAAATGGCTGCAGTGTTGTGTGGCCAACCTTCCATGATAGTATACGCGACTTGAAAATATGAATTGTATGCATTTTGCGCACATCAACAGATTAGGTTTGGTTTTAAAACTTCACAAATAAGTAGCTAAGAAATTCTATTAAGTCGTTCGTTTATAAAACGTCAACATATCTTTCTTCTCTTATTACAAAATGGCGCCAAATGGCTATTAAATTGAATCCCAGTCCCTCGTGTTAATTAATTGATATGAAAATGGTAATCATGCAATTGTTAACCTTGCGATATAGTTTACCTCGAAACTATGATGCAGATTTTATGGATGTGAAGCAAACCTCACAAGGACTGCCTTGCTGTTGCCATGTCAAGAACCTACAGAGGTTTATCAGCAAGGCGACTCTGTGGCGTGTTCGCTGAACGTGTTTGTAATGTATTTAGTTTAAAACTAGGCCATAAATGCTTATGAATAATGCGATGAGTGTAATTTAGTTTCCCGAACTGTATCACAAAACACACGCAAAAGCACTGGACATACATACAGGCAGGCAGGCCGGCCGGCTTACTGTTAACCTGCTATCAAGTTCACTAGCTTTGTCAGTGCAAGACAGAAGAGTCGTGTGGATCAAGGTGAAACTGCAGTTCGTCCGACAGATATCGCGCTTGTCGGTAGTGTACTTGATCACCAGTGGCGGCCAGTAAGGGTTGTTTCGAAACGTACTAGGCGCACAGCCTGTGTGAGTGGCACCTCGTTCACCACAAATCCCACATAGATTGGCCTGGGGTTGACTTTACTTCCATTCGCATTCAAAATCAGGCAAATTAAAAGGAATACATGGGAAATCAAAAAGGAACTGTTCAGAAGAGTGTCGGATCAGCACGCTGTATAGCAGAAATGTAACAACAATTTGTTCCCTTGCGGTCATTCAAGGACGTAAAAGTGGAAATGGGGATCCACTTATTCCAGACATTAAGACTGCATATAAAGGGTGCAAATCACGTCAGATAGCCCTCCGGTACGGACCCCTGACGCAGTATGTGCCCACCAGCGATCAATCTCGGTCTTCCAGTCCCATGGCCAAACACATTACCGATAAGACAATCGGAGCTGTTAGCACCACGAATTAAATGAGGTCTTGTGGGCAGGGACTGCAGTACATGCGGGGAAAAGCAATGTACATAAGACTGTTTTTAAAAACCACGTGGGGAAAAAAACACAATTGGGAAAAACAGGTGGTAATGTCAAAAGTATGCATCTACTGTGCCAGCAGGACACCAAATAGAGGTATTTTGAAAAGTGTTCTTGCGGAAATACTTGGGCCTGTTAAAAATACCACCGGTCGTCATTTGTTTTGGGGTACTGCTACAATAAGAGTAAAAATCAAAAGTTTTGTAGGAAAATCTCGTGGAAGGTGACTTGCAAGAAAACCTGAAGAGAAAGGGAGAACTCTACTAAGACAGACATGAAATAGCTCAGGGTCCATCGACTGGCGCAACTTGGCCTTCCGTCTGCCACAGTCACATCAGCATTTTCAGTGTGACTCCTTTACAGCCTAGTGGTTTCTATATGTACCGCCAGTTTAACATTCAACAACTCTACGTTCATCCCACACAGTGTATTTACGTGTTTTGTTTGGATCTGAGAACAAACAGTGATTACTTCCCTATACAGCATTGACTGAGCGGTTTTTAGGCGCGTTCGCAATAATGCTAAAAGCGTCTCTTAGTTTCGTCATTTCTGTCTGTCCTTCTGTCCGTCCACATGGAACAACTCTTCTTCCATTGGATGGATTTTCACGGAATTTGACGTTTAGGTATTTTTCGAATATCTGTTGAGAAAATTCAAGTTCCTTTAAAATCTGCCATAAGTAAAAGGGACTTCACATGAAGACCAATTCATATTTTATCACATCTGTCTCAATTTTTCTTATAATGAGACATTTTTCAGACAAAAGTTATAGATGAAATGAAAACACGCATATTATGTCCAGTATTTTATTTTTGCGAAAATAATGCTGTTTGTGAGACAATGTGAAAGAATGTATAACCAGACAGGCCACATATGACAATACGGCGCATGCACATTGCATGCTTGATACCTAAGGCTACAAACACACATTCATAATAAGTAATAATTATTACTTTTCCACTGCAACAGTGGTTACACGAACGCGCGTCACTGTTTCATTATATGTACGTTGCCTCTCTTGTTACAACCGACAAGCAGTGTGTTTACTACGCGGTACGACCCGAGTGCCAGATATTTTTAGGTTGAAGTGACTAATCGTGGAGATACTTTTAGTGCAAAAATATGAATATTTGCAATATTATCCGAAGCGTAGGTGTGCGAAACTTCCTGTGTGTGAATTCTTGCAGTTTATTTCAGAATCAAGGCCTCAGTTAGGCTTATTCTTTATTTACTGGTTCATCCAGAAAATTAATGAATTGCTGATTGTAGTGCCGATAGGCTAACTGTTCCCCTTATGAATGCTGTATAATATAGACTATAAATATTGCGCCCAGACGTAGACAAAAGAACCTTGCAGACAGAGAGCAGAGCGGGACGTAGGTATGTCAGGGGTAATTCCACTTCCGGTTTCTAAGGATTCCACGAGACTCATATATCACATTAGTGCCTTAAAATAGGTCTTGGCAATTCCTGATCCTGTTAGACTTTTTTATCCTGACCGGAACATGAAGATCACGAAAAACTAGGCTATGAAAAAACGGAAGTGCAATCAAATAATAAAACAAACCTAATAATGTTCCACTGGACTTAAAATGACCGGAGCTTGATACTGATTGCAGGATTTATCGTTTCTGCCTAATATAGAAGGCGAAGAAATTTTACTACACTCTCTCCATGCACCTCAAAGGCCTAATGTTTATTCACAGAAAAAAAAACGTTAATACTGTAAGAGTAAATTTGTTGTAGCGTTGTGTCTTTGTAACTTCGTTTTGTCACTAACTTATTGTGTGTGGTGTGACACACTAGCCGCCACTGATGTGCAAACACACACGTGCAGTGCCAGAACGCAGAGAAGCGAAACAAGTCGACGACAAATCCCGTTGCTGCTTGTCATAAGGCTCTCCCCACCCCCGTCGCTATTTCAAACCTAAGTGAGGAATTAATGCTCAGTGTGGGGCCTATCGTGAAAGAAAAAATCAATAGACTCATTTGGGTGTTTAGTTCAGTTCGTGTGTTGTTTAATGATGTTAGCAGTAGCCCAGGTAGTGTAGTGTTGATGGTGAGTCATTGAATTGGCTTGGAGTGCCGGTGGGACGATATTGGCAGAGGACAACAGAATTGATGATAGTCTTTTTTTAACAACTTGATGCACAAATTCTTTATTTTAATACATTTATTATATTCCTCTACATGTTTCGAGCACTATTGTGCTCATCTTCAGGAGGACAATTGTATTAGTACAGCATCTGGTATCGTCACTCTCTTTAGGTGGCCGTTCAATACACAGGTTACGAGAGTGACGATACCAGATGCTGTACTAATACAATTTTTCCTCCTGAAGATGAGCACAATAGTGCTCGAAACATGCAGAGGAATGTAATATATGTATTAAAATAACGAATTTGTGCATCAAGTTGGTAAAAAAGACTATCATTATATTAGGATGCGCGGTCAACAAAATGTTCTAATAAGCATATTGCAAACCGGAAAGATTCAAAACGTATACCGATTTATAAATGAGAAACAACAAGATCTGTACTGACACTGGAAACTCCCCAAGTGTCCCAAGTTAGAATCTGAAGGTCTTACAGAAGTACAGAATTAACATTGGGCTTCTGGCATGACGATTGGTGACGGATGAACCGGAATGGATCTTTTTAGTAATTAACCAACTTGATGAACAAAAACTTGTTTTATAATAAGTTTATTATATGCCTCTACATGTTTCGAGCACTATGTACATAGTGCTCGAAACATGTAGAGACATATAATAGACTTATTATAAAACAAGATTTTGTGCATCATGTTGGTTAATTACTAAGATTATACTGAGATGCACGGTCAGCAAAACATAAAAAAAATGGAATGGATTTTTAAGGAGGCGACCTGTGTCCAAAAATTCCAGGTGTATACCAATAGATACGGCATACTACATCAGACGGCTTAAATCGTCGCCCATCTTCAGCCATCCTCTGTACGCAATCACACAGTGACATCGCCGTTCCTAACCCACACACTTAATTGCTTCTGCCACGTGAAATACGACACTGGCTGTCACGTAAGTAATTGTTTGTCCCTGTCATCCCACGTCATTGATATCACAATACACGTTTCTGTTTAAATGTTGCATATGAATATTAATTGCTTTAATCTGTTCTAAAAAACTCAGTAACCTAAGAACATCATCGAAGTTTCAGGAATGTTGGAACAGGCATTCATTAACGAATCGTGCCACAAAAAGTGACAAATAATTGTAAGACAGCCTGGCTGTGGATAGGCAAAGCCATTTTTCATTGAGAAGGTAGGCAATATATTGCGGATTACTGGGTACCATCCTTTGGGCCCCTTATTAAAAATGTCGGCTTAGCGTCCGCTCTGCGAGGAATCAAGCGCAAAGCGAAGAGAGTAAAGAGAAAGAGATGAAGAAATCTCAACGTAAATGTTGATCGTGCCGCGGATTTATACACCAGGTCTTATTAAAACCTTGTAGTAGCAGACATTCTGCATGGCCATGCGAGGTGCGACAAAAATGTGTCGGGCTCTCAGAAGTTCGTAAACCACTGATGGTAGTGATTTAGTTATTTTGGTAAATAATTAATTTCTGTCAGTTAATACGATTTTATTTAAGGTGCATACATGTTTCACGTCGCAAATCGAGCGATCATCAGGCTTTATACAAATAATACACAGATGAATTCAATGTAACACAGGAAATACTCTGACAGGCTTAAGATCTCAACTGTTTTGTTTCTCACATATAAACATATATGTAACTTTCCACCTATTTAATCATTAAGTGTTCGTGTATGCATGTATATTTTGTTCATAATATGACAAGAAAAGTACAATAGCACAACGATGGTGCTGCGTAATCAATATATGTTGATAATGTAAGGATAGGCCTGAAAGGTTTAGACGAAATCAATGGTGCTAGAGTTATATCAAAAGGTATATATTGCCAAGGACTCGTTTTATGGATCTCGTGGTGGTTATATATTCTACCGGAAAGACAGTGGGGCCCAACAACCATCCTCTGCAATGGGCAGTGGGGCTTTTCATCAGTCAGTAAAACATCCGGAGCGGGAAGCTGACCACGCTTCTATCTAGTACTGAAGCTGAGAATGCCTGGAGCTATAATTCCAGACCACAAACTTTGTCTTGGAGTGACGTTTAGAGCATAGCCATGAAGGAAAATAAGGGTGGGTGGCTTTATGGAAAGACTTAATAGTGAAGGAGCTGGATTGTGAAGCCATGAACCCTGCTATTAGGATACAGACACTGTGAAGGAACATGCTGCCTCACTTGCACTGTAAAGACGGAGGGAGCCTGACCCTACGACTTCCACCAGCCAGGCCATGCTAACACCATATGTAAAGCAGTAGGGCTCAGCGAATGACTGACTGAGGCAGCAGGAAGCCATAAACACCACTTTGAAAATCGGAGGATGCCATTAGGCACTTGTCATCACCCGGAATGTGACCACTGTCGTTGTTGGCGTCACAATACGCAGCACTTCAAACTTGCAGTCGGTGCTAACCTCCAGATGAACAAAAGCCCTCACTCATGGTAATAAGAAGACAACAGACATCAGGCCAACAAATATCACTAAAAAACTTTCGCCGTCTCTTAGACCTGTGGCTGCCGTATATATTGTTACAATATGGAGTGAAGTTTGTAATACGTGGGTTGATCTCTGTCCGGTCCGCTGCAGCAGACACAGCAGTGGCATTTGTGTGTCGAATAGACGAGGCGACAGCGTTCAGTCCGAAATCATCACTACGAAATTCATCGCCCGAACTTTCGGCGGTGTAAGGCACACATAATACAGGACTGTGTCCTGAAAAACAGGCTTGCAGGACACAACCGATGTTGCTGATGCAAAGTTCGAAGTCTTTGCATCTGTACAATTCAGGACGTAAAGCTCCGTCAATGGGAACCGATCATACCGTGACACGGCGTCACGTACCCTTGCCTAAAAAATTGCGAAGTGTGTAAAGAAGCTGCCGTGGCCAACTTTCACGTGTACTCACGGTACTTTCCAAGAGTGGCTGAGGAAATTACTAAAACGTCATGTCGCAATTTAAATGCGAGATCACCCATGTAAAAGACAATAATACAAAAGATCGACCCCCTACGTTCGGTAGCCAGCAATACAATACTAGCCGGACACTTTTTGATCTCACCTTTTATGCCCGTGATAAAGCGACGGCAGAAGAAGAAGAATATCAGGAAGATGAAATTTTTGATGGAAAGTAATGGCGGCGGTTATTCTATAGCCTTCTTTACGTCCACATGAGAAATGTCAGACCTGCGGTTTTGACGTGTTTCTCTGTAGATATACAGAGAAGAGACCGAAAATTGGCTGCGTGGCAGAAACTGCGGCCACGTTTGGTGGCAGCGGTGTTGAGTGGAGAGGGACGTGCGTCTTGGCAGAACTGGGGTGCTGCAAGGTAGAGCGGAGAATTTACGGGCCACCTGTTTAGTCATTCAGAACTGTGCACTGTCTGTGTGTTTTGTGTGATTCTTAGAGTCAACAGTATCAAGTGGTTTGTCTCTGAACATAGAAACTGCGTGTTTACTGTGAGGTAGGTACTGAATATCTAAATACTGTTCAGTTCAACTTAGCTTTCAATAGGCCGTGCCATGGCTCAGTCAGTCGGTCTTCACCGTCCTGTCACCACGGGGGCCCGGTTTCAATCCTAGGTCAGTCCATGATATATTTTTGGTGGACGAAGTGACATTGGGTCATGCTTCTTTTCCCCATTACTTCTTTTTCCCCTGTCACTACCATTCCACCAATGCTCCACACTCATCTTCATCTACAATTTTCTCTTACCAAAAGTAAAACTGGATCAAGCCTGGGAACATTGAAAGAAGGCAAAGCTGTTTCTGATGTCGGAGGTCGCTGGATGGAACAGTGCCTTCACAGTGTCTGTCAACTAGAAATGTTACTGTCGGGACGTGGGGACCGTCAATAGCAGTTCGGGGTGGATACACAAGTAATTACCGCACATTGTTCAGAGGCTGCTGGAGCTGTGTTTCAACGCATCGCTGCGTTCCGTTTGAATAGACACATGTCTCGCCGTGACCTGTGGAAGGCCTGACGTACATCGCCAGGAATGCGGCTGCAGCCAGCAGTTGTACAGAAATATTCGCACAGCCAAATCTCATTGGATGCTAGGCCTCGTCGTTGGGTAAATACCGGACGTCACATCTACGGGCAATGACAGAACAACATCGCACGGTACGGCTGCAGCCAGCAGTTCGTTCAGTGCTGCTGACCGACGCTCAGTACTTGCAGTCAACATGACGTCACGTCCTTACAGCGCAAACTGTCCGTCTCCGTCGGGTAGCTCAGTTGGTTTAGCGACTTTCGACGGATGGGTGGTCCGGGGATCGAATCCCGGTAGTGACAAGATTTTACTCACCCGTCCAGACCGGCCCTGGGACCCACACAGCCTCTTTTACAATGGGTAACGGGTGCCGGGGGTAAACCGGCAGGGGCGTGGCATTGACCATTTACCCCTTCTGGCAGTGAGGTTAAAGAAAGGGTAGAACTATACCTGCACTCCCCCTCTGGGCCTTCGTGGCCTGTTGTGGGATGAAATTTACTTTGTATCTTAGTAACTTAGCTGTCTGTCTGTCTGTTATCACTATAATGCAACGTAATGCAGCAATTTACTGTGTCCTGGGCTATAGATATTTAGAGACTAATATTAACGTGATTTGTGCTTACAGACCCAGTCCGTGCCGTGCAGTAAACACTCTCAATCTCTGTTATAAAAATCAGCCAGTTAATGCTGTATAGTGAAATAATTACTGTTTGTTCTGAGATCCACACAAAACACGTAAAAGCACTGTGTGGACAGAACGTGAAATTGTTGAATGTTCAAGGGTGTGAGAGCGGGGGCGGGGTAGCCCAGTTGGTGTAGTGACTGCACTACAGCCTGGAAGATCCGTGTTTCGATCCCCTACATCGTCGTAAGAAACTTCGTTTTATCCGAAGCACCCAGACCGACTCTAGAGCTCACCTGTTCTCTTGTTGTTTCCCCGGAAGTACAGCTTGAAGCTGACCGCTCAACAACGTCCAGTGCCAGGGTGACGAATGAGTGGATCTCTACCTCCTGTCCTCGTACATGTTCTCATGGCGTGGATGCTGACAAATTTACCCATTATCTTCATGACTACTTATAAATAGGGTGGTAAATATAGTACGCACTGTGCTTACTAATGGCACATACAGTAGCCGCTGTGCTCTGGATGGTATATGACTCTGATTTTGGCTGGCTTCGAGCTTGTTTCGCTGCTCGCCAGGGGGCAGCACTCGATCTGACAAGCCGAGGCACAGCGAGGTCCTTTGAGCTTCATTTTGAACTTTAGGAGAGTAAATAATTCTGACACAATGCAAAATGGCGAGGTACTGTCTCAACACAGTGAGACTGTGCGTCTCTCGCTGTACCTAACACTGCTGATCGTGCCGTGCAAGTGCAACGCTGGAATGCGAAAGGTCGCTGGTTCGATACTAACTTCTGACAGGTTTCAGTTTTGTACTCTATTTTTTTCTGAGTTTTTTCGTAATTATTTCTGTTCTCTAATTTCCGTCCAAATTATTTAAGGGATAATCAGCGCTGGACATTGATGCTTAATCTGATTGTCAGCACTTCTGAAGGTCAGGAACGTACAGTGATGACCAGTGATATACAGGGACTTACAGTGTTGCACAGGGACGTACAGGGGCTTTCAGTGATTTACACGGACGTACAGAGGTGCACAGCAACGTACAGGGACGTAAGAGACGCACATTGATGTACAGGGACGTACAGCGATGTACAGAGACCTAAAGTGATGTGCAGGGAAGTACGGGGGCGTATAGTGACGTAGAGGGACGTGCAGAGTCCCACAGGGACGTACAGAGTCCCACAGGGACGTAGAGGGACGTACAGAGTCCCACAGGGACGTAGAGGGACGTACAGAGTCCCACAGGAACGTAGAGGGACGTACAGAGTCCCACAGGGACGTAGAGGGACGTACAGAGTCCCACAGGAATGTAGAGGGACGTACAGAGTCCCACAGGGACGTAGAGGGACTACAGAGTCCCACAGGGACGTAGAGGGACGTACAGAGTCCCATAGTGACGTAGAGGGACGTACAGAGTCCCACAGGGACGTAGAGGGGCGTAAAGAGACCCACAGGGACGTAGCGGGACGTACAGAGTCCCACAGGGACGTAGAGGGACGTACAGAACCCACAGGGACGTAGAGGGGCGTACAGAGACCCACAGGGACGTAGCGGGACGTACAGAGTCCCACAGGGACGTAGAGGGACATACAGAGTCCCACAGGGACTATGATGCTCAGTCTCAGTGTCGTACTGTTGCTTTCACCAAACGTGTGTGTTTCAATGAATCTCATCGTTGCACCGTGCATTTCGTAAAATCACTTCAACTATTAACCAACAAATGCACCTATATAACTTGCAATTAAAACACTTTAAAACACTTAAAACCACTCCGACATGTTTTCAGATCATCATCAGGGAGTTTCGTCGTTCCTTGCTAAAGTTATTATATATTCACGATGTAGTTCGTTTTTGTAAACAAGGTGTTGTGGCAGCATATCATGTTGTGTAGGAATCTGTTGTAGAGAGTGTAGTTGACTAGGTGTGCGTCGTA
>Ga0123357_10009849_pt1 | contig 12095 bp, 7 predicted proteins | sample TergutEmb28metaG_FD_89873 | JGI IMG/M metagenome (GOLD analysis project Ga0123357, IMG submission 89873) | Embiratermes neotenicus P4 segment gut microbial communities from Petit-Saut dam, French Guiana - Emb289 P4 | ecosystem: Host-associated > Arthropoda: Insects > Digestive system > Gut ...
GCATTACACAGCCTCTGGTATCATCAAACCTATAGGTTTGATGATACCAGAGGCTGTGTAATGCAATTTAGACCTCCTGATGATTAGCACTTGTGCTCGAAACATGTAGAGGCATGAAATAAACTTATTGTAAAACAAAAAATTTTGTGCATCTAGTTGATTAATTACTGAGGTAAATATAAGGCAATGTTTACGTAATAACTATTATTCAGGTAGCCCAAAAATTCCTGCGTCTTGCAAAACTCAAAATTCACTACTGAGTTATCAATAGTCAACTCCATAATTCTACCAAAATACACGAACCGCTTCTCGTTTCCTGTGCTTTACTTTTGGGCTATATTGTACTTTATTTTAATGTTACATGTCCGAAATATCCGCTCATCTAAAATCTCAGCGATAAACGATCGATATTCTGTTCTCTTCATTCCTTCAAATCTATGTGTTAATGTCACGTTATTCTCATTATCTATCCACTGTAAAGTATTCTACCCAGCACCCTGCACCCAATCACCACTTAAAGTCCTGGACCATATTTGACACCAGTAAAAACATCGGAGAAATTATAGTTTTATGTTTTCAGGTTTTTTTTTGAAAAAAGAAGAATAAATTCTGCTAATTTTTGAAAGGAGAATATTAGTAAGAATATATTGTCCTAAATATGAAAACGGGAAGGCAAAAGTAGGACGAATCGAAAACTAGAAGAGAAGAGCAAATGAGAAAATATAGTAAAATGGATAAAAGGAAAAAGATAAGTTGGTTAGGTCATCTGGAGAGAATGGAGGAGGATAGAATACCCAGAAAGGTCTTCACTCAAGAACTGGAAGGGACGAGGCGAAGGGGAAGACCCAGAAAAGGGTGGAAAGAGGAAGTGGAAAGAGATCTTCAAGTGCTGGGATGAGAAGATGGAGAAAGTTGGTGATGGTTACAAAAAAATAGAAGGATATTGTTCGACAGGCCAGAGCCCACAGCGGGCTGTAGTGCCAATGGAAAAAGAAGAAGAAGAAATCTTCAGGTTTTTGGAAAGCAATGAAAATACAAATTATTCTGAAATTAGTGATAGCAAAAATTACTGTAGACATATAATTACTGTAGACATATAATTACTGTAGACATATAATTACAAGAACAAACACATGTACATAAAACGATTGAAACCCGCAATTTACTTATGAAATTCCAACATATTTCACCATCGATGCGCCATTTCAGGAAATCAACAATACAAAGCGTGTAAGTACCAAAAGCCATGAAGGAATATTATACGTTATATATAATTTTTAGTCTTTTGATGTGCATGTTTTGGTTATTGTAATTATCTGCAAGAATAGTGCCGGAGTATATAATGTCAGATTACTAAATACCTATAAATAACACAAATGTAAGTTTAGTCTGAACACAACTTTATCTACAAGTAATAATCAGCAACCTGTTTTGGTTATAAAAGCCGTCTTCAGGCTCACTACATGCTCATTGTAGGAAATATAAATTACAATGCCATGAATGTTACGATAGAAGGGATCTCGTCTTACATCAATTTGGAGGTATTGTGAGATTGTGTTCAGACTTGATTTACATTTGTTTATTTACATAATACTATATGTAAACACAACGAGAATACATTGCCTAAAAGTACTAAATACTTATTTTATGTAATTACAGTTCGTAACAAAAAAGATGCAACTATTTTAATTTATTTACTTCTAATCAGCTCTACAAGTTTCGGGCGATGTTTTCGCCCATCATCGGGAGCATATCACTGTAACTACGGCTTCTGGTATTGTCCACCGATGTTGCTGCTGGCTGGTGTTTCCTATTGGGCGGAAATGACTTCAGTCAGTTCCACACAATACGCAACACCAGCCAGCAGCAACATCGGTGGACAATACCAGAAGCCGTAGTTACAGTGATATGATCCTGATGATGGGCGTAAATATCGCCCTAAACATGTAGAGCTGATTAGAAGTAAATAAGTCAAAATAGTAGCATCTTTTTGGTTACCAACTGTAATTACACTAACGATGCACGGAAACACAACGTTAAAATTATTTTATGCTTTGTGAATGTATCGAATTTAATCCAGTACAATACAGTTCTGTACTGTAATTACAAACAGCTCACATTCATTTGAAACTAAACGATTTGTCTTAAGATATATCCGAATATTCCACAGTTAGTGAATGTCAAACAGGCACAAAGAAACGTCTGAAATATATACTTCTATTTTCAAATATAGAAACTGACACACATTTGAAGGGGAACTTGTGGTTTGTTTGTGTAGAGACTACATCAGACAATGTCATTGGAACTGGAAATTTATAATAGACGCGCCTTGTACTGATATAAATATTTTGGTACTGTTGGAAGCAATGCCAAACTGAAACAAAAGATTAACGACGTGCGTTGAGCTTCATCGCGGGCATTGTAACGAACCGAATGATCCAACAAAAATTTTGGAACTTAGTAGGGGATGGGAAGTGTCTATGGAAGGTGCAACAGGAGTGTAAAATCAAGTCCTTTTGTAATAGCTTAGTTGTTGCCTTAGAAGAAAATTTGGTATTTATAAGACACTTTTAACGCAAATTAAACTTTAGTAAGAGAAAGGTGCTGGGGTTGTGAGAAGGTACATCAAAAACTAGATACGTTGTTTGCAGCTGTGCTTCAAAGCACAGTTCCTCATGTGTAGGCTCTTAAGTTGTGTGCAGGGACGGAATTATACCGGCTGTGAACTGTAAAACTCGACAATAGAGGATGAATTTGGTGTTTATTGGACAGTTCATAATTGTGATAACTGAAGAATAAAAACCAACTAGATGTAACTTATTATTTTATTGTACTTCTAATAGGTTCAAATGTTTCGGGCACTACTATGCCCATCATCAGGAGCTCGCGACTGTAATGTTGATTACCACATCGGTCGTTTCGTTCTGTAAAGATGGAGGGGTTAGCGTTAGTGTAAATTTATGGTTCTTAGTGATGTGTGTTCGGTGTGAAGTTCTTTGTCGCTTGGTGGCAACTCGTAATGTGTTTCTGTTAATGTTAACCCTTTGACGCCTAAAGACACCTATATTGGTCTACCACACCGCTAACCTCTAAACGTTGCATTTTATATATTTATTCAACAAATATAGGTACTGAATATTTTAAACATGGTATATACTCTCCGTTTTTCCCTCTTCAAAATGCAGTTTGTTTCATAATTCTAACATAATTGGTTCCTGTATTATTCACACTTTATATACAGGTTGTGCTAAAATTAAAAATATAATTCCGGCGCCAAAAGTTTAATAGTTGCGATCCTTTATGCGTGGCGATCGTAGTGTTCTCTTGTGCATAGTGTGTTTCATTAGTGGATTGGTAATTCGATGTGTTGTTAGTGTTAATTAGTATTGCGAATCTGAGGATGAACTTTGGGTTTCCAGCTCTGGGAGCTTTAACCCATGAAAAGAGCAGCCTCGGGATTCTTAAATAGGAATTTGGGACGGTCTGAGAGCCAGTCTCAACACTTGGGAGAATACAAAAAACCACTTGTCTTTACCAGGATTTGAACCACGATCCTTCTCTTGACCATTTTGGAAACCACAGTTTTTCCAGACTCTGAAACTGGGAGAATACTAGCACCGGCTGGGAATCAAGCCACGATTCCTTCGACGTCCACCCAGACTACTCTATCCCGCTTCATGAAACGTGCTTACGTAATACGTATAAATCAGGATCCATTGTGTGAAGACCGTCATTTTACTGCGCCATCTTAACTCGAGTTTTTGTTCGGAACTGGGTCAGTCTGTCTGTCATATGGCCTCATTTTATAGCTTTGTTCTCAAGAAGAAAACGTGACTTCTTTCAAGGATAAGTGTCCGGACACGAAACAAATGACAACTAATGAGGTTTGAGGCGCTCATGGCGTTGAATATGAAGACTGCTATCTTGTAGGATATGACGCCGTGTATCCTGTCAGAAGTGTTCCGAAGTTTCAAAAGGTCAGTCTACCCCAGAATCTCTACCCCGAAGATAAGGCTGAACGATCCTATTCTAACAGACTACTCAGCTTCTTATCTTAGGAGGCAACAGAATCGTTCCCATAACACTCTGATTAGCCCCTTGTGAAGTGTCGTTTGTCGATACAATACACAGAAACCCAGATTTTCCTTAACAGAGAAAAATACAAGTACAGATCTGTATATGCTGTTTATGGACGTCGTTACAATTTATTGAGAAAGTTATACGAAATGCATAAAGGAGCTACTTGGGTAAAATGCATAATTCATTAATTTGTAGTACGCGGTACATATATTTACCATTCGGCTGTAAGATTATATTTACTAATCATATTTTAGGCCAATGTTGAGTATTAAATCGGCCGATATAGAATTTTATGCATTCTGGAACACGTGATAATCTTAAAAACGTTTGTCAGCTCTAAATTCAAAACATCTAAACAAAAGAATCTCTATATTAACAAACTAATTTACGAAAGAAGTTAGTGACGATAACAAAGTTCTGTTTATTCACAGAGGATAATCAGGAGCACGTTAAAAACTACAACACAACTACTAACTAGAGGTGAAGAAAGTTTCAGTTTCAGAACAGACTAAAAATTGCTTATTTTAAAATTGACAATTTAAAACACACTTTTATATACTTTTCTTCCTTCTTGCCACTAATGTTTGTGGTTGTGAGCTTCGGAGGCGATTTATCAACTTTCACACAGTGTGGACTACATTAATATACTACTCTAACACACAGTATAACTCTTTATATATTTTCTGACTTATGCTATTTTTGTGTCACCCTCAGAATTGTTTACGCTATCAACCTTACCGATGTTACTGAACTTTATTACTTTTCAGTGTAGGAAAACATGAACGGAAAGTTTCGTTTTTTTAAGACAAAACAAGCCATCGAAAAACTTCCCATTCTTAGTGCTTCTCCATAATAAAGTGTCATGACGCTGGTAACAAGTCTCAAGAAAATCTCTCATTTGGCTCGTATGTCGTTAGTGTTGATATGCAAAAGGGCATGAAAATACAAGCCTAAATTTCGTTATAAAATAAAAATAACCAATGTACATATAACATAACAATGAGGCGCGTTCCTGTAACCATTGTTGCAGTGGAAAAGCAATGAGTATTACATATTTTGAGCATGTAATTGTAACCTTGGGTGTGGGCCGCGTAGCTCAGCCGGTATAGCGACTGACTACGGGTTGGAAGGTCTGGGATCGAATGCCGGTGGGGACGAGACTTTCTGCCGTTCCAGACCGCTCCTGGGACCCACCCAACCTCCTGTAAAATGGGCACCGGGTCTTTCCCGTTGGTAAATGGCGGCCGGGGCGAACTGCTGACCACTCACTCCCTTCTAGTGCCGCGGTCATGGAAGAGTAGAGCTATACACCTACCCACCCTCTGGGCCACACCGGACCTGTAACGGGATCACTTTAAATTTTTTATCTGTAGCCTTAGGTATCCAGCATGCAATGCGTGTGCGCCATATTGTCATCTGTGGCCTGTCCGTCTCTATGATATTTTTCCACATTCTCTCACAAACAGCACGATTTTCGAAAAAAAAAATTGAACTCAAAATTTGGGTTTTGAGTTTCTCTACAAGTCTTGTCCGAAACATTTCTCATCCGAAGAAGAATTAAGCAAGATATTATCATAAATGTATATTGGTCTTCAATTAAAAGATCAGTTGTACTTGTCAGCTTTTAATGAAAATTGAATTTTACAAAAATCCGTCCAGTGGGAGCCGAGTTGTTCCATGAGGACGGGCAGACACACGAATGGACAGACAGGTTGTGACCAAACTAATATTCGCTTTTCGCAATTTTGCGAGCACATCTTATAACAAGCAGCGTCTTGCGCATTAGTTATAGATGAAACGCTCTCTAATGTGTGTGCATGCGCGAAGATTCCTGTAAAAATTGAACTCTCTGCATATCACTGATAGACGCATCAAGAGGTGGGGGATGCAGATGATGTAACTCTAACAACTCTGAGACACTGAAGATTGAATTTTCTATTTCAATATAGATACGTTTTCCTTTTTCGGTGAAAACATTTTCCAATAATCGTCTTCTCCCTACTACAAAAAAATTGTAGTTTCGAGAATGAAGTATCGAGAGGTGTCCTATTCATCGACGCATTTTTAATCCTAACAATGAATTATTCTCTGTCTTGTTTTTGAACAAAGGAATTCTATAAGAGAAAGAAAGAAGAAATGAAGCTGGGATGCCAGCGGCGCGTTGCTCTTTTGTTTGCAGTTGTGAGTACAGCGTCATGAGGCGAGGCCTTTCCACTCGGGGTATATACACGGACAGAGTTGGGGATCGATACGCCAGTACGTGCAACAGCGTCTTATAGCCTGATAGTTCAATTGCCCATACAACACTAATTTCTCTTTTTTATTCAATCACCATTATCATCATCATCTTCATTATGAACTGGGAATGGCAATATAAAATGTGTAAGCGAAATATGCGTATGGTGGTAATGGAGGTAGAATAAAATCGTTTAACCTTGATCTCCTTCATATTTTGTGACGAAAGATGGCCGTATCGCACGGTATCGTTACGGCAAATAAGAAGTATGACATTCATTCATTCATTCATTCATTCTGTAGTCTGTCTTACGACAGGTCCACAGCTTCTTCCAAAGCCAGTTCTTCACACAGTGCGAACTATTGCTTCCACTCTCAATTTCCAGTATCGTTTCTTCTCCTTAAAATAATTTAGTAGCTGCTTGCATTTTCTTCCTCATCTTCCCGGCACTTCTGTTCTTCTCTCTGTCTTCCCTTCAATGACATGTTTTAGAAAGCAGTTCCCACGAAAGAGGTCACAAAACCAATTAGCCTTCCTTCAATTTATTGTATGTATGTTATTCTTCTCTTTGGTTTTTTTTAACAATTCTTTATTTCTCACACGATCGGTACAATTGGTCTTCTGCAGCCTTATCCAAACCCACATTTTAAAACTTTCCAGGTATTTCTGATCTACTTTCCGAAGTGCCCAAGTATCAGCACACACAAATCTATGCTCCGAAAGTAGCAGTCTACTAGTTTCTGTGCTATACGCATAATTTTGCGTATAATTTGAAATTATGCAAGCAGTTTAGAGGCCAGGCTGAGATAATAAAATAAGATTAGAAGTTATGTTATGTTTAATGGTAATGGACATTCCTGTTCGATAAGAAATAAGGAAATTCCTGGACAACTAACAAACAGCAAGCTTTTCAAACACTTCTCTCTTATGTGGATTAGTTAACTTTGCACATAGTAGCACACAGCTCTGTGGAATATGTGCAGTATTAGCTTCAAATTCTGTTGCAAATGTGACAAATAATTATGTCTCAATCAGAATGTTACATACGATCATGATTTTAGGGCGTTGTAATGAACATTTGGATAGTTTAGAAATTTTTGTAATTTTATAATTTTGTAACTTTGAAAATGGGATATTGTGTAAACTAGGAAATGACACACTCTGTTAGAAGCTGAGTTTAGCGATTATCACTCTGTAAACTGTTTTGTAAACGGGCAGAAAGGTATGTCATCCTGTAAATAATGCCTTTCATAAGCGCTCCACTTTCACACTGTTCTAAACATTGTTACAGTATAGGATGTACGAAACTCGGTTAAGTGATGTAAGGATGAGTTAACACATAGAAAAATGCATGACGCGAGCAAATCGCCTTTTTATATTCTTACGAATATTTGAATCGGTAGCTTCCTTTCGGCGTAATTTTTGATCGACGAAGTTCGGACAAGAGCATACTGACGCTATACCGCTGTCTCAAGGAAGATTACTAGCTACGAAGAATTTCTGAAGGATTGGAGGCTGACATGCTGTTCAGCATAGCGCACCTTCTGGTAATCAAAGGTGAGTCGCTTTGGTTGAACTAAATTTTGGAGATTAACTTGAAAGTTTAATTCTGAAATTTACGGGAAGAATTGGGATATATATATATATAAAGGTAAAGGTAAAGCAGTCCCGTTACAGGCCTGGAGTGGCCTAGAGGGTTCCAGGAAGTTAAGGTTCCCAGATTTCATAACAACGGCACAGAATGGTGCTAAGATTGTCAGCCTTACGCTTTACCCCCAGGAAATCATCCTGGTACTCATTTCTGTTAGAGACTGAGTCGACCCCAAGGCCATAGTGCGATCGGAAGAATTTTATGTCAATGAAAAATTCCAATGACACTAGCTGGAATCGAACCAGCGACCTTCCGATTTGTGGCACAGCACCTTAACCACTGTGCCACCGCGGTCCCTATATATATATATAAAGGCGAGAGAGCTAGTTGTGCCTGAAATCGGAACTTCGATACAAGAGTGTAATTTTGCTGATGAAACACTTTTGACTCTTATATGTAAAATTGTATATAACTGTAGTGGAAAAAGAATTTAGCTTAGCCGTAACTGTTTCGTTCGGCTCGGGTCGTAGAGTCCTTGAACCTAATCCTATTCGAATCGGGACCCCCGATTCTGGTGGCATTCTACCGCCTACTTGACCCGAAAGGACCATGGTGACCGCAGGTTTCTTTTCCCTTCCTCTTAGCGCTAACAGATCAGCCGACCCCGGTCCACTCTCGTCGCTTGACCCTGTGAACACTACAGCGTCAGTTGCGACTGAATGTCATGTGTAAAGTAATTAACAAGGGAAATCGAAAACCATTTTTCATTAGCCAAATTTTTGGTTGTAATATTTATCGACGTTCTTATTTTATTGCATTTTTGTGAAAAAATAATTTCATCTTTACCACGTATGTGAATGGTGATTAAAAACAACATTTCTTGTATAACTGTGTTTGTGTGTTTGTGTGTGTGTGTATGTGTTTTTATTTATGAGGTTTCCACTCTGAAAATTTAGCAGCCAAGCTTATATTTTTCAGTAGTGACAACCAATTTTAATTTATAAATCCTAATGTCCCCCGTGTTATTAGCTAGAGTTGCTATTTTAACGAAAGTCGCATATATCGTAAAGTCTATTAACCCTTTAAACGCCGAATTATTTCCCACCTGCCATTTGCTGGCATTATTAGGAGCTCACCATATTATCCACGTTAGCAGGATAAGGGTTAACATTCAACACTTCATGGACCCCCATAGGCAAAGTTATCACGTGGTTGACACCTCACCATTTCACCTGCCGCCATGTTGAATTATTGCCATACAATGTCGTAAGCATCGGTAAGTGGTTCAAAATTTCAACTGGCAGGATTGGCGCACACATCCGCGCAAGTGCGCGAGCGCACATACACAAACATACACAAACACACACACAATATGGTGATCTCAAAAGCCTATTTTCTTCGTTTTGAGGAAGGAAAGTTAGGTAAATATTCAGCTGATACCCTAAAGAACAAGTGTGTCTCCGTAATGGAAGTTATCCAAATAACCCTCGAAAGACGAAACACAGACTGCTTTATTTAAAGACCCAGTCCTCACCGCTCAGTAAACACTTCTCATCGCAGCTATAAAAACTAATCAGTTTATGCTGTAAGTGGCACAAGTCACTGTTTGTTCTCAGTTAAGAACAAAACACATAAATACAGTGTGGGCAGAGCGCACAGTTGTGTTGAATGTTAAACCTGTGGGTACATCATGTAACCAGTAGGTCTTAAAAGGTTAACACGTTCTTCTTCTTCTTCTTCTTCTTCTTAGACATTTTCTACCTAACCAGAGTAGGTGTAGAGGATTATTGTTGTCTCTGATCACAGTAAATGACGCACATACTCGGTTGGACTCCTCTGGGAGAGCAATAGGACTGTTCAGATATTAATTAATAACATGTAAGAAACTAATGCGTACTCGTATATCTTATTTCAGCTTCTGTTTTATGAATTAAGTATCGTGTTTAGAATAATAAATAAATTTTTAAATAAAGACTGCTCGAACACTCTGTCACTGTTTGCTATAATTTATCCGCCACAGCAACCATATAATTGAGTCCAAATTTTAAATGAACATCTAAGGAAGGATTATTACGTTTTGGAATATCCCCACTGTCTCCCGCTCTTCCTTCTCATATACACAGCATGCAAGTGCAGAGGGGTGAAAATTAGCGGCTTGTAGCAAGTGCCACAATATTCTACTTTGCCTGTTGACGCTAAAGTTTAGGGTTCTGGGAAAATAGTTTGGTTCCTTAATTAACTTACTAATCAATATTTTAAGACTGATATTTGTACGAATTATATACAACAAAAGCCCACCTCAAAAGAAGACTCAAAGCATTATGAAGATCAAGCAAGAAACCTTTAGGGATAAAGGATGGTCGTTTTGGGAATTACACGAAGCCCATAAGTGTCCTAAAGTGCAAAACTACGTATAAGAGCTTGTTGATGCTAACGGCAGATGTCACATATAGCCACACCTGGACTTTTAGAAGCTTAATATTAAGAAATAAGGTTGCGATCTGAAAATACCTCTATATCCTAAACTATATTCGCGGGAAAAAATAATGAACCCTTTCCATATTTCACACTAGATAAATGTACGTCGAAGTTTTGTTACCTGAGATCACTGAAAAAAAAGAAAACTTTTCTTTACATATGTATCTTGGTAGTTCAGTCGGTATATTTACTAGAATACTGGCTAGCTGAGAAGAGATATGGGGCTGAAATGTGGGCTTATCAAGGAATTTTTTTCTTATCCGAAATTTCCAGAGTGGCCCTGGTTTTCGTCGAGCTCCCTATTCTACGTATACTAAGGGGTCTTTTTCCAAGGGCAAAATGACAGCGAGCTCTAAACATGTCATCTGTCCTTCATTTAACGCCAAAGTATGCGCAGCATCTATACTTCCACTTCCTCACATATTTTCATAGTATGTTAATTAAGTACAAAGCGGGAATTACTTTTTACAGTAAAGTTTCATATTTCAGATAATCTCAACACTAGATATTACATGTCGTCATCTTTAATTAAATTACTCCAGATTACAAATATATATATACATATATATGTGTGTGTGTGTGTGTGTGTGTGTGTGTGTGTGCGTCGGGGTGGGCTGGGTAGCTCAGTCGTTATAGCGACCGACTACAGGCTGGACGTTCCGGGATCGAATCTCGGTGGGAACGAGATTTTCCACCCGTGCAGGCCGGCCCTGAGGCCCACCCAACTTCCTGTACAATGGGTATCGGTTCTTTCCCGGGGGTAGTGGCGGCCGGGGTGTGCGGCTGACACCCCATCCCCATCTAAAGTGCCTTGGTCCTAGAAAGAGTAGAGCTAAAACTCTACTCACTCTAAGGGCCTGCGTGGCCTATAAAAAGGGTAAAAACCTACCTACATATATACACCTATTTTTAACAAGAATTCCCCTATAAATAGGTAAATATAGATCTGCACTAAAGAACCTTCGTTAAAATGTTACAGTACTCTATAGAGATACGCACAATGATTATCGTTACGCCAACTCTCATGTTCTTATTTAACTCTCTCACGTGCAGCACAAATCAGTGTACATGAAATATTATCACAACCTGACACGTCTATGGAGAGATAAATTAAGGCCATTTTTCATGCAAGTTATCATTCTGATAATAATGTAAAGTAAAAGTGGCATTATCATCTATCCACAGCTCAGTGAGAGAGAAAGAGACAGCCATTCACTGAATGTGGACACGACTACACTAAACATTAGTGGCTGATTCTCATACCATATAATTCCACACACGTCCAGAACTTGTGAATCTCTCTATCTGCATATAACGACAATGAGCCGACCAAACAACGGCTTTGAAATTTGAACAATGTACAGTGTTTGGGTCTGCTTTGTCTGCAATAATGACGCTAGCCTTACCAGTAGACCATGTCAGACAATACAGCACCTGGTGAAAGCATGTGTTGTCTCATATTTGGAAGGTACCCTTCGACCGTGGTTAATGTTCAGGAATGGAAGTTTAATTTATTGAGATGGATCGTGATTCAGTGTGGCTATGACGGTGTGGTGTCTTTATGCAGTCTGAAGCACGTAGTCTTGGTTTTATTTATTCAATACTCATTCAATGCTCAACATGTTTCGGCCGTTAATACGACCATCTTCAGGAGTCTGCGACTAACTGGTTGTTATTTCATGGGTGGTATCTGGTTTGGTGTGTGTTGGC
>Ga0123357_10009850_pt1 | contig 12094 bp, 9 predicted proteins | sample TergutEmb28metaG_FD_89873 | JGI IMG/M metagenome (GOLD analysis project Ga0123357, IMG submission 89873) | Embiratermes neotenicus P4 segment gut microbial communities from Petit-Saut dam, French Guiana - Emb289 P4 | ecosystem: Host-associated > Arthropoda: Insects > Digestive system > Gut ...
AAAGAGGGGATTGGGCAAACAGTGTGTTTTTATATAAAAAAAAAAAAATGTGGGAAAACACCCCCCCCCCCCCAAAAAAAAAAGGGGGGGAAATCAAACTCCAGGGCTGTGGTGCTAAAGAAGAAAAATAAGCTAAACTTGTGTCAGTCGAATTTAATTTTCGTTTGTTTCGACCCATTACTTTAAATGACGCTCAAATACGTAGAACTTCTACAAATTTTCTCAGCACCTTATCGTGGTTTTTCTTTAGTTCCTCCAACCAAATCCGGAATTAGTACCTTTAGTTTCAGCAAGCTCCCTTCGTTCCATATCCCTCCCAATTAATCATTCACATCACATCATAACATTCGATAACACACAATTTAGACAGTCAAGAGGTGTGCTTTAATAAACCAGCCCTAAATTTTATAAGCATCACTTGCTATCAACAGTCGTGAAACCGAGTCGCTCTGCATTAGCGGCAGCAAGCACATTCCATTCGATACACAAACTAACAGAATGAGGTGAGTAATAAAAAGGCTTTATGATGTTTATAATGCAAGGAAGAAATTTCTATAGCTTCTGGACCTTGGCTAAGCATATGCACCGCCATACAACACTCTGAAGTGAATATGCAACACGTAAATATGGGAACTTATTGAACTGTGCGTACAGTACAGAATTACTTTTAACTTCCAATCAATAACGGGAGTGATGACGCGACAAAGGACGAAGCTGAGCTGGTCAAACTGGCACCAGCACAGTCCATGACTTGTCCTGTTCTTATTGAATATTCATGGCATTTTACCATGCAGTATACACGTGTAATAATATCGATCAAAGAGTGGCTAACCACTGTAACGCACTGTGTACGTAATAATGTTATCTTAACCTGTCACACGAAAATACCAACCGATTTTTTTTTTTTTAATGATTAAAGGGGCTACACACAAATTCAAGTCTGGCTCGCCGATACGGACCGCAGGCCGTCCGATGTTCGAATTAAACTTACCCTCGAAAACTGTCACGGATGGGATAATAGAATTTTCTCAACGGTTGGATTAATGTAGAGTTTCATCTTGGTCTATGCAGCAAGCCCTGTAGGCGCGGAGGACTGCGGATGTAAAACTCCACGCATTCTAGAGCTCGCACCATATGGTGATGTAATCAGTTTCAGGTCCCGGCGTTTTATCTCACGAAAACAATCCCAATACCCACTGGTTAAGAAGCTGGGTAAGACCCAGAACTGCTGAGCATTGCTCCCGTACCACGATTCCAACTACGGTCGTTTTCAACGGTTGCAGAAAAACAACACTATAACCAAACACAAAGTGTTTTTTTTTTTTATCCCACAACTGGTGAACTGTACAACATTACAAACTGATCCACAGATAGCATTCTCATGGTCTGTCTCAGGGGTCCACAAATTTTCTAAACATCTAGAAGCTACCACCAAATTCTTGGTTCCAGCTAGGTCACAAGAAGCAAAGTCCGTATTGAGGACCCACAGTTCTGGAGCGACCCGCAAACCTCACCGTTATCTGGTGCTTTCTGCTCGGTGCACGTGACCTGGCATAAATTTTTGTACGCATGAGAAAAACTGTCACAATTGTGCTGAAAATATTAGGCGCCAGTGTACAAAATTTAGTAACACATGCGACACAGTGCGCGGGATTTGTGTATCCCTGTCTGTCAAGTTCTGGCACTGACACAGCATGATATTCACAGTAAGGGGAGCTTGCAACCGTTCTGGGCAAGAATACTTCTGCACTATTGCATCTCATTCACGAATTTTCCTGAAGATGAGCATGTCCTTGAACTGCACTTCACGTATGTTAGCATTGAACCATTCGATTTGTTACTCCCACGACTTTGTAACCATCCCTCATTTAACACATAGAAACTGAACATGTTACTAAATATCCAGTTTCTCCTTCCCTACGATAATACTCATTTGCACTCTGCTGTTCTTTCCAGAAACTGCACTCCCCAAAGTACTGGTATGAGTGTCGTTCACGGTGCGGCTGCATAAAAGCAACACGCTTCCTAGCGAATTATCCACCAACGGTGCCAATTGTTTACACTGTCGCTGGTCCTTAATGACGTAACACCGAATCACCAGGATTGTCCCGTTAATACACGGTCGATAGTTTAAATCAATTTCGGTCTTCTCTAGGCAATAAATTAGCAATTTTAACATGGAATGCTGAACGCCAGTATTCCTTTAAGGTTTAGAAATTTATGTGCTTACCTACGACCAGGGATAGTTGAGTTATAGAGTTACGGTTTGGACATTCCGGGATTCGATTCCCAGCGAAGGTCAGAGATGTTTCCCCTCTCAAATTTGTCCAAACTGGCTTTATGTCAATGCGTCAATAAGTACTGGCGTTCTTTTCTCCGGGAGTAAATTTGACCACTAACCTCCATCCAATGCAGAGCTTAAGAATGAGTGGAGTTATACCTCTACTCTCCCTATACGCCTTCCGAGCGTGCACGAAGACACATTTATCACTTTATGCTGTTGCGGTCAATGCAGTACCAGCACATGTGGCCGTGAGCCTACGCAGTACTTCTGATTATTGATCGAAACAAATTCTTCTCTTCCTTATTAGGTGATCAAATTACCGACGCTACGTTAAATATTGACCGAAGCCAAGTGTCATAAACACAAACGCATCCATAAAAAAAACTCACTTCCGTTACCCACACTTAAAGCTGATATGGTTTAACTTACCGGCAATTCGAAGTACAGCTCTGTCAGCAGGATCAAGTTGTAAAATGCTCAAAGGTTTATCCTTCGCCCATTGTTTCAAGCTTCCGTCAAACTCCATTGTGAACAGGAACTTCTCACTCAAAACAATTTCCGTGTTCTATTAACCATTATTGAACATTGTATTCATTGCCTCACACTCCCTTGCCACCACTTGTGTTTCCGCACACAACACAACGACACTGGTAAACTAGTCCTTACTACGACCGCTAGGAGTCGCAGGAGTGGCAAAGTCACTCATGCAAAAAACATTCTCTCGAAAAATATAACGTACACGTATTTTCATGAATAAACCTTAGCAATTTCAAACAGGATATATACTGATACGATTAACGAATACACACAGCCTTACCACTACATTTAATGCATCACTTTGCCAAATACACATTACCGGCCGCCTTTTTAGTTATACATAAATCGATAATTGGTCATGCAGTACGTAAAACAGAGAAAAATAGAGGCTTAAGTCACATCTAATCGCACATTACACACGTAAACACTAACTGCTACTGTGCATGCATTAAATGCGTTCAGACGCATCGTTACTAATGTCGGACGCTGCGTCCTAGCAGACAACATGGAAGCAGTCGACAAGTCACCAGGATATGACGTCACAAGAAAACATTTCTCGCCATTGGTGAAATCGATCCGCTACGAAACGCGCCAAGGTAGTGTCGCCAACCTCAACATTAACGCCTAGCAATAAGCAAATGTTACCACAAATACAAGTATAGACAAATGTTTCTCAGTTCAAGCTACATTACCTATGGTTAACTCAAACGTAAGTGTATTAAATTAGATGCCTGCTGTAGGTTACGACACAAATAAAAGTATTTATGCTCCTGCTGCTAGCGCGTGTTAGCGGAACGATTTGCCTGGTGGCAGTTCTTGGTCAAATGGAGAACAGCTGTACGGTACAGCATGGGTAGAAAACAAAGTTTCTAGAAACCGTTATTTAGGTATGTTCACTCTTGTTCGTGCAGCTGCAAGGACGAGTCTAAACCGGCCTAAGGTCAATGCACTGCATTTTAAATGATTCAGCCCATTAAAATTATTTACAAGACCTATCGATTGATGTTTTATCGTACAAGGCGTGCGTGAAGCAGTTTATGTAGACGCAGATGTAGAAAAATCAATATTAGAATTTCATTAACATGCTAGGCGGAATGCTGTGTAAGTCGAAAATAAGAAGATGAATTTAATGACTTGTTATAAACGTATCGATATTAAAAAAAATGCCAAAGATCGTGAATGTGAAATTTCTAAAATGTGATTTCTGAACCCATCGGGCGGATGGGAGAAGGGTTAAGAGAAATTGTTTAGGTATTTATTAGGAAATGTAGACCTACATAATGGTGTAGTAGTTTGCGTGTTAGCATGAGGATGTGAAGAGTGTATATACAATTTTGCAAGAAAAACCCCAAGCCAAAAGACTTCTTGTGAGGCCCATGAATTAGGCGATAGGGTAATACTGAAATGGAACACAGAGGAGCGGAGTGCGAAAGTGTGGATGAATTCAACTAGATGGTGGCAGGGCCCGACTCAAGATTTTTCTTAAACAGAGAAAGGAATATTTGAGCTGCATACAAGCAGTTTCTTTTTCTGGCCATCTAAGAGTAAATACTGCCAGCTACTCAACTAGCAATGTCATTTACTCAGTGGTACACATATTCAAATAAAAAAAAAAAACTAACAGATCACAGTGCTTTATCTATTATATGAAAAGAAAGGTAATTAACAAAGTTGCGCGTTCGCGTGATGTTTATACCTGGTCTCTCTCGGAACAGCCTGGTACAGTACCATTTCACTGGAAGCGTGCGCAAGTAGGGCGATTTAATGATGTCGGCCGCAACACAATATACTTAGGTTTTCATTTTAAATGACTGACATTTTTGAAAGTCCCCAATATCAAATTTCACGGAAATCCGTCCCGTGGAAGGTGCGCTGATATATGTGGGCAGACGGACGGAAACGGACCTCAGCAATATTACAGGCGCTTTTCGCGACTATGTGGACGCTCACATAGGGGTTCTAATTACATATCCCTAGTTGATTTATTTTCGTCGTACCTCTATACTTAATTAATTTCCTTTCCATGTGGTTGGAGACAATATATATTACGATAGATCGAAAAGAACCAGAGAATGTGGAATAATTTAACTATCTGGCTAGCATGATAACAAGTGGTGCAAGATGTATATGTGAAATTAAATCCAGGATTTACATGGCAAAAGCAGGATTCAACACAAAGAAGACTCTTTTCACCAGCAAATTCGATGTAAATTTAAGGAAGAAGCTTGTAAAGAGCTACAGCTTTGTATGGTACTGAAGGTTGGACACTATATCTTTAAGGTTTTGAAATGTGCCGGAGAAGGGTGGAGAAAAATAGTTCGGTTGATCGTATGAGAAATGGAGTGTTACAAAGAGACGGGCGAAGAGGAATGTTCTACGTACAATAAACAGAAGAAATGCTGACTGGATTGGTCACATCCTGTGCAAGAACTGCCTTCTAAAACACGTTATTGAACGAAAGATAGAGGGAAGGATAGAAGTGACAGGAAGAAGACGTAAGCAACTACTGAATGACCTTAAGGAAAAGAGTGGATACACAGAACCGAGCAAGATGAAGCAACAGTATCACTGTACGCTTATATTTGGGGACAAATCAGTTCGAAACTTGACCGCATCACCGGCTACCTCGCATTAAATGTTCGTGGTTTTCTTCTGTTCCTCCAAGCAAATGTCGGGGCAGTACTTTCAAACAGAGTTGTGGCCAACTCCTTCCAAGCCCATACATAATCGCTAACCATGACTGTTTTCCCACCACACCCCATGTATGTCTTGTGCAATTCAACAGCGTCGCTAGGTGACTCACGAATCAATCAACCGTCCTGCAGAGTGTGTTCAGTGGAACTGTGTTTCTCAGAGATATTGACAGAATGCGAGACCAAAGGTAACTGTACAGTACGGAGACATGAGAACTGGGATCTTCTGGATTATTACGCAGTGAGTTGTTGTATTTCTTACCGACGTTTCGGGACAACCTGTCGGTTCGATCTTATTAGCAATAATTTTATCCTCGCATGTCGGCAAGAAATTACCACCATTCGCTGAGTAACAGCCCAGAAGAGCGCAGTACTCTTCTACTTCGCGGCGGAAGCCTGAAATTTTCCGGTAAAATTAATGAAATACGGAGAAGAAATATTTGTTGTGCAGTACATTGTACAGAAAGGAACAAGACAACAGGCATGTTTCTGATTTTCCTGTGCACATCCTCTATGCCCAAGCAACACACTACAATTTTGAGGTGCGTAATCCCCGTTGTGTTGGTTCAATAACAAAGAATTTTTGTGTATTACACATACAGTCGAACACAACCATATTTCACAAGATCTCGTTCCCCCCACCCAACCCCCAATACCCTAAAAGTACACCTCACACATCTTGTATAGCTGCTCTGTAAGTTAAATCACAACCTGAAGATGGCCAACATATAGGACCGAAACATGTAGTTGTATACCTACTGTTCTACGAGGTGAAATATAGTTGTGTTCGACTGTATGTGTAATACACAAAAATTCTTTGTTAGTTAAGGCACTACAACACTGAACAAAGGTCCCCACGGAGCCTTCCAACCACTCAGACTTGCGTTACACAGCGCGAACTTCTGTTGGCTGCCACTCAGATCATTTAACAGACCAAACGGAAAGGTCGTGCGCCCTTGGCTCAGGACAGGAAGCGATCGCTCTGTTGGTAGAAATTACTGGTCAGCTGCACCCTCCAGAAGTCTTCCTCCCGTGCACTGCTGTGGAAAGAGACCTCGGTCACCCAATGCGCACGGGGCTGAGCGGGGCCAGAACTGGCATGCAGATGCTGCACAAGACTCGAGTCTTCTGGGTGTTGACTGAGGAAGACTTACCGACGTTTCGGAGGAGCGTAGTATCTCCAGCTTCACAACCAAACACTCGGCATCTCCGGAGACTTGTATGTTCATCAGCACCGCTGTAAACATTTTAAAAATTGAGGAAGATCCTGTTTTTGGGTATGGAAGCCTTGTGGTCAAGCGCGTAGTAAGCTGCTCCGATTGGCCTGTCTCCGCTTGGCTGACGGTGACAATCTGTCGCCCAGTGGAAACGTCAGAAAATGTCCAGTTCTGAAATCACTGCTACAGATCAGCTTTTTGGGAGGATCCCAGGCTTCGCCCGCTTGTCCTTCTGCTAAAAGCAGCATATCGATGAAGATGAGTATGGAGCATCGGCGGAATGAAACTGACTTTAAAGATCCAGAATACCTGAACTATGTTTAAATACAATAAACGCTTTGTGTCTCGGTTATGAAAAGTAGTCATTTAATACTGCGTAGGAAAATAATCGCTGTTTGTTCTGAGGTACATACAAATAACACAAATGCACTGTGTAGGCAGAACGTAGGACCTTTTACAGTTAAACCTGGTGGAACATAACAGAAACCGCTTGGCTTCAAACGGTTGAAAGGTGTTGCCAGGCAGAGCCGTTTTTCCAGTAGACACATGGTCTTGTAGTCATGCTGTCGTTTTTAAACGGTTCTTTCTTGGCGTGGTTTTAGTGTAACACAAGCAGCGTTCATGGCGTTTCAGACTGCTGATCAATCCGTATTTTTCGGTTGAGAGTAGCAAGCAGTAGGCAGTATCAAGAAGAAAAAAACTGCCGTATGTTTTCTTAGAACTTCCTACTCACGGTAATCATACTTCTTATCATCGGGGTGGAAGTACATAATAGGCAACAGGAAAAAGTGTTACAAAAAACTATGACACGACAAACAACCGATTTATCAGAAAAGCTCCAGATAGTGATTAGACACCACCTTCGACGCGTTATCTAAGCCACATTCTCATTCACTGCCACAGTTGACACCACCATTGAATGGTGGGCTAGCCCTGTATAAAATGACCGCAGGCCGACAGCAATGAACAGCTTTCGTAGCCAAATTGCGCAGGTGTTTTATTTGGGGAGTTGTATGCAGCGCACCATCGCGTCGGATAGCGAAATTACATCGAGCGATCTGGATAAAAAGCTGTGTCGACCCGATGATGACGGTCTGACCTCCTCTTTAAAGTGTTCGCCCACGTGCATTCAGAAATAGAAGTGTTGTCATTACAGAATACATTAATGCCAACACGTGATCTGGAAATATTCAATTTTTAGACTTTCAACCCATTTTTATAAATTGCCGTTGCCTGAAATGGATGCAGTATGCAGTTACGGATTTAGTGTACACATGCCCAGAGTCTTCTCTATGCGGAAACACTTAGGCATGAGGGAGTGTTGGTTATATTCCAAAAATTCTTTGCGGCTGCACAAGATGGAGAATTTCCCATCTTGGCCTCTTTGTTCTAGCAGAAAATTTCCCAGATAGGCTCAGCAGGCTGCACAGATCTGGACGTGTTGACGAAGTGAAACATGCCTGTCTCTGCAGAGTCAATCTCTGAGTATCTAGGCTTATCACCATACTGAGAGGAAATATTGGTCTAATGCATCTAAAACTATTGCTGACATCTAGACCCTGTCGCAACGCAGTCTACATGAGCCAGCTGTTATCATACGTAATCATACACATACAACGACCAAGTTCATAGATTGGTTCAGTCAGTGTCTGCCAACTTCCGACATACGAAATCGAGTGCATTATTACATTGTTATGTATTTGTATGCAGTGATGCACGGACAGTAGACGACGTTCCTTCTAGAGTGGAGGCTGTTAGTATGTAGCGTCTAATAAGCTGGAATGAGTGCTTTATTACCCTGCGTTTGCTTATGACTAGACACTTGGTAAACAGCAGCACCCAGTTGTTCATGGATTGCAGCAAGGTATGATGAGTTGTGGTACTCTACCTCACCCATAGCGATAAGGCTTCAGGCACTTTATTAGGCCGGTCCCACACTAAAGTGGCAAAATCTTCAACAATTCTGCAACATTTATGAAATATCTCTGCAACTTTGTAATCTGAACTTGGCAAACATTAATGTATCCTGCAACTCTATCCAGTCCCTTCGCCAGTCGGTAAAGATCAAAAGGTTTCCTGTTTTGTTCGAAATTTCACCACCCGGAGACTCTCTCAGCGCTCTGTGGACGGCAAAAAGACAAAGCACGAATCTTCCTTAATGGAATATTCACATCGGGTTATTTTTCTTTATAATATTATAATGGACTTGATCGTCTGTAAAAGAAGAGTGCTTATTTTTGTAGTGGTTGATAACGTAATACCTTCTTCGAGAGTATGTTGCAATTTTAGTATTATTTCTTTCATGTAAATGTTGAATAATATCGGCATTTACACCTAAACATAATAAATTATTTAATTTTTTTTATTTAGAATACATACTTTTAAGCAAGCATCTAGAGCGTCGATTAGTGCCTCACATACTCGTGGTATTATTAAAGATACTGACTGCGTTCTAACTTTAAGCAGTATGTCGTGCTGTGATATGAATCCACATTTGCAGGGAATCCCAGTGTTATTGCCGAGCGTTCCGTCGTATTGAAACTTTGTATTTCTCTTGTCAGCTGCTGGACCAACCAGACCTCACATTCTCGAAACCTTTGCCCGTCATTCTGGGAAGGGGAAGATATATATATATATATATATATATATATATATATATATCTTGAAACACGGTCGTAGTTTTGAAGTTGTCCATTCCATGCACTTTTGCACGGTACAGTACAAGCAAGCGAGCAAGCTAGCCATAACGTATGGACCAAACAAAACGTGAAATTATTCTTTACAGTGATGCCGGTAATGCAAACATGGAAGGGGGAAAAGCTGAGCTTTGGAAAGCTCATGTCACCCACATCCAAACAGGCCGTCTTTCCCAAAGATCAGTATTTTCGTCCTTCCGCCCGCAGAAAGGAAGAGGCTGTGGTCTTGTCAGGCGCAGTCCGGCCTGACGGTTGAATGGCACCATTATTTAGCTTATGACATGGGAATGCAATGGACACCGAACACGCAACTGACGTTACGGACAGCATTAAGGACGTTGTCACGTCCGTCCTCCCGTCCGCAGGTTCAATATCCGAAACTATGCCATGGATTTTGACGAAACTTTGTATCAACTCTTATGTTTATTCCGGATTAGCGTGATTATTATGTACAGTACAGTTGTAACAACTATTCGTGCGTGGTCGTGGAAGAAAATCAGCTGTCCTGTGCTTGGTGAGGCTCCGTCTTTCATTCTAAGGTTTAGTCACGTGTTTTTAAACTTTATACATGGAGCTTAAATGCAATGCATTTATCTGACACGTTAGATATTGGGTGTTATTAGTTGTTAGTGAGCTGGTTGGTAGTTTAGAACATCTGTGTTCTGCTGGGGGGATTTTGTAGTCATTCAACTGAGTGTCTTGTATGCGTTTCAGATGGCCCTAAAATACGATATCTGCTATGCATAAAACTTACATCGAGAATGGTCCGTCGTACAAAAGAATAAGTAAAGAGAAAATAGTCTACAGAACTTGACAGGCTAAATAAATTTTATTCCGAGCATTCTGAAATACAGACCTATATTCAACAGAACACAAAGAAAAGTAACATAAACTTATCCCTGTGCTTAATTAAGCACCATGCCCCGAAAAAGAATGGCGGAGTGAAGGTATAGCTCCACGCATTCGTAACTTCAACAATAGTTAGTCAGCTTCACGCTGTAGCCACAATATCCTCGGAGCAAGATCCAAAACACCCACCACTCTGGCGACTGGATGGGTATCTGAGTTAGTGTGAACCCTATTGGAGAAGGAAAATCTGTTCCTCCGCTGGGAACCGAACAGCCATCCTCCAGCCCACAACCGAGTGCCGTAGCGACTGCTCTCAGTTAAAGCAGACAGAAGGAAGCGTTACTTTGAATTTGTCAGTGTCTTACTGTGATACTGCGAAACAAATAATTTGTGTGCAGTCAATAAATATAAAGGAATGTGCGGAATGCCAGCTCGCATTTGGAAAGTATAAAGTGACTCCTTGCGCATCGCGAGGGTTAGCGGGCGTCATCACAGCGTGCCGGGCAAGCAGGGTTACGTGAAAATACACGTTCTTACACCTTCCGCAAGAGTTGGGTGAAGCCGGCAAAAATTCCCGGGGCCACGGGCCCGACTATCTTGCACACGTTTTTATCTTTCTCTACGGTATCATTTTATGTCGACTGTACAAATTAACCCTTGCAAAACAAGCCCAAGTAACTCTGTTAATGACAGTTCTTCTTCTTCTTCTTCTTCTTCTTCTTCTTCTTCTTCTTCTTCCCCGATTTAGTGTAAAGCTTTTTAGCCGGTCCGCCCCTGTTGCATTCAGGCAGACTTCAGATCCAGTAACCAACCAGCCAGTACCCGCGGCTGTCCAAGCACCGGGTGTCCACAGCAGCAACAGTAACCTGAGGATATTTATCATCTTCATTTATTTTTGCTGACCTTCAGGGAAACTGGTTCTGATAGTGTCCACGACGCAACTTTACCTACCTGCCGTTCCCGCAATTCAACTCACTGCTTGTATAATGACTAACTAGCACGAACACAAATCAAAATCACGAACATGAACGAGTTTGGTAATGGTGAGAGATAACTCTGATTAGATCTTTAATAAAAGTAAAGTCTATACAGAGGAGATGAAGTAAAAGGTAAAGCTGTCCCTGTCCACTCCATGAAGGCACGTAGGGAGCAGAGGTACATCTCCACTCATTCTTAACTTCAGCACTAGATTGATGTGAGTTGTCAACTCCACGACTTGGTCGCTTTACCCCCAGAAGAGAACCCCGGTACCCTTCGAATAGAAGGCTGGGTGGGCCCCAGGGCCGGTATGGATGTCGTGAAGAAAAGAAAAACATCTTGCCTCCACTGGGATGCCAACCCCAGACCGTCCAAGCCCTGGCTTAGTCACTATACTAAGTATGTTATCTTCACTCCCATACTGAACCCATATGAGCCACCATTATATTACCTGACAAATTACAGCGTTGCTGAATTTTTTCCAAATATGTTGCACAATTTGAGATGAAAAATGTGGGTCAACAGCCACCTCTGCAGTATGGGTTAATTTACAGACAGTGTGACAAATACAAAAATTATGGCATTATATTAATCAATGAATTACTGAATTCAAAGTACTTCTCACCATTTAAGGTGCTATACTTCCACATGAAGAGCATTGACAATTCTTTCAATAATAGCTGTAAATAAATACCAGTGGTCACACGTAAAGGTAACGCAGTCCCATTACAGGCCTGGAGTGGCCCAGAGGGTTCCAGGAAGTTAAGGTTCCCAGATTTCGTGACAATGGCACAGGATGGTGGTAAGGTTGTCAGCCTTACGCACCGGCCGCCTTTACCC
>Ga0123357_10009851_pt1 | contig 12093 bp, 10 predicted proteins | sample TergutEmb28metaG_FD_89873 | JGI IMG/M metagenome (GOLD analysis project Ga0123357, IMG submission 89873) | Embiratermes neotenicus P4 segment gut microbial communities from Petit-Saut dam, French Guiana - Emb289 P4 | ecosystem: Host-associated > Arthropoda: Insects > Digestive system > Gut ...
TAAACTATATTCATTCCACCGCGTAAATAATTTCAAAATATGATAGTAAAACAATAAGTATTGATATTTCGTACAAAAGTAATATATTATTATGCAATATGTATCATTTGTGAGGATTTTTTTATTACTCTAAATTTTTTTCCTTGAATCGTTGTAAAGTATCCATAATTTGTGTACATTTGCATGATAATTTTAAAAATAACTTTATAGGAGATATAATTTTGATTTAGCATATTAGAAAAAAGCGTTAGCTTATGTTCTTACTTTAGGAATTTCGACAACTTCAAAAGTACACTAGAACAAAAAAGTGAGCGCTCACGTAGTAATACGTGGGCTTTTTTGTTTTGTGTACAGGTAGTCGAAAACCTCTAAAGTAAACATGGTTAAAGTTCCACGTTTTTTATTTTAAATAAACTGCTTGTTTGGGACTTGGAAGCATTATTTATGGCTTATGAACCCTTTTGAAAGAATCACTCGTTTAGTTGATGTACATCAATTAATAAAACAGAGAAACACAGGCTCTCCCACTGAATTTGCAGGAAAATTCCATATAAGTCGAAGCCAGCTTTACAATATAGTTGAAGAATTGGAAGATTATGGAGCGATCATCAAATATAGTCGAAAAGAGAGCACCTTCTATTATGATACCGATTTTGAATTAACCGAGACTGTTTTTTGGAAGAAAGAAATCGAAAGTTTTTTCAAAAAAAATCTTTTCATCCAAGGATAATGGACGGAAGGAAGATATTTTTGCATTATAAAACAAGATTTTTTGCAAGAATGAGGTTTTCTGTATTACATAAGTCTGTTTTCCGTATTCCTGTTTTTGCAGTTGCCTTTATTTTGCTACTGTTATACGAGGTTATCAGTTTATGCTTTTCTCTTTACAAAGCTAATAGTATCCTCTTTTTACATAGTTTCTTCATAATATTGGTTTTTATTTTTTTATTATATAGATTACTGATGAACAACAAAATAAAAAATTATTTTGTTGTTTTTCTCAGTTCATTAGGCGGTTTATTAGCCTATATTAATTTGCCGTTTTTCTTTTATATTTATCACGAAGCCGCTGGTTACGGATTCAATGATTTTTTACAGTTGCGGTTTTTGTATAATCCCTATGGATTTTATGCTAATGAATGGGCAACTATTCTATTGTGTATTTTACCATTTCCAATCATTGGTTTCTTCATTCCTTGGGAAAAAATTTACATACGATTTGGATTTTTATTAATTGTTGGCGTGCTTGTATTCAATATACTTTTAACCTTTTCTCGTGCAGGTATTCTTGCTCTTTTACTATTTGTTTTATTGATTAATGTTCTGTTTTATTTTTATCGCGTTGTTTCAGTAAAAAAATTAGTATTGTCCGATGGAGCTTTAATATTGTTTCTCCTGTTTTTCTATTTTGCGTTTTCAAGTAGCATACAAACTTTCAATCAATCCGATAGCCAACAGAGAAGCATTGAAGGAAGATTCAATCAATGGGAACGGTCTTTGAGTGTAATAGAAAAACATCCGTTTTTTGGAATAGGCTCAAAAAATTATGCATTGCTTGGGCATCAACCGGAACAGACTAATCTTGAAAATACATTTTCCGGACGAGTGAACAACACTTATATTCAATTGGCTACCGAAAAAGGATTAGCTGGATTACTGTTATGGTTAAGCGCTATTGGAGTTTGTATTTATTCCTTATTCAAACAACTGAACAGGGAAACAGATTTTTTGGAAAAAGTGATTAATTGTACAATAATATCGGCAATTTTTGCTATCCTTTTTAAAGAATTGTTTTTTTCCTCCCTAATATATAATATAAGTGTTTTATTTTTGTTTATACTGCTGTTAGCCTTCAACCAAAATAAGAATATTCAGTCAATTAAAATACAGAAATGGATAGCTTATACCGGTATTATATTAATAGTGGTTAGCGCTGTATTTTTTTATATAAAAAAACCGGAAAATGCGCTGACTTATGCTTCAAAAGGTTTAGAATTTGAACGAAAGGGCGATTACAAAGATGCAATACAATTTTATAAAAAAGCATACCTGACTAATCCTTCAGATGCTTTGTTTCTAAATAATTTAGGTAGATTATATTGGATGACTTGCCAACAAGATTCGGCAATCAATTATTTGACACAAGCGGTGAAAACCGATCCTGAAATTGCCATTTATCACATTAGTAAAGGATTAATAATCGAAAAGCAAAACATGAAGGAAGCATTTGAATCCTATAAACAAGCCATCCTTTTGTCTCCAGATATAATTGATTCGCATTTTTTTGAAGACTTGAAAAAGCGCTTTCCATCGGAATCGGAAATTTTGTTAAAAGAAGCTTGTAATGAGTTAGTACAAGTCAATGCTGATCACAACAGTTCTATTATAGAAGCCAAGATAGGAAAATTATATTTATCAACAGGGGAAATTGAGCTTGCTTACAAAACATTGGTTCATGTTTCTCAAATTCTTCCGAATTTAAACCGTCCTTGGTATTATTTAGGAATAATAGAACAACAGAGGGGCAATTATGAAACTATGGTAGCTGATTACAAAAAATCAATGTTTCTTTCACCGACCGATCATTTACCTTTATATGCTTTGGCAGCTTATTATAAAAAGATTGGAGATAATGAAAGAGCAATCTCTTATAATAAAGAAGCTGAAGTGGCATGGAAAAATAAACGCACTGTACATTCTTTACGATGCGAAATAACGTATTATATGGATACAGAAAAAGATGATGTTGTTCCCAAAGGTTTTTTAGATTATATTACTCCCATTTTTAAAATAATAAATTATGATACAATTCAATAATATATATAATGCTTATATTCTAATAATAAAGTTTTAATAATGTCACATGTACAATAATAAAATCATTCAACGAATTGCGATTATATTATATGTCTCACTGTCGGTAATCTATGTCGTGTGGAGAATATGTTTTACCTTAAATATCAATCAGATGGCTGCATCTCTTATATTTCTTTTTGTTGATATGGTTATGTGTTTCTCAGCGATATTGTTTGTTGTTTCCTTTTGGCAAATACCTGATTTTTCAACACCATTGGAAAATTCGAATCCATTTTCTGTTGATGTGCTGGTTCCTACCTTTAATGAAACATGTGAGATGCTTGAAACAACTTTGCAACACTGCATTGACATGGATTATCATCATAAAACATGGTTGCTGGATGACGGAAACAGAATTGAAATGAAATCATTAGCTGAAAGGCTTGGAGTTGCTTATATTGCGAGAGACGTGAACATTGGCGCTAAGGCAGGCAATCTAAATAATGCATTGCAAAAAGTGCAAGGCGAGCTGATAGCTATATTTGATGCTGATTTCCGCCCGGAAAAGGAGTTTATAACTCGGTTAATAGGATATTTTAATGATCAGGAAGTCGCTATTGTGCAAACACCTCAATTTTATTACAATACGGATAGCTTTCAGCATCGGCATTTTTGTTCAGATAAAGTCTATTCCGATCAGGATACGTTTATGCATCTCGTTCTTCCTGTGAGAAATAATTGGAATTCAGCCTACTGGATTGGTACCAATGCACTTATACGCCGAGAGGCGATTAAATCAATTGATGGTTTTCCAACGGATTGTGTTACAGAAGATGTTCTGACAAGTATGTATATACATGGTAAGGGATGGAAGACGATATATGTTGATGAACCACTTGCTTATGGACTTGCTCCTGCGAACATGTCCCAGTATTTCGTACAACGAATACGATGGGCAAAAGGAGCATTTCAAATATTAAGATATCACAATCCACTGTTTCAAAAAAGACTAAGCCTAATGCAGAGACTTTTTTACTTTTCATCCGTCAGCCATTTTTTTGAAGGTATTCTTAGAATTGTTTATTATCTCTTTCCTGCATTTTTCTTTTTGCTCGGAATCGTCCCGATTTATCCATATTTGCCAATCATTATTGAATTTCTTTTGTTTTTTACATTTTTCAGGTTAATATTAAATATAATAACTAAAGGACACACAAATCTGATGAGGGATGAAACTTATTCCATCATCAAGTCGTTTATTTATCTTATGGCTCTTCCTGCGTTTGTTTTCGGTAAAAATATCCGTTTCAAGGTAACGCCGAAAGATAATAGAAGCAGAACAATATCATTGCAAGGATTTATTGGTCCTTTAATCATTTTTGGTTTTAACCTTATTGCTATTGTCTTTGCTGTATTCGACCTGTCCTCATTTGATATAATGGGATGGATAGTTTTTGGCTGGTGTCTCTATATGTTTAGCATTGCATTCATGTCTTGTTACTATTGTTTTAAACCTCTTATAAGAAAAACCAAATGAATCTATTATTTAAACTTACATTGGGTATTTGCTTGATTATGGTTCTTTTTTGCTGTAATAAACCGGCTAATGAAATGGTTATCCGTTCAACAGTTTTTTTTTCTGAATTGCCGGCTGTAGCTATTCCGACAGAATTAGATACCATTATTGAAATCAAGAACTGGATGGCAATTGGTCCCTTTGATTTTCACCCTCTCTTGACAGACCCGATCGAAACATTTTCTCGCAACGATTTGAAGAAATATGGTATTACGGAGGGTTCGATAGACGATGCTGACATCGAAAATCTACAAAGACAAGGCGTTGATGTATTTTTTATAAACTCGCTATCGCCACAAATAAAGTTGATTAAGTATGTTTCTGAAAGCATCACAAATAAATGTAATTTTTATCTTGTTGCTCGAATTCACTCCGACAGTGATCGTAATGTAATGCTTATCACAGACGGTTCATACAGTTATGCTTTGTGGCTTAACCGCGACAAACTGGTTGAGGTAAAGGGGAAATATAATACCAACAAAGCCGGAGACAGATTTATCAATGTTTCGATAAAGGCAGGGGATAATATTTTGTTCGCAAAAGTCAATAGAGGTACGAATGAGCGTTCGTGGGATTTGATCAGTACCATTGCTTCACAGCAGGAAGCTGAGAGAATCTTCCGGATTAACTATGCAAACGATTTTGTGATTGACCCTTTGGTAAACAATTCATTTGAAATCTATGCGGGTCCTTATACAAGCGGGCTGGTCAAAATTTTGGATGGTAAGGAGCAAATCGTCACAGTAGCTTCTTTTGACAGCCTGAACACCAATAATAAACCTTTTGTCGTTTCAGACATAAAAAGTCTTGAAGATGGATTTTATAAAGTTATTCTGACTGTTGGCAGTGAAAACCTTGAAGAAATGATTTATAAGGGAGATTATCGTCAGTTTGCAAAAAAAATAAAAGCGAGCGTAAATGAAATGGGCGATAATAGCCCTCATTCTAAAGACTTGAAAGTTGCTATGGAACGAGTAGATTTTCTTAATAAAAAGCACAGTAATCCTAATTCTCCAAGTGATATACGCTTTGTAAACAGGAACAGAGTATTTTGGGGCTATTCTCTATACAAAATGCTTCTTAAAGATATTAAGACTCAATTGATGACGTATCAGTCCCAAGAAGACAATGCGGGAATCTTTATTTTTCATATTGGCTATAAACAACAACTAAAGATTCCGTTAGTCATTATTGTTCCATCCGCATTACAGGGTAATTCGATGATAGAGGACTGGTACACGAGCAATCTCGATCAGATAGAAACAGATAATGCTCTTGCAGACCAATATGGTTTTGCGATAGCATGGATATATGCCGAAGGACGCAAATATTCAGCATATAAAACCGAGAAAGAGATTACTGCCATAATTAATAGATTGAAAACAGAATACGATATTGATGAGCAGCGAATTTTCATAACAGGCGATTGTGAAGGTGGCAGAAGGACTTTATTACAACTCGCAGCAACACCAGATAGATACGCTGCCTGCGCAGTATCATCTCCAATTACATTGTCGGGAGGCAGTGACGGGATACCCATCAACTTATTGCCTAAGATGAGTAAAATTCCTATATTGATTAGACATGGAATTGATGACGATGTCTCTCCAATTGAAAACTCACGCAAATTTTATGATGAAGCAAAAAAATTGAATATGCCGGTAAAATATATTGAAGTACAGGGTAGTCATATTTGTATAGCAAAGGATCTTCACAGGTTTGTATTCGAATTTTTCAGTAAAGAAGAATCTAAACAGAAATAAAAATTAAAAATGTCACAAAAAAAGTCTTTCCATACAAGGATAGTGGACGGAAGAAAGATAATTTTGCACCATAAAACAGAATTTCTTGCAAGAATGAGTTTTTTTTGAGATTTGTATTGTAATATTATTTATTTAAATTATTTTTGTTATGAAAACATTGAATTTTGAGCAAATGGAAAATTTGCAAGGGGGTATTGATACAAGCGGTTGGACATGGTCTCCTGAAACTCACTTTTGGTGTGCGATTACAGGTGTACTAGCAGGTGGAGGAATTGTGGGCGCTGCAGGGTATATTGTATGCTTAGAATTAGCACCTACTCAACATGGATAAACGATGAAAAAGGTATCCTTTAAAAATATTTATGGAGTGTTTTTATAAATTTTTTTGTATATATTACGTTAAGAAAAATATACATAAACTCTATTAAGAAGAAGGATACCTTTTTTATTTCTATTTTTTTCTGAAGAAACAATTAAATGCTCCGCAAATTTATTTATAAATGAAAATTCATGGTTTGATTTTATTAAAGTGGAAGTCATTTGTTCGGCATCCACTTTTTGAGCAAATGATTATGATTCGTTTGTTACTTGATGTCTATTTATTATCACTATTGTATTACTTATATCTTTTAGGTTCATTTATAACACAATTTGTAAATAGATTATTGCGTGAAAAGACAAGCTATTTGAATATTATTTATATTCTGCTTTTAGCGTTTACACTTGACTTTGCCTTAAAATTTCTTTTTAAAAAAACTAAAATTAGTCAATTTTTTAATTTTTTCCGATTTTATGAAGGTAAAAAAAATATATATTTATATATTATTCTAAGTGAATTTTTCAATTTATGGAATTATTATTTACTTGTTTTTTTCTTTACCTTTTTAATTAAAAATATATATCCAAACTTTGGTTTATTAATTACAGTTTTTTCGGCTATTACCTTATGTATAATTCAAATTCTAATCAGTTTATGGGTTGGGAAATTAAAATCAAATAATAATGAGGTAAAATTTCTTTCAATTTTTGCATCAGGGACATTCCCCGTAAATATTCTTTCAAATTATTTATTACTAAGTACGAAGATGATGATTCGATCACCGCGTCTTAGACAACAATTATTAGTATATTTACTATTAACAATAAGCTATTTATTTATTATTCAAAATAAAATATCAACAAATTCATTTTTTATTCAATTGCTTTTTATAACCATTTTTATTTCTTTGTTTCCAATATTGTTTAATCAATTTTTATTTTCAGCGGAAGCATCTTTTTTTGATTGCTTAATGATTACTCCTAATTTTAAAAAGATATTGACGGCAAAATATATTTTATCTATCTCACTCTCTGGGTTATCTTTTTTTTTGTTACTATTTTTACAGCCATTTACGATGAAAAACTTGATTATGTTAATGGCTGTTTTATTTTATAGCGCAGGACCAATTACTTTATTTTCCTTTTGCAGTATTTTATTTGTAGATACGAAAATGGATTTATTTGGTCCATTTTATAAAATATATTCCAATACGCAATCTACTCAAGCATTTATTGTGTTTTTGACATTTTTATTGTCTATATCTTTTATGTTCTTGATTGAAAGATTGTTTTCTACTCAAGTAGTAATTTATTTTATGATGTTTTTCGGAATAATATTTATTTTGTTTAATCAATTATGGATTGATTATTTATATAAATACTTTTATCTAAATAAATATGGGAAAATGGAAATTTTTAGAAAACAATAAATTATTAAAATATGGAAATTATAATCCAAAATTTGACAAAAATATATAATAAACAAAAAGTATTAGACATTATTGATTTGCAAATCTCAAAAGGCGAACTAGTCGGCCTAATTGGCAATAATGGAGCTGGTAAAACAACTTTATTAAGATTATTAACAGACTTAATAAAAGCAGATTCAGGTGCAGTATTTTCAAGAAACAAAAAAATTAGTAAAACAGAAGGCTGGAAATTATATACTTCGGCGTATATAGATTCAGGATTTTTAATTGACTTTCTAACTCCTGAAGAATATTTTTATTTTATTGCATCTAACTATAAAATGAATAAAAATGAATTGGAAGTCATGCTTGATCAATTCACAGATTTTATGAATGGGGAAATAGTTGGAAAACAAAAATACATTCGAGATTTTTCAACTGGGAATAAGCAGAAGATAGGAATTATTGGGGCAATAATCAGTAAGCCGGAAATTTTGCTTTTAGATGAGCCATTTAATTTTTTAGACCCAAGTTCACAATATTTTATTAGTAACTATTTATATGAGCTAAATAAACAATTCAGAACGACTATTATAATATCAAGTCATAATCTGGAATATACATTCAATATATCGTCTCGAATTTTATTATTGGATAAAGGGGAAATTATTAAAGATTCATCACTTGTAAATAATGAGTTAAAAGAAGAATTATTAAATTATTTTAGACATAGATATAAAAATGATAAATAAATATTTAAAATTCTCACCATTTTATTTTTTTTGTTTATATAGTATAATCTATATCTTATTTACTTTTTTACTTAATTATATTTTGTTAGATGATGCCATATTTCACAAAAGTTTTGATAAAACCATAGGAGTTGACCTTGTTACTCAATTAATAGATCAACAAAGAATTTATCAAAAGTTTGGGTATGGTTTTGTTCCTATTATTTTGCTATTGCGGGGACTTTATACATCAGCTTGTCTTGTTATAGGGAATTTATTTACAGAACAAAATTTAAAATTCAGTCAATGTTTCAATATGGCAATAAAAGCTGATATAATTTTCTTGATTGAGTTAATTATGAGAATAGACTATTTTTCAATATTTAAAGCTGATTCAGTGCAAGAGATTGATGTACACTTATTTTCAATCGTACAATGGGTAGGCGTTGATAATATTGAAAAATGGCAATTATATCCTATGAATGTATCAAATATTTTTGAATTGATTTATTGGATTTTGTTGACTTTATTCTTATCTTATTATACAAAAAAATCATTTGTAAACTCTTTGGGTTTTGTTACTAAAACTTATGGATTTGGGTTACTCCTATGGATTGCATTTGTTATGTTTTTGGTTCTAAACTTTTTATAAATGAAAAAAATAGTTACGCGGACTATCTCCATTATAGTTTTTTTATTAATCCTTTTGCTAATTGTTTTGAGTTACAGAAAGATAGAAGAAAAGAAAACGACAAAGCTAAATATTCAAAGATTGTATGATTTTTGTGCATTCAGTATCGGAGATAATCAAGAATTTTGTACAAAATCTTTGCAAAATAAATCTGTTTTTATTTTATTTATGGATCCGGATTGCGATTTTTGTCAAGAAGAAGTTAAACAAATAAAAGAGCGAAATTATGTTTTGCAAGATGTTTCTATTTTATTGATTACTATTGCATCCCCAAAGAATGCTATTGATTTCTATTCGAGATATCAATTAAATCAATTTAATAATATTAAATTGTTATTAGATGAAAACGCTAAAATATCTATTTATTATGACATTAAAACTATCCCAACCATTTTCATATATGATAAAAATAAAGAATTGACATTCAGTCATAATGGGGAAATTCAAGTTGATGCTTTTATCCATTATTTCAACAAATATTAATCATGAAATCCAAAAAAAAGCTTCACTCGGTTTTTACCCGCCAGCACGGCGAGTTTTCCTGTGGCTTAGCATGTTTGGCAATGATTGTCAAGTACTATGGCGGTTATGCCCGTCAGGAAGATTTGCGGAATATCAGCGGAACAAGTTTAGCCGGAACCAGTTTGTTGGGATTGTATCAGGCTGCCGAAAAACTGCATTTTGCTCCGGAAGGATATGAAGCTAATCCGGATTTGTTAAAAACACTGGATGTTCCGGTTATTCTTCATATCATTAAAGATCAACGGATGGAACATTATGTGGTTTGTTTCGGATATGAGAATAATCGTTTTACGATAGGCGACCCGGGAGAAAGCGCTATTTCTTATTGGACAGAAAATGAATTAACCGATTGCTGGAAATCAAAGGCGTTATTGCTTTTGAAACCGGCAACCGGATTTATCCGGCAAGATTCCGAGAAAAAAGAAAAACAGCAGTGGTTTAAAAATATCATTCAGGAAGACCTGCCGATTCTTACTGTCGCATTTGTTTTAGGGGTGGTTATTGCCGTGTTGGGTTTAGCGACTGCTGTGTTTTCCCAAAAATTAATTGATGATTTGCTTCCATCCAAAAATTACGAGAAAATAGTTGCCGGCATTTTGTTGTTTTTTGTTTTACTGCTTGCTCGAAGCGGTTTGGATTATTTGCGTAATATTTTCATGTATCGACAAACACAGAGTATAAATAACCGGTTTATTGATTATTTTTTCTCCAAAATTCTGTACTTACCCAAATTTTTCTTCGATTCAACTAAAACAGGAGAAATTATCACTCGAATGAACGATTCAAGACGTATCCAGCAAACGGTTTCGTATATTGTTGGTAATGTGATGATTGATGCCTTAACTCTACTGTTTTCCATAGGTTTTCTGTTATTTTATTCATGGAAAATGGCATTGATAGCTTCGGCTTGCATTCCGTTTTTTATCTTTTTAGTGATTCTGTATAACCGGAGGATAATGGATAGTCAGCGGAATGTAATGGTTTCCAACGCCCGGGTTGAAGGGCAACTCATCGACCTGATACAAGGAATAAACGACATCAAAAATGCAAATAAACAACCGGTTTTCAAACAATCCATTCAAGTAATGTATGGACTTTTTCAACAGTGCGGATACCAGTTAGGTTTGTTGAGCGCCCAATATGGACTGATTGCTCAAGCGATTAGTATAACGACTTCTATTGCCATTATTATTTCCGGAGTTTTTGCTGTTTTGAATAAACAATTGACTTTAGGAGAATTAATGGCAATTATTGCTATTAGTAATCTTATTATTACTTCAACAGCCAATCTTTCTGTAGTAAATATCCGGTTACAGGAAGCCGGCGTCGCATTCGACCGGTTTTACGAATTTTTGAAAGTTAAACCTGAATTTGAGCCGGATGAGGCGAATGGTGCAGAGATGCACGAAACACAGGATAAGAACAATTTTCATTTGCAAATAAATAATATATCTTTCCGATTTATCGGACGGAAAAAATTGTTTGAAAATATTTCGATAGAAATAAACAAGGGCGAAATCGTCACACTTTTAGGTGAAGTAGGGTCGGGCAAAAGTACATTAATCCAACTATTGCAAAAATTTTATATGCCGGAATCAGGTGAAATCTTAGTTAACGGAAAATCTCTATCTACATACCCAACACCTCTTTGGCGAGAACAGACAGGAGTTGTAAGCCAGCAAGTGAAAATATTTAACGGCAGTGTGGGTGAAAATATTTGTCTTGGAAATATTATGGAAGAGTTTGAATCGGTACAGCTATTTTGCAAAGAATACGGTTTCAATACTTTTTTTGATACGCTACCCCAAGGACTAAATACGTTGTTAGGAGAAGATGGAGTCCATATTTCCGGAGGGCAACAACAATTAATAGCGCTCGCTCGAGCAATGTATCGTCGCCCATCACTCCTTTTATTGGATGAACCCACTTCGGCTATGGATAGTAAAACCGAGCAGTTCGTAATTAATCTTTTGAAAGAGAGAGCAAATCAATTCGCTGTATTTATGGTTACTCACCGAACATATCTCGCCGATATATCTACTCGATTTTATCGTTTGGAAATAGGACGATAACAGTGAGATAAGATTAGATTCTTCCTAAGCATTTTGTACGCTTCACATCAATTTTCACTTTATCCGTTCCACTTAATCCTTTCTTATCAACGGCTTGTACGGCAATGTGATGTTCGCCTTCTGTAAATTTCTTTTCTTGTACGCCTTTTTTGTCCATTACAACATCGGCTTTAAACTCTTTTTCGTTGTGCGACAAATCCCACGAAAAAAAATCA
>Ga0123357_10009853_pt1 | contig 12092 bp, 9 predicted proteins | sample TergutEmb28metaG_FD_89873 | JGI IMG/M metagenome (GOLD analysis project Ga0123357, IMG submission 89873) | Embiratermes neotenicus P4 segment gut microbial communities from Petit-Saut dam, French Guiana - Emb289 P4 | ecosystem: Host-associated > Arthropoda: Insects > Digestive system > Gut ...
AAAAAAAAAAAAAAAAAAAAACTGGAATATAGCAGTTGTGAGAGCTAGTGAGATGCGAAAACTACTGCCATTCAATGCACAGCCGAGGTGTTTTAAAAAGCAGCTATTGTTAGGGTTATCTTACAATGTTAGCGAACAAGCGGAACTGCCTATTTGTGTACGAACTGAAAAGTATTCATATGTGAATTACGCAGCGACATGAACCAGTCTACAAATTCTGTATGAAATTTTTGGTGCCTTGATTTCCCGTGCTGCGGTGACTAGTTGATTTTGAAACCCCAGTAAACACGGCAGCAGTTCAAGGTCGGACATGCAGTCACTGTTCGTGTCCTGAATGGTCCTAAAGGAAAAAAGGGTTACTGTGTCACCTCGACATGGCGAATTAATGATCGAGATTTATTTTAGCGCAAACACAACTATAAGAACAACCCCAAACTAATGTCGATGAAGTTCAACACTTCGAAATATTTACTTATGTGGGAACTGATGCTGACATTGACGCTTCTATGACTAGCGAGAAATTTGACTAAACAAGTGACTATTAGCTTCTTAAGGAGGTACAGTACATGAACCATTGAACTTGTTCGGTGCTCTTTACGTATCCTGACAAAACTGAGGTGAATGAGTGGCCGTTTTTAATGGCGCAATATCCCAAAGCGGGTCCAGACAGCCTCACTGTTGAGGTTCCTCGATCACAAACAATTAGACACACACTCCGTAGGACAAATTCAAACAAACGATCAGCTCGTCGCAGAGGTCGATACCTACACCAAAAAAACACAAGAGACAAACATCCATGCCTTCAGTGGGATTCGAATCAGCGATCAAAGCAATCACGCGTTTTCACACCTACGTCTTAGACAGCACGGCCATTGGGACTGTCACTAAAATGGTCTTATGGCTCTAATTTTTGCATTCAGGTAAATCTGTTCTATCCAGTAATCGGAAACCAAACTCTAAATTCTAATGGCAAACAATCAGAACAATACGATAAGGAGCTGACACACCTGTCTTTCGCCTAAACGTGTGCCTTTGTCAAATAAGCCTCAAAATATAAGAGAATAGGAAAAATAATTTCGGAACTTGGGAAAAACAGTTCCTTTGTCCTAACGGTGCCCAACAATGCTTTTCACACGAAAATTTGTCAGTTTACTCATGTTACAAGTCACATTCTGGACTGTATGAATTTATTTAACTCTTAAGTCAATGAAAAGCGGAACATAAAATTAATACTTTGTATTATATTCAGGTCAGTCGTTCTATCAAAAAGAACATTCATATGATAATACGGCGATCCCAGTGGCCGCGTGGTTTAAGGCGTAACTCTGCGGCCGCTCGCCTGCTGGGGTTGTAGGTTCGAATCCCACCGGGGGCATGGACGTTTGTCTGTTGTGAGTGTTGTGTGTTGTCAGGTAGAGGTCTCTGAGACGAGCTGAACACTCATCCAGAGGAGTCCTATCAACTGTAATGCGTCGTTGTATGTGATCTATAAATCACGCCATACCCAATCTTTTGTGATTGCGATTAAGTAGGAGATATATCACTCGTTGTACTAGTGTATTTCCTACATGTCATTCATAGTGACTCTCAAAAAGATTGCTGAATGTCTTCGGACAAATTGCAGCATTCTGGGAGATAATAAAAAATGATAACATAAAATCATCGACGAACAATTGATGTAATTAAAACTTATCATACTTACATCAAAGTTCGACTTGTTACTGGAATACTTTCTGTCAACTTCCTTATACAAACTAAAAGTCTATCCGCACTAGTTCTAGAGACGCAATTATAATCTCAACATCAATGTGAAAATTGTGTGAATTTTGAGATAAAAATTTCGGTTTCTGTCGCTCGACAAATAAGGAAATAATCTATTATGTTTTAATAGGACATAACTGCCATGTTATGAAGTACAGTATTGTAGCCGATCATTTTTAGTATAGTAGTTTCTTAGGATTGCTGGCGTCAGTTACGGACGGTTCATGGTAAGCGTTGTAAGTTAATCTGTCAGCGTATATTCGGGACCGTTGGCGATAGGAAGGGGGGGAGAGATTCAAATGAGAAAACGTTAGGAACTGATACCGGACGCTAGCAGTCCAGTTTTGTGTGGATGACCCTGCATATCAGTCATTCATACAGAATAACAAGTACCAAGTGTCGCAAAAACACAGTTGTTTCTCCTGATGATGGGCCCATAGTCGCCCGAAACATGCAGAGATTGATAAATATACCAAGAATAAATTGTGCACCATGTTGGTTTTATTTACAAAATTATACTGAGATGCACGGTCAGCAAAACATTAAAAAATACAGTATCCTGTCAGGCACTGAATGGTACACCGGTCGGTACCTGCCAATCTGCTGGACGGCAAAGTGGCTGAAAGACGTTATGAACTCACAATGACAATCCGAAGATACTGTAGTTACACGTAAATAGGCGAAACCTCAATCGACATGGTTAACATCCGACTTTGCAAAACAGTGCTTCCAAATTTGCCACACACGGTACATGCTAAGCTAACGCGTTCCGTTTTGACGAAGAGGCCTGCAAAGCATTAGTATGTACAATTGCACCAAGGTACGTTATCATCCATACGACAATATATACTGTACAATATGTAAAGGCAGTAAACAGATGTGACGATGATTATTATTATTATTATTATTATGGACCACACTATGTCCGCATGCCCAGTACTAGCCAAACAACAACAAACCACGGAACATGACAACAGTGTGTGCTCACCTACACGTTAACATATGCAAGGAAAGGGGAGTATAACTAGACAAGGAAATTTGTGTCAGCATATACCAAGGTATGTAAAAACAATTCATGAAGGTAAGGTACTCACATTAGGCAATCAACAACTGCCAACCGACAGAACCAACCATAACAATAAACTGGACATCATAATCCGTGGTAATGAAATCAATATGTATGTAAAAAGATGTTGCGATTTCACAAGACAGAAATGTGATCAAGAAAACAAGCCGAGAAGATTCGACAATTTGAAGACCTTATAAATAGAAACGGCGCATGTGGAATGTACAAACAAAAGTGACACCAATAACAAAGCACGACATGAAGGAACTACAGAAAACAGCCATACTGGGCAATGCACACCTGCAGTGGGAAGTACTAACGTAAAAAAAAAAAGAAATAAAAAAAAAACCTTCAACGCGGAAAACAACATTACATGTAATTGGTAACTACTGAATAGCTGCAATAATATATACACTAGAAACATGGCGTGTTTCAGGTATATAATTATGAATACCCAGTATAAAGGTGAAAAAAAATAATAACAATTAATAGTAGGGCTATTTCAAAGTCATTTAGAAAATACGTGAGCAACATGCCAGGAAACCATGAAGTCAAGGAGCTACAGAAAACAGCCATATTGGGCACTGCACACGTACTGCGGAAAGTGCTAATGTAAAAGTACATGAGATTCAACACTGAAACTAATGATATAAGCACCATGAATAGTAACAACAGAATAACTGCAACACTGTATTCCCTAGTGGCATAGTTTGTCTCAGGAATATAAGTAAATACCCCGCATAAAGGAGAGGATGATGATGATGATGGCAATAATAATAATAATAATAATAATAATAAAGTGTGTGTTGATTTCAAAAACAAAAGTGATACCAGAAATAACAGGGGTAAGTGGAACCATCTCAAAAACATTCAGAAATTGTCTAAGAACATTCATGGAATGCACGTCAAGGAACTGCGGCAAACAGCCATACTGGGCACTGCGCACCTAGAACGAAAAGAGTAAAACTGCAAAACGTTTAACACGGAGAATAATAATACATGTGCCAAATCCGTTAACCAAAGAACATCTGTATCATTTTTATACCCTAAGACACGGTTGGTTCCAGGTATGCAATTGTAAATACGACGTATAAACGTGATAAATAATAATAATAATAACAATAATAACAACAACAAATAATTCATCACTAATCCTCATTATCTCAAAACAGAAAACAAAGTGCCCGTCCATTCAAGAGATTAGCAGGTCGATAATGGTTGGGCAAATAGGCTAACTCCAGTCAGTGGGTAAATCACATCACTATCGTTTCTCAGCGATAGCAAGAGTTGTGATAAACTTGATTTGTGCAGGCCTATAGCGGGAAATGTCATAGACATACGCAGAGTGAGATGACGCAATGGCAGCAAATGGAGCAGTTAGTGGTAAGTTTTTCAGTTTTCTTCTTCATTTCCTCTTAAGAAATTTGTGCCAATTATCGTATGGTAAGTAACTCTTCTTGTCTATGGATTATATGGATTTTTAGAAGAAGTGAATCCGTTATAAATAATGAATAAAAAACAGTGGTTTCAGACTTAACAAAATAAACTGCCAATAATATGACGTTAGTTCAGTACCGTGTAACGCTTTTCGGTAATCTGCGTTACCCACACTTGTTCGAAATTACTCCCAATTCCTTCATCCGTAGGCCTCACATTTAAGGTTAGAACGCTTTCTTTCTGCCCAGAGACCCCGGCCAAGCTTACGGACCACGCAGAAAGCAGGGCGTGATGCCACGTCACTGGCTGCAGCATTTGAGGAAATGAAGAATGGCAAAGAAGACAATTCGAAAAGCTACGAAACAATTTGGAATCCCATACACCACGACACAGGATCATTTGAAGTCAGACAACAGCTCAAAAGTAAACTTTGGAAGACCAATTTTTAAATCCCTCGGCTTTGCCGCAAATCGAAAAATGATTTTTCGGTTGCCAGCCCGTAGCCCAGTTACAATACTGACTGAGCTAACCCAGCTCGGTTTAAAACATCGGTTATCACAAACTATGTCAGTACGTATGGGGCGAAATTGTTTGTGCCTGGTCATATACATATATTTCGGATAATACAGTAAAAACTGTTGAGCCGTAACTGAATTATCCGAAAATGTCGGTTAACCGACAAACTGACAATGGTAAAGTTCACCGTAGAACAGGCCGTTACGGCCCAGAGGTGGAGCAGAGGTATAGCTCTACTCTTTCTTTAAACTCTGCGTTAGATGAGGGGTGAGTGGTCTACGTCAGGACCTGACTGCTTTAATCTCGGGAAAAAGACCCGGCGTCCCTTGTATACGAGGATGGGTGGGCCCCATGGCCGGTCTGGATGGGTGCGGAAAATTTGGTCCCCAACGGGACTCGATCCTCGGACCGCCCAGCCCGTAGCGAGTCGCTATCCCGACGACACTAAAATGTGTAATTAAGCGAAGTGAATACAAAATTGTATGATGACTAAGAGACTTAAATATTGATGTTCTGTTTTTTACACTGCATGTGCAACTTGGTAAGTAGTGATGAAAAGGGAGTTTAAAGTGCAAGAAAGAAAACAGGACAGGATATCAAGTGACAAAATAAGTTAAGTCTGTCCATGAGGGTGCCGGATACACTAAGATACACATTAGGCAAAACATTCTGATATCCGGAATATTGCGATATCCGGCAAACCCTCCCCCAAAGATGCCGGATAGAACAGTTTTTACTGTAAACACGGTTCCCAGACAGATGGGTATTGTAGACTTGCAGTCGAGTTTTGTCAACCTCGGGGAAGACAAGAAGGCGTCCATAGATGCACCACTCTTTTCCTTTCCCGTAATTTGTTGCCAAAGGTGTGATCCCCTTTCCCTTGCTACTTAACCAAAATTTAAAAGGCTACGGGTAGTCTTAAAATCCAAAACAGAAGGTAAGAAGGTACGATGGAGTGCGGTGTTACAGACAGCAAAAACAGCTGTCCGCGATGCCACTACCAACGTTACCTCTCCACCAGGATCGCATTATATTACGCGTAGAATCCCGTTCAGACAGCGACCGACAGCTCATGCACGACTGGACAGCATAACGGCGAAAAATGTTACGGTTATTTTAAAAGACTTATTTTAAAAATGGTTTTAAACTTTTTTAACATTCTCACCAAATGTTCAACTGAAGTCAGTTCCCTCAAACACTTCTCTAGTTCTTGTTCGACGCAATTCAGTTTTCAGTTCAGTTCAATCATTGTTTATAAACGTGCCGACTCAACAGCGCAACGACCAATTACAACAGCAACGATGATGATAATGATAACTGGCAAAATCCTATTATTTCAATAAAAGCGTGTACACCAATGCAACGTTTCGGATTCCTGCTGTATCACTCTCCCACCAGCAGTAAAAGTAACATAATCTGTGGGACCAGTTTGATGAAGCCAATCCATATCTGTACGCCTAGTTTGATAAACCTAGTCCTTACCACTACGCCTAGCGATAAGGCAGAGCTCTGTTCATCTGGTTGCACGCAGCAGATAAAACTCTTCTGATGCCTGGAGATGGACAGACAGCCTGATTCTGAAACGAAGTCCACCGCATTCATTCAAGCGACGAAAGAAAATAAAGAACTGTTTTCCGCGAAATGCTGATATAAAGGTGCGTCCCAGAGATTGTCTGGACACCAGAGACAAAATGAAATCCTCTTCTATTCGTCGGGACTCGAGCAACGATTCCTGAGGTAGTCCAGCCCATAACCTAGTCATTAAATCGATGACGCTGTCCCGGCCCCAAACATAAAAAAATCAAGAAACACTAAACATGGAATATTTATGGAAAAATGGATGTAGCGACGCAGTGTGAATTTTGTGCCTTCTAATAGTATTAGAACTCAGTTGTATTGCTCCACGGCGTACAAAGAAGCGGATACCCAGCATTAAGGCCCGCTGGTTACCATAAATCTCTGTTCACGCGGTAAAAATGATTACAATAAACAAGACACCCGCACAAGAGTCACGAAAGTGCCAATATTATGTTCGGTTAAAAGGAAATGGTAACACCAAAAATTGTCGCTGAATTATGCGCAATGAATTCGAAAATATTTTGGGTATGTATAAAACCATTCATCAACCAAACATAAAGCCCACAGAACTACAGCCTCCACATTTTACTACAGACGCATCACACAACACAGTAATTATGGAACGCTGCGACACAATGGGTCAAAATCATTCTTGACGTTCGTGACATCCGGTACCCTAAAATCATTAGTGATTTTCCTCAAACTTTACGGCTGATGCATCAAACACATCTTGTCAGCGACTAGACTGATTCTATAGATGCATGATAAAATACCGTAAAGCTATAAATCTTATTGTTGCACCGTGCATTTTTGTAGAATCACTTCTATTATCAACCAATATCTGCACTTACATAACTTTCACATAAAACACTTTAAAACACTTAAAATCACTCCGACATGTTTCGATCTTGTCAGATCATCATCAGGGAGCTTTGTTGTTCCTTGTTAAAGTTATATTACAACATTCACAATTTAATTCGTTTTTGCAAACAAGGTGTTGTGGCAGCATGTCATGTTGTGTAGGAATGTGTTGTAGAGAGAGCAGTTTGCTAGGTGTGCGACGCACACCTAGCAAACTGCGTATGTAATACGCGTGACAATGTAAATTTTACAGTACTGCGTTTGGACATGACCACGATAATAAAGGATTTCAAATACAGTCTGACATGATCAAGAGAACGAGTTGAAAGCAATGGTCATCAACAAAATTCCATGTGCTTAAGTGTTTCAGGATTTACTAAATTGTAGATATGAGTGTGTGTACCGAAACACTAAATTGTAGAGATGAGTGTGTGTACCGAAACACTAAATTAAAGCTATATGAAACTTTAATATGACCCATACAGACCTATGGATCACAAACTTAGACAATGATCATGGAAGAAAACAACGCACTGAGTATTTGACAGGAGCAAACACGGATCCGTAAAATAAGAAGAACGCTGGAAAATAGGAACAAACATGGTGATCAAGAACATACTGCAGGAAAAGATACTGTAAAATGTATAATGTCCCTCCGATTTAGTTTGGTCATGCTGAAAGAATGAAAAACCAAAAAATGGCAAACAGCAACTGGTAAAATAGAAGGAGAAGAGACTGAAGAGATAAATAGACTGGAAATAAAAAAAACAGGCAAGCAATGGTCCGAAACTGTTGGGAATGGCGAAATATTTTATTGGAAGTCGAGGTCTATAGCAACGCTTTACAAGAAGAAGAAATTAGTACGATTATTAATCTAGGATTTGCCAAGCAGTACAAAAAATTATTTAAAGGCTTATATTTTCCCTCGACGTGTAGGAAGCGAAATATTTGTGCGTATTGATGACAGTGAAAAAAGGGACGGATCATGGAAAAGGAGGAGAAAGAAACATAAAGACCCTAAACCATTGAGAATGGAAAAGCATTACAAAATTAGATACAAGGCTACAGCAGCCCAAAAGTACATGCGCTTATGATTACAGGCCTAGCTTTCGCCAGGTACTACCAAAAATTGTTCAAAGACCCATCATTTTTTCCCCTCCATTGAAAAATTGAAGGGAAACCAGAGTGCCTACTGTTTTTTGACAGTCACACCATATGTACTTGACAACCTTTTGCAGCCACGAGATATAATGTACAAAGGATAAAAAATAAATAAAATGTATTTTCATAAAAATGGCAATTATAATAAAATAACTGCACCTGCGATAATTATTTACAAGTTTTAAAAAAACTGTGATGGCTGTCTGTCAATCACTAAAAGAAGCCGAAAATCACCACAGACCATTCCTGCAAGGCTCATCACGTGGTTTCCCTCCACGGTATTCTTCAGTAAAATGAGAAAGACTTGTGCGCGTCACTTAATGCATATGCTTTGTATTCTCGTGGTCACGAATTCGAATCTCGGCCACTAAGGCTTTCCATTCCAAGGTTTCGTGTGGTTTTCTTTTGCTCCTTAGGGAAATTTTCTGTCCATTGCCTTCCAACAGGCCATAATCATTTTCTCATTCATAGTCACGATTCAATTCAATATTACATCTTCACATTTTACTTTATGGACTTGAGAAAGGGTAAGTTAAAGTTGTACTTTTCCTTGCATGAAGGCGTAGGGGGGGGAAAGAGGTTTAGCTCCGCTACATCTTAATCCGCCCGCTTAACGGTCGAGAAGGAACTACGGAATTCACTGAATATGAGGTTGGCTGGACCCCAGGAGCGGTCTGGAAGTGTTGGAAAAGAAATGAAATATTTCCTGCCCCTGCTGTGATTCGCTACAATGACTACGCTATCCCGGTTCCCTATTACGCTTGTTAAATACAGTAAGAAACAAAGAAAAAAGCGTAGTAGTGGAGGACTGGTGCATTTATTAGTAACTTAATGACTTACAGGTTTATAAAATACGTTTCGAAACGTCCAAAAACATGTGAGGTAATGAACGGTGCTTTGAAAAATGGAAAACGAAGCCGTTCTGGGCTATGATGCTGTCGCGATCCCACATGTAGTGTATTTATAAAATGCGCCAATAAATGACAACAGTAAAAGACGTCGAGTTTTAAACTACATACTCTTTCCACGACTACCTTACACAGAAAACATTTGTAATCCTTTCCCACGGCGTGGGAAATATTCCCAAGTGGTTCTGTCAAATATACCAGTCCTGTGCACGCGGCTGTTCCGGGGCTTCTGCTTTTCGGTGCATTCAAAAATGACTTACGCCAAATGTAGGCCGAATTAAGTACTACACCGACTTCTTTTAGATGACGACGCAATTTTTTCCCCCGCTGTTAAATCACGGAGCCACTGTACTTTGTTACGGCCTAATAACGACTCCTTGCGAGGTTTGTGGGCTGCTAATTTTGTGAAACTGTACATTAGTACAATTGAAGTTACTTTATCAAGGAACATTAGCACTTTAACTTGTAATTAAAACTCTGTGGATTTGTTATAACCCTTACTGACTCTACAGGGCCTGGAAGTATTCGAAACTAAAATTAATCAAGTTGATTACGTGTTTTTATCAGTCAATTAAGTTGCTGAGTTTCGTTCTCAATTAACCTTTTCTTTTTTCTTTTGATTGATCACTGAAGTTATATTTTACTTTAAGGTGAAGTTTTCCTTGTTCTTGCCGTGAAGATATATAAGGGGCGTTGAGGTATAGCTACACAAATTCTCAACCTCGGCACTAGATAGCAGTAAGTGACAAACGTCAAGCCCCAACCGCTTCACCTGCAGGAAATAACCCCGACAAATACTGAATACGGAGCTAGGTAGGTCCCAGAACCGGTATGGATATTTTGGAGAAGAGAAATATCTCTTGCTCCTACCGGGATTTGAACCGCGGACCGTCCAGCGGGTAGCTCAGTCGGACCTAAATTAGAGTGCGCCTCTGTTATCTGGAATTCCATCACATCTACTAATGACAAGAAGCTGGAACGCGTCTAGCTGAAGTTGGCCGCCTTGTTACAACCGTTTCTATCCCCAACGCCCGTTATCGACATGCCAATGCATTAGGGCACCTAATCTGCAAGAATTTAATTGTACTAATACTACTACCATTATTTCTCTTCCTCCTCCTCCTCCTCCTACTACTACTACTACTACTACTACCACGACCACCACCACCACCACCACCACCACCACCACGACTACTACTACTACTACTACTACTACTACTACTACCGCCACCACCACCACCACCACCACGACTACTACTACTACTACCACTACTACTAATAATAAAAATAATAATTCTGCTACTACTACTACTACTACTACTACTACTGAGTGTTTGCGTGGCACGCACTTTTAGCTGTTTTTATCGGCTGTAACACCGAAATTTAACTAAAGGGAGTTAATGTTAGCCTATTTTCAACTCTTGCGTAACATAATCCAAAGATTCTACACGAAGAAACCCAAAGCTCACAACCGCACACGATCCCGCGCCAACTACAACCACCTCCCATAGCCCTTCCTATCAAAATCTGCATCCTCAAAATCTACCTCAATTTTAAACTCCTATCTTCTCGGCCCCGAAGTTGCTTCCACCCCAGAATTCTCTGTCATCTCTCGTCTCTCCAGTCCATGTGCGGTCTAAATTAGCCTCGCCGATTTCACTGCACTAAACCACAAACCTCCCCGTGCCTGTCGTTACTGCAGTTGTCATTTTCCACCGTTATTACGTCAGAGTGGACGTTTATAGTCCGTCGCCAGTCAATGTGAGGCATTCTGTGACAGCACGAGCCAATCAAGTTCGCGCTGGCACCAGACAACTGTATTAACGTTTGTATTTCAGCACATTTCTCAGTCTTATATTTCCAAGCTCCTTGAAACTGATAACTATCTCAACAGTGACCTAATTAAACACATTTTGAAAATGTGAGGTTTTCTTAGAAGCTTAAGGTCGGCGCTTCGAGACTGTCGTATGAAATAGGGTAAGCTGAACTGGAGGAGAAATTCGGACTGTTTAAATTCCAGGCGGTTGCAAGTTTCGTATGCGATAAAGCTGACGCGAAACCTGCCGTGCTGAGGGCAAATGTCTACATAAAACAGAGTCTTATTTGCGAAAATTTCAGTTTCACATTTAGTCAAAAAAATGTTACGCCATTTTTTAAACTCGAAGGTTCATGATCACGTCCAAAACAGCCCGCCAATGTCCCCACCCCGAGTCACATGAATCTGGTCTACGTCACCTCATTCTATTTGTTTCAGATCCATTTCAATACTAGTCCCATCGATACCTAAGTCACAGTATAAAGACTGATAATAGTTTCTTTGAAACGTAGAAGAGTTCAAATATTTGGGAACAACCTTCACAAATCATAATTCTCATCATCTTTCTTGCACTGTGCATTTCGTAGAATCACTTTAATTATCACCAACAAATGCACTTACATACAATTTCACATTAAAACACATAAAATCGCTCCGACATGTTTCGATCCTAAGATCATCTTCAGGGAGCTACGTTGTTCCTTGCTAAAGTCATTTTAAAACATTCACAAAATAATTCCTTTATATTAACAGGGTGTTGTGGCAGCATTTCGTATTGTGTAATAGTACGTTGTTGAGAATGCGTTTGGCTATGGTGTGTGTCGTGTGTTACGTAGTGAGAGACTGGCTCTCATTACGTAACACACGACGCACACCATAGCCAAACGCATTCTCAACAACGTACTATTACACAATACGACATGCTGCCACAACACCCTGTTAATATAAAGGAATTATTTTGTGAATGTTTTTAAATTGGCTTTAGCAA
>Ga0123357_10009854_pt1 | contig 12091 bp, 8 predicted proteins | sample TergutEmb28metaG_FD_89873 | JGI IMG/M metagenome (GOLD analysis project Ga0123357, IMG submission 89873) | Embiratermes neotenicus P4 segment gut microbial communities from Petit-Saut dam, French Guiana - Emb289 P4 | ecosystem: Host-associated > Arthropoda: Insects > Digestive system > Gut ...
CATTTTTCACAACACTCCAACAATGTCACTATCAACAGTCACAACAGCCAACTGACGCTTCACACAGATTCACATGCTTCAGACAGTGGCGCAGCACGGCGGGAGGGAAGGACAATACTGGGCACCCAAACCAAACCACCACAGTATAGAGTCAAAAGCCTCTATCTCGGAAACCGTTCAGAATGATCGATGACGTACTGATTGTACATTCAAATAGCTCTATCTCGGAAACCGTTCGGAATAGGACACATGTCCATATAAATATTTTTGCTTAGAATGACCGATAATATGACCTCCCAGAATATTGACCTTTCCTCCTGGGACACCCTGTATACAGCAGTTGGTATAGTCATGCTGAAAACAATTGGGCCGAAACATGTAGCTGCAATAATAATCTAATATAATCTAATAAAATATAAAGTTGTGTATGACGATATTTTATATATTTTATTATATATTTTAGCAAGGATATCGATAAGGAAAGTACGGTGATTATGCTTGCCTGATTTTAAGGGGGAAAAAATAGTAAAATGACACAAAATAAATTAATCCGAATGTCTAATATGAATTTTATCACTTTTGGTTGCAAATTAATGTGTACTGCCATAATTTTGATTTTGTATGAACCGATGACATTCTCTCTTGTCAGGACCCATCAAGATGTGTATTACCACAGTAGTCAAGATTCGCCACTTTGTAGTATCTTGCCGTGAGCTCCAGGGAGGTTCGACGCCAAAGTAAAGAGACTGACGGAATCTCAGTTACAAAGGGACTTCTATGTGGACGTAAACTTCGAAGGGTTAATAACGTGTACTGGTTCTAGTTAAAAAAAAATCTTATGTACTGAATCTAATGGAATACAAAAATGGCTGCAGTTACTGTGAATGACTGATATGGAACATCAGAAGAAACATGCGACTCGCACGGCACCATCCGCACCGCACACACGACCTACGCAGCGGTTCTCAAGACCACCACCCATCCAAAAACTCGACGCAGAGAACCATATGCTGCAACTTAACAACTAATGTTCCTGTTGATGGGCGTATGCACCCGAAACGTGTCGAGCTAAGAATACATCAATAAAATTACCTTGTTGCATCAAGTTGGCTTTTCACTTTGTTTCAACAGAACAAATTCTTATTTTGAAGTCTTAGGCACCGAGGTCTGAGATTTGTGAAATTTTGAAATTTAATGGAGACTTCTAAGTGCAGGAATTGAAGAAGTGGGTAAAAGGGCGGGTTATTGATGTAATAGTGACTCAGCATTTCAGATTAAGTAGAATGAAGATGCCGATTTCTGGAGTTTATTTAAGTGGATATAGGTTTCTCGGCATACGTGGGGCACTTTCTGAAATTTTGATTGGAAAGACTGAATAGTAAAACAAGTAGAGCCTAAACTAGATTTCTCGGTCCCAACGTGTATTCAGATGAGATAGACCAAATATTGAAGTCGGAAACGTGAACATAATGTAAAATATAATGTGTTATATAATACGCTTGTTTAGTAAATCGCACTTGGGTTATTCTTAAAACTGATTGTATTCAGGTTGCTGACAATGAATCCCGAAAACAGCAGTTCAGAGGTGCCTATGCTTCGGTAGGCACTGCAGCGTCGTATTTGCAGATAAAATCTATCACGCTGTCTTTGAAGTACTTCTCAAACCAATACCTTAAATACTCAGTGAAATTTTAATCAGTTTGTAAGCTGTCAAGGAGTACCATTCGTCGGCCAGCGTTGCGGCGTCGTATTTTGCCAACACAATCTATCATTTCGCATTGTTGTTTGTACTTTGCATCTTCATCAAGTTATGCATTTAAAAATTGTTCCAACAACACCCATTGTACAATAAATTTAAAAAAATGTATGAAATCAAAATAGATTGCTACATGTTTCGTTGGTGGCCACCATCATCATCAGGGGAATTCACTGTATAAACTTAAACACAGCATTGTAAAGAACCCGATTCTTATAATGTACATGCAGTCAGATCCCCTTGGCAGTATTTACCGAACAGGAAATGGTGAGTACAGACATGCAGTACTATTGCAAGTTGTGCAGCACCGTGGAAATTCTACTGATATTGTGTGATGGAAGTCGTCCAGAATGTAGACTTTCGGCAGCAGTTGGCATTATGGCAAACACACAATTGCATTGCGACTTGTAATACAAGAAGTTGGAGTTACATAAATACACACACACACACACACACACACACACCAATACATAGACCAATCCTGATTTTTTTGTGTTGCTGTAAAATTACGAGTTGCCTCGGCAAAAGATGGTGAGTTTTCAACTTCACGCTCCCGCCGTTTTACCCCTCATCTATTGAGATGGAGGTTGGGTGATGAAGAAGTGAAGATCCCTTGATCCTGACAGGATTCCAGCCCGGACCCTCGAGCCCGTAGATAGTAGCTATACCAATTACTCCAACCCGGTTCCCTATGAACAGATAGGCTTGTTAAGAATTGATTCATATAAGAAGAGCACATTCTTGACTTATGTTTGATAAGGGGCTATGAACAGTGTCAGACAGCGCTGTACAATTACGGTAGGGCTCTTCGTTGTTTAAATACCTGTCAACGGAGGTGGCAGATGAAATGCAGCACCCTGATATGGGTATATAGTATTTTATCTCCGTCAATGCGAATAAAAACAGCAAAAAAGGGATCGTAACACCTGGATAAATGCATTAATTGTTTTACTCCAATTCTGCAGGAAAAAAATACGAACAGGTACGGAAAACGTATAACGCATTGACTATGTTATTTTCGGTATTATTTATGGTTAATTTTATTTAGTGTAAACGTAGTCACTACTTTCTTTTGTTTCTGTCTTGGGATATTCATGTGCTTAGATCGGCAAATTTCTTTGCGGCTACTCTAGCTTGTAGTTATCTTCTAGAAGTCTAGATATTTCAGTGTTTACACTTCTTTTGTAATTTGCGAACTATCACGTTTTCCTTAATTTTGTCGTAAACGGCAAGATGGTCAGAACGTCATTGTTTGCTCAGGCTTAAGTTCGTATCTCACAGAGAAAAACTGTCTCAGCTGTAAATACGTCATATAAATGTACGCAGGTCTTTATGTGAAATTCTCTCAAGTTATCCGATGTTAACAAAAATATGAGCTCCTCAACAAATTTTAATGAGAAGTAAAAACACGAAATTTATAAAAAAAAATCTCTCCAGTGAGATGCGCGCTATTCCATGCAGACAAGCGGGCGAGCGAGCTAGCGGACAGATATGAGGCTAGCACTCGTTTGTCACACCTGCCTTGCGAATACACCTAAAAAGCCCGCATTTCTCTGTGAATGTGTTCCGCTGTAATTATGTTTGAACTTCTAGATCGATTTTCATGGAACTAAAAGTTCCTACGATAAACGACTCAAACGTGCAGGCCAAATTAGCTTTCGAAAGTCAACCACTTTGATATGTTTTACGCTCATTATAAACTCGCTTCACCTTTCAAATTTTAACGTCTGCTATTTATATATACCAATTTATTTAAATCCGTCTTCTGCATACATTCACTTATATCCGTATCTTTACTAACGGGCGCAAAGTAGAATTCTCGGTATTTTAAAAAAAAAATTCTTTTTGTTAAGAGTAAACAGAGTTGAAATTGTAATCCCATACTGACCGCTCCAAAGTTGCGATTTAGTGATACCCTTTACAATACAGCGTTTAAACGGAAAGTATTGCAATATATAAAATAGACCACGGCAGTTTCCACGTTAATTTCAAGTGTACAGTCATTGTCATCCTAAATTTCATTTGACATTATAAGTATAACTTATACAATGGATAAAACTTTCTAAATAATATTTGAAGCAGACACGTATTTGAATTGCTGATGTATCTGTTTGGTGACTTTGCTAATGGTTGAAGTCATTTTTTTCAAAATAATTGGACAATACCTTAAGGCGAGAGTCAGAGAACTATGTAGCCGACTTACTATTAATGTCACGGCAGACATGCTGTTTAACTGTCTTGAAACTTTCCACGCCGTACGTTCTTGCAGTCAGTCACTTCTTTCTATTCCAAATAACGGCACATAACATGTTAAATACATATGTTTATCACCAACTACTTCCTACATGTTTCGGGCTTTGTTACACTATCTTCAGGGAGACCATTGCGTTAGTTATTCAAAAACTATACGCTTTTTGCAATGTATATTGTGCATTGCATAGAAACATTGCAAAAAGCATATAGAGTTTTATAAAATCAGGCCTGTAGGATAGCTGTAAATTATTGTTTAACAAACAGTTCGGTGGTAAAGCACAAAAAAGACATGTAGGTGAGTTTAGTCCTATTTGTGACAAATACATTATACTTTGTGCCCTTTTAATGGCAATGAGCTGGAGCCCGGAACAAATTACTCTTTTACAAATATGACAGCATTTTCCTACAGTCATTTAAAGTCTTGTTTTTAAGCTTTCGCCGTGCTCTAAATGTAATTTGTTCCTTTTTGGGTAATTCCCCGGCGTCTGAGTTCTAATTTCCGACGTTCCGGAACTCACTATCGGTTCAAATTTCATTTAAAGTCCTCTTTGAATAATGCTTTTCTTAACGTGAATGCTCATCAGAAAGCACTCTAGAGGATCCAGTCCATCGGCAGCGTAAAGATAGTCCCTCGGATGGACTGAACTGAGAGTTAACATGGCGTGCTGACGAGTGCCAATGTAACACAACGAAACAAAACAGACAATGAAATTAAATAAACAACAAACATACTCTTGTTTTGTCGTGTAGTCGCAATTAGCGATGCATTCTATGTGCCATGAAATTTAAATTATTAATAAAGTAACATGACATATTAGGGAAATGTAAGTGGTCCCCCTCCCCCATTTTTTTCTGGATTGGTAGTCAGAAGTCAGCACAGGGAAGGTCCTGCGACCGACCATCGGGACACGCGTCTTCTTGTTTTCCCTGTCTTCGAGCAAATGCCGAAATTGTTTCCAAGTTGCAAGTTGTTACTGCATGTCCCTCATGCAACACTTCCAATTTAAATTATCACAATTAGCCACCTTGATTTAAAGTCCACAAAATTACATTTTTCGAAATATACACTATATCTCTGACAAGTAAATCAAAATTCTGTGACCTCCTGTTTCAAGTCACTACATTTAACATTCTAACGACCTATTCGACAAGCTACTGATATCAGAAGGAAGAAGAGTAGAGCCTGGAAACTTTCTAACAAGCTGATACCCTTTATTCCCCCCACATACAGTGCCCTTCACTACCCTCCTTTCTTTCCCTTTTGCTTACTTTTCTCCTGTCCCTTACGTCTCTCAGTTCCCATAAGAACGACCAGTGGGAAAAGCCAGGGAACCATCTTCGTTCTTTCTCCCCATCAGAAATAAAATTTCTTGGTTGTAGGCTCATGCTATTTTGTTCGTCACTATTTTATTGAGGCTTGGAAGGTTTAACTCAACGCAGGGGCATCCTCCTGGTTATGGTAAATAGTAACACAAGGAACAGTGCATGATTAATGACGTTACGCAGCGGAAGGAACTGTAGTTCACTGTTCTTGAGTACACTTGAGAGCCTTAAAGCAAACGCAGACTCAATGTGGAAGATTTTCTGATACACTTTGCTTCCCTTTCCTTGTTCTAATATTAGAAGACGGAAAGTATGTAACGAAGAATTTGCTGTACTGGAAACTTAAGTACGGCCTTCGCGCAAACAGGTTAACTTCTGAGAAGTTTCAAGGAAATCAGACAATCTCGGATACCGTTACACTGGTCGCTTCCTATCAGCCTAGAAACTTCGAACTTTTATCTATTAGACAATAACGAAGTGGAAGTACACATGACTGGGCCACCATCTTTTATGAACTGCTGTGCCTTTCCTCAAAGTTTACCAAGTGGTGTAATTAAACACTCCTGTCATCTGCATATTACTTCATCCGGTCACGCTGCCATGAATTACGATTTAAGTGATGATATTCTTAGACCACAAGATATATGATTAATTTCTGGGTTCTTTGCCGTTAATTTACGACTAACCGGCGTGTGTTATGTCTCGGCAAGTATCTCAGATTTTGTGGATTTAAATGTTCACTTGCTTAAATATGCTTATCAGGAAAGAATGGAAATGGAGTAGCATAGTTGATACGGTCAATTGGTGACGTGTTTTGATTACGTGCAAGGAAAAGGGACTTTTTCTAATCCACAGAATCTAGACCGACTCTGTGCCCACCCAACTTCCCGTTGAATGGGTACCGAATTCTCTTTCCCCAAGGTTAAAGCGGCCGGTTAGTGAAGCTTCAGACTCACCTCCATCTAACGCCAAAAGCAATAAAGCTTGGAGCTATACCTCCACCTTCTTATGCTTTCATGGTACGTACAGGGACAACTTGACCTTTTACCAGAAAATATTATTTCGCTTAGTAATTTGTTCATTATTTTCGGCATTATCGAGGAAACATTTACAAACATCGACGTGTTGTTTTGTATCTGCTGAGAGACTTTGCAAAAAGTGAAGTTTGCACAGATGGAAGCCTCCCTTCTTCGGAGTGACAGTCACTAAGCCTCAGTACTGTAAATTCCGGCCTTTACGCCTTACCTACTTCTCAGAACTGTCACACGCTTTGTGAGCTTCGTTCGAAATGCTAATGAGGTTATCCAAACATTTCTTTTGCACATTACCATTTAATCTAAAATTCTTCATTTTTATTCGCCTTGTGTACAGATACTTTACGCTTCTTTGGGGGCGATTCTTATTAAGTTCGTCTACTGCTCACCTATGGGTCCTCCCATAACATTCACACAACTGAATATTTTCAGTAACCTTGTAAATTAAGCCAACTTTATGCACAATTTTTCTTAGTATGTATATTTCTTTTCTCTGCATGTTTCGGGCGACTATGTGCCCATCATCAGGAGAAACAACTGTGTTTATGCGATGCTTGATACTTCTGTATGGATGGCTGATATGCAGGGTGGAATGAAGTTTTCATTCTCTCCTGCATATCAGACAGAGTACCAAGCGTCGATAAATACAGTTTTTTCTCCTGATGATGGACACATAGTCGCCTGAAACATGTAGAGAAAAGAAATAAACATACTAAGAAAAATTGTGCACCAAGTTGACTTTATTTACGAGATTATACAGGGATGCACAGACAACAAAACATAATAATTTCAGTAACGTTTCTTATGCGGAAGACGTTGTTAAGGATATTTAAAGAAATTGCTGAAACAAAAATTTGTTACTGATTCCACATTTTATAAACATGCTGTAGTCCCGTGCAGTTACGCTAGTATGCATGAATACGTTACTACCGAGTGAAAACAGTAAAGACCTCTATTGTACTCTTGTCAACCGCTGACATTTTTTAGTGCATGCACTGCTTGTATATGTCTCATGAAAGGGTGTTACAAAAAATTTGGACTCATACGCAATATGTATAATTTAACCATACGCGAAAGTACAACGCTCTTCGAAGGTCCCCAGGTTTCGCCCGCTTGTCCGTCTCATAATAAAAAGTACTAAGATAAAGATGAGTGTTGAGAATTATTTGAATCTCAGTGGCAACGGAAAGTGGAAAAACTCGGACAGAAACCTGTCCCATTATCACTGTATCCAACACATCTCAAATGGACTGACACAGACCGAAGCCGGGCTTGCGCGGTGAGAGGACGGCAGGCACCATGAAAGATCCATTTTGAAGAGTAAAATTAGTGTACTTTATGTCGCTGAATTCTGTGTACGGACACAGTCGAGGTTTATTGCAGGAATCATAACAAATACATAAATGAACCCTGTGTGCAAAATGCAGATATTTTTACAGTTACACCAAACGACACATACAGCATATTGAACAAGGCTTTAAACGGTTAAACTTTTTAAGACTAAGAACTGGTTTTAAGCACTATTTCTTTCCGTGTATCACTTTTGAATGAATGAGAGATTTTGTATTGTTGACCTCTAGTCTTAATCGGTAATAAAATTATACGATTTCGAAAATCTTTCATAAGGACTGGCATGGTCTTAAAAATATCATTTTGCTACGTAAGGAAAATTTTTACGAACCCCCAAAGAAAGGATTTAGTCGCGATCGAACTCCGGAATACTTCAAGCTGCAATTTTGGTTGTCTGTATTCCATTCTAAGACAACGCGGTTTGATCAGAACGGAATTTCAGTTGTTTCGGTCTTGTGAAAATAGGATGTTACATGAAAATTGAAAAACATAGTGATACATTTTCCGAAATTAAGTATAATTGACGGCTGTGAGGACCTACCTTCTTGAGAGAAAATTATTATTTGCGTTAACTGTTAGTAATAAAAAGGTGAAGGTGAAAGTAATAATTCATAAGAAAGTTTCGAATATTGTAAAGAAATTTCAATGCATACGAAACTTCTGTAGATATGGGATATAACTTTTAAGGTTTATGTTCAGATATAGGACTGGGACCCTGTGCCAGTCGGCATGACTGGCATAGGATCTAGTTCTGTAGTGATGTAAAATATTTTGTGGGAAAGAACAAAGGCATTTCGAGTCACTCCGGGTTCATAAATGCTCTGTAATGCCGCTGAATACTGCTGCATAAAAAATTTAGCTCAGTACCTCTGTGTCGGAAACAGAATGTTACAGAGCAAAAATAAACCATGAGTTTCAGCGACTAGTTAACTGGCTAGCGAAATCCTTTGTACAATTCACTAATGACCTATAGCTTTTTTAAGGAGAAACCTATTACGTGTAACATCAGATAAAGTGGGTGTTTAAGGGACGCAGGTTAACTCAGTTCTACGCACTGTGGCATGAAGGACTGCCAGATGGCGATGGAACAGCAATTTGTCATCACAGGGGTTAGTTCTTGCGCCCAACATACAAGTTCACATTCCAGGAACTAGTCTTACTCGAACGATTGGATTTTTGCTGTGCAGCTGGGTGCAGTTTCAAGCAATCTGTCTCAGTGACAAATCTGATATTGGCCACCAGGTCTGCAGTAGAACCCTATATTGAGCGGCTTCATATTCTGAAACACGTTCCTGTAAGGTCTCTTATCCTTCACTGTATTTAGGCTGTCTTTCAGGTGTTCTGCACGTGAGGGTTTTCTTTCAGTGTGGTATCCTTTTCTTTTCTCTGTCATTTCCGGTAACCTAATTTTCCTTGACATAATTCAGTGGCACTCCCTAGCAATCCCGTGACGGTCAGTGAAGCATATCTAGAGCCCTGGGTGGAAGAATGCAAAGTAAATTACCAAATTTATAGTACAAACGAGTCAAATTTTACCGGTTTTATTGGTTGCAACTTGTATTCACGTATCTATATAAAGCAAAATTTATGAGTAAAACTTTCCTGCTGCAGGAAATGTAATGAACACGAGTTTTGTGTTAAAAATGTCTTGTTATAGGGCACTTGGAATTAATTTAATTTTACGTTCATGGTCGTCAATTTTATTTATTTTTCGTAAAATGTTTTGTTTTTCAGCTGTTCTGAAACAGCCTATAGCACTAAATTATTCGAACTCTGTGTGGGGTTAGCCCTGAGACCATGTTCAAATATGTGTTTACTTCAGGTTACTGAAAGTTGGCGCGAATTGTATTTTGGTCCAAAAACTGACGTAATTATTTTAGCGTAGAGCTGAAAATGGAGGACTTTACTGGCTACAGTATAACATATTGATGATTACTGTATTTGACTCTTCCCTTGTATCTGTTAATAAATTGCCAGATGCCTTTTAGACAGAAATTCTCCATATAAATGAAAATAACATCACGCAAATGGACGAGCGTTGTATTGAATTGATTAGTGAAAAATGTTCTGTTCGAAGGCCTCTCGAAAGTAAAGAGTTACTGCAAGAGTATGGCTAATGTTGGCGGGCATGTGGCACACTAAAGAGTTACTGCAACAGTATGGTTACTGTTGGCGGGCATGTGACACACTAAAGAGTTACTGCAACAATATGGTTACTGTTGGCGGGCATGTGGCACACTAAATAGTTACTGCAACAGTATGGTTACTGTTGGCGGGCATGTGACACTAAAGAGTTACTGCAACTGTATGGTTACTGTTGGCGGGCATGTGACACACTAAAGAGTTACTGCAACAATATGGTTACTGTTGGCGGGCATGTGGCACACTAAAGAATTACTGCAACAGTATGGTTAATGTTGGCGGGCATGTGACACTAAAGAGTTACTGCAACAGTATGGTTACTGCTGGCTGGCATGTGGCACACTGAAGAGTTACTGCAACAGCATGTGGCACACAAAAGAGTTACTGCAACAGTATGGTTAATGTTGGCGGGCGTATGGCACACTAGAAGAGATTCCAAGAAAAATATGATATCTAATCAATTCACCATACCCTGCGATTTAAATTATTATGGGCCAAAATGCATAGATCTCAACACGCTTTGGAGATTCCAGATTTTAAGGAAATATATGTACAGCGGTAATTAGGTGTCTTTTATACCTCAGTCCTTTGACAAGCACACACCTACAGTGTGGGGAACTGATGAACTACTCAGTCAAAAATGACACTATTCTCAATAGAAAATACTGAAATCCAAACGTTGTACTTCTAGATCTGTGCATTTTTGTCATAGAAAGTTGCACAGTGTTTGATAGACGAGGGATGTTAGTGATAAAAAGCGTTTCGCTTCCTGCTCTGTGCATCCACGGATGAGTTCTGCCACCGCAAAATAACCACAGCAGAGCGCGGTCACTTGGTGCACAGCACTGAACCTGGGGTGGGGAGGCTGCGACTCAATTAGGGGAGAGTATATAAAAGGAAACGTCCCCCGCCCAGCGGTCAGATTGTTCGACACCAACACACTGGCAAGAAATACGACTGATGTATTTTCTTTTCATACATTTATAGACTTTCCCTTTCACTTGATTGGTTGCGGTTTGATTTAGAGAAACTCCGTTTGTAGAGAAATAAATTAGATTGCCAAGACGTCTTGAGGCGTAGAGAGTGTTGAAGAGGAGGCATCAGTAGCACCATGCTTCTCTTTGGAAGTATACACCAACCGGTGAGTAACGGCAGGATATAAAACATATAGAGAATAAATTTGCACATGTCAGTCTCCTGAATACCTTTGAAGGAAACGTAGTTCCAAAAGAAGTATCTCGTGGCAGGAAAAAGGCCGAATGATGGAACTTTGTGTGAAGGTATAAACTGTATAAACTGTTTCTATGTGACTGTATCATGGGCTAAGCGATTCATATAATTATTAAATAACGACTCATTAATATCTTATAGGATTCTGAGAATGGCGTAGGCCTAACACGTGAGGAATCCAGTACTTTATGGTCTTCTTCAACGGACCTGTTTAAGACAGGATTGGTCACCATACCCACGCTACAGATAAGGTTATCCCAACTGAGTAGGCGTCAACCTTACTTTAGCCTCAGGACGAGGTCAATCCTTGCATAGAAACGTAGTATTTTATTTTTAACATAGGACGATGGAAGCAGTGCGTACGGCAAATAATTCTCTTACCACACCACAACGCAAAATGAATTACAGCCTCTCTTTTATACCAGATTGAGGTGGTGGTGGTGGTGGTGATGATGATGATGATGATTATGATGACGAGTCAAGTCTTCTGGGACGTGGCGCCGTGTCGGTATCCTTATCACAATATTGTATTCTTGAGGACACATTTTAGGTTGGGATGTGTCTTGGAGGGTTTCAAGGCTCTGTGGCTAGGACTACGTTCTTCTGAGATATGATGCCGCGTCACTGGGTAGTCGGTTTCCGACGTTCTCGAAGGGCCTAGATGTCCTACAGCACCTTGAAGAAGAAGGCACTCTTTTCCTTCGACAAGTCGGGAGGCGACTACTCAGTTATCCGGTGTCTTATACCAGACGAATGGAGTCCACAAGGTCTGAAGTTAAATGATGTAGAGTAGTGGGTGTAAATTACGTAGTTGCTAGGTGCAGAGAGGAATTTTGCAAAACTAAAGTAAACAAAAGTTTCCAAATCTCAGGCTCGTATAATTCGATTTCTTGGTGTAGCCCAGTGATGGGCAAACTTTTTAAAGAGGGGGCCAAAGGAAAGGAAAAAAACTTTAGGCGGGCCAATATAATTTATTAAAAAATAACAATGATACATTTTACAA